>OBKI01000107.1_pt1 | contig 68288 bp, 40 predicted proteins | sample 1519731 | NCBI WGS metagenome assembly OBKI01 (sample SAMN00265070, study PRJEB22529) | human gut metagenome
CAGCTAATTCGCTACGCTTTGCCCAAATTTACTTTTTCGCTATGTGTTTATTTTATGTAATCACTCATTTTTTTTAAATATAGGCAATAGGTTATAGCATAGGACTTTCCATGTCGTCAAATGGCTAAATACAACGTTAAAAAAAGTCGTTCAGTCCCGTTAAAGCACCATGCCGTTTTTAAGTGTTGTAACTTCGCACCGTGGTCACAAAGAAACAGGTCTCGCTAACTGACGAGTGAACGAAACCGCAAGTAACAACCATTAAAAACAAAAAACATTATGGCATTTCGTTATGTAGTAAAAAAGAGAATGGTAGGCATTGGTACCAAAACCGAGAAGTATGTAGCTGCTTCTTATTCCGTAGCAAATATTGATTTTGATAGATTATGCGACCAGGTGACCAGTCAAGGGATGGTGCCAAGAGGTATCGTAAAAGCCGTATTGGACGGTATGATTGACGCACTCTGCACCTATGCCAGCATCGGTGCAACCGTACGGCTGGGAGACTTCGGAAGCCTCCGACCGGGATTGAACGGCAAAAGCCAGGAGGATGCAAAGTCTGTAACGGCTGATGTCGTTTACCGCCAGAAACTGATTTTCGTGCCGGGACAACGTTTGAAGAACATGATGAAACAATCGGGCATCACACGATTGGTAACCGGCTCTGAAATCGTGCCGGACAATGAAGAAAATCCCGGAGGAAACGAAAGCGGAGGCGGCGGCAATGATGGTGACCAAGGTGAAAATCCATTAGGATAAACTGATAGAGTTTTATCAAGGAAACAAACAATTCCACAGAGGAGGCTTCATGACAAGTCTCCTCTGTTTATTTATATGACCTGTTTCGCTATCCATGCACAAGCCTCAGCATCAGCCAACGCATGATGATGATGTTCCAACTGATAGCCACAGCAAACAGCCACTGTATGCAACTGATAGTTAGGCAATCCCTTTATAGCACGACGTGATGCCTGCAAAGTACAATAAAACTCATAATCCGGATAATCCATGCAGTAAGTACGGAAAACAGCTTTCAGGCAGCTTTCATCAAAGGCCTTGTTGTGCGCTACCAATGGCAAGCCTTCAATGCGTGGAGCTATTTCCTGCCACACAACGGGAAAGATAGGAGCATCCTGGGTATCTGCCAACGTCAGACCATGCACGCGGGTATTCCAATAAGTGTAATACTCCGGTTCGGGACGGATGAGGCTATAATAATGGTCCACAATCTCTCCATCACGTACGATAACCACTCCTACACTACAAACGCTGGTACGCTGTTCGTTGGCCGTTTCAAAATCAATGGCAGCAAAATCTTTCATCCGATATGGTTTTATAGTCGCCAAAGATACGAAAAATTCACTCTGTTCCTTTCATTCTACACCTGGTTTCCATTATCTTTGTCCCCCGGACAAAGGCTAAAATATCATGGAACATCCACTTTCGCAATTCAAATATTGTCCGAAATGCGGTTCAGCCCATTTCGAAGTTCATAACGAGAAGTCGAAGCAGTGCGCCGACTGCGGTTTCGTCTACTACTTCAACCCCTCTTCTGCCACCGTCGCCTTGATACTGAACGAGCGCGACGAGCTGTTGGTGTGCCGCCGCGCCAAAGAGCCTGCCAAAGGGACGCTGGACCTCCCCGGAGGCTTCATCGACATGACCGAGACCGGTGAGGAAGGCGTTGCCCGCGAAGTAAGAGAAGAAACCGGCATGAAGGTGGCAAAGGCCGAATATCTCTTCTCCCTACCCAATATTTACATCTATTCCGGCTTCCCCGTACACACGCTGGATATGTTTTTCCGTTGTACGGTGGAGGACACCTTGCACTTCGAGGCGATGGACGACGCGGCAGACCTCTTCTTCCTCCCCTTAAAAGATATCCGTACGGAAGAGTTCGGACTCGGCTCCATCCGCAAAGGAGTGGGTATCTTCCTGGAAGACATACGGAAGAACAAAAGTGAATGATTATTCGTTCCTATTATGGTATATATCCTAAAAAAGCCAAACAAGTGTAACATTTCCGGGTTAAAACCCGTATTTTTGTAAAATACCTATTCTAACAAAAGAAGATGAAACATAAAATCTCCCGAATATTGTGCACAGCACTCTGTTGCGCACCTTTACTCGCCTCAGCACAAACAAGCGAGAAGAGTACTTCTCCCAAGCGACTCTACCAAGAAGGACAAACGCTGTTCCAGCAAAAGGCCTATGCTGCCGCCATCTCCCCGTTGCAAGCCTATGTACGCCAGATGAATGCAGACGGCAAGCCTCTGCCCGATACCGGCGAGCGGCAAGAAGCGGAATACATGCTGGTATGCGCCGCATACGAGCTCAGAGACCCCAAAAGCATAGACCTGCTCCGTGCCTTTCTGGACGAATATCCTGATACTCCCCATGCCAACCGCATCTACGCCCTGATTGCCTCCGCCTACTTCTTCGAAGGCAATTATGACGATGCCCTCGCCATGTTCAACTCCGCCCGCCTCGACCTGCTGGGTTCCGAGGAGCGAGACGACATGACCTACCGCCTTGCCACCTGCTACCTGAAAACGGGCAACGTAAAGGAAGCAGCCATCTGGTTCGAGACGCTGCGTAGCACCAGCCGCAAGTATACAGCGGACTGTGCTTACTACATCTCTTATATCCGATATACCCAAGGACGGTATGACGAAGCGCTCAGCGGTTTCCTGCCTTTGCAGGACAATGCCAAATACAAGGACTTGGTTCCCTATTACATCGCCGAAATCTATCTGTTGAAGAAGCAGTACGACAAGGCGGAAATCGTGGCGCAGAATGCACTGTCAGCCCATCCCGACGGTCTGAGCTACACCCACACGGCGGAGCTGAACCGTATCCTCGGTACAGCCGAATACCATTTCGGGAAGTATCACGAAGCCGTAAAGTCCTTCGGACAATATATAGAACACAATGCCGAATCTGCCGCTCATAGAAGGGATGCCCTTTACATGCTGGGAATGTCCTATTATCAATGCGGCGTGTATTCGCAAGTCCCCTCCGTCCTCGGCAGAGTGACTGCCGAAAACGACGCCCTTTCGCAGAACGCATACCTGCACATGGGACTGTCTTATCTGCAACTGGCAGACAAGACCAAAGCGCGTATGGCCTTCGAGCAGGCTGCCGCCTCCAACGCCGATATGAAAGTCAAGGAACAAGCCGCCTATAACTACGCCTTATGCATCCACGAGACCTCCTATTCCGCTTTCGGCGAATCGGTGACCGTCTTTGAGAAATTCCTGAACGAGTTCCCGAACTCTCCTTATGCCGAGAAAGTCAGCAACTACCTGGTGGAAGTGTACATGAATACACGCAGCTACGATGCCGCACTCAAATCCATCGACCGCATCTCCCATCCCAGCAAAGCCATTCTGGAAGCCAAGCAGAAGATTCTGTTCCAACTCGGGACCCAGTCTTTTGCCAACACGCAGTTCGAGCAAGCCATCGGTTACTTCAACCAAAGCGTCACGCTGGGACAATACAACCTCCAGACCAAGGCAGACGCCCTCTACTGGCTCGGCGAGTCTTATTACCGCCTGAACCGGATGAGAGAAGCCGCCCGCAATTTCAACGAATATCTGTCACTCACCCGGCAGAGGGATACGGAGATGTTCGCCCTTGCCTACTATAACCTGGGCTACATCGCTTTCCACCAGAAAGACTATTCGACGGCAGAGAACCGTTTCCGCAACTTTGTCCAACTGGAGAAAGGCGAAAACCCGACCGCATTGGCAGATGCCTACAACCGCATCGGTGACTGTAACCTGCACGTCCGCCGTTTCGAGGAAGCCAAGCAATACTACGCCAAAGCCGAGAACCTGAACACTCCCGCCGGAGACTATGCCGTCTATCAATTAGCGCTGGTATATGGCATGCAGAAGAACTATACGGAAAAGGTGAGCATGCTGGACCGACTTGCAGCCAAATATCCCAACTCGCCCTACGCCATCAATGCTCTCTACGAGAAGGGGCGCTCCTACGTACAGAGCAACAACAGCCGCCAGGCTATCGCCACCTTCCGCGAGCTGCTCGGCAAGTATCCCGAGAGTCCCGTCAGCCGTAAAGCAGCTGCAGAAATCGGCCTGCTTTACTACCAGAACGATGACTATGACCGTGCCATAGAAGCCTACAAGCATGTAGTCACCCAATATCCCGGAAGCGAGGAAGCCCGCCTTGCCATGCGCGACTTGAAGTCCATCTACGTAGATGCCAACCGCGTGGATGAGTTTGCCGCCCTTGCCGCCCAAATGCCGGGAGAAATCCGCTTCGAACCCAGTGAGCAAGACTCGCTGACTTACATCGCTGCCGAAAAAGTATATATGAAAGGCGAAGCCGTACCTGCCAAAGAGAGTTTCACCCGTTATCTGCAAAGTTATCCGGGAGGCGCTTTCAGCCTGAATGCACACTACTACCTCTGCGTCATAGGCAAAGAGCAGAAAGATGACGAGGCGGTATTGGAACATGCCGGAAAACAGCTGGAATACCCCGATAACCCATATTCTGAAGAGGCTTTGCTGATGCATGGAGAAATTCTGTTCAACCGCCAGCAATATGACCTGGCATTGGCCGACTACAAGAAATTGCAGGCCAAAGCCACCACGGCAGAGCGCCGCCAGCTTGGCGCTATCGGTGTACTGCGCTGTGGAGCACTGATGCATGATGATGCGGAAGTCATCAACGCCGCCACAGCCTTGCTTGCCGAAGCCAAGCTGTCTCCGGAGCTCCGGAACGAGGCGTTGTACTACCGTGCCAAGGCATACCTCAACCAGAAAGCCGACAAGAAGGCAATGGATGACCTTCAGCTGCTGGCCAAAGACACCCGTACCCTTTATGGAGCCGAAGCCAAATATCTGGTGGCATTACAATGGTACAACGCCGGTAATTATGCCTCTGCAGAAAAGGAAATCCTTAATTTCATCGACCAGAGCACACCGCATGCCTACTGGCTGGCACGCAGTTTCATCCTTCTGTCTGATGTATATGTAGCCATGGACAAGAAGCTCGATGCACGCCAATACCTATTGAGCCTGCAGCAGAACTACCAGGCCGACGACGATATAGCAAGCATGATTAACGAAAGACTGGAGAAATTGAAGTAAGAAATATAGCACATTATGAAAAAGATACAATATATCCTCGCAGGAACTATGCTTGTCTCCCTCTCTTTGGGAGTACAAGCCCAGACACAACCCCAAGACACCACCATGAACCGTACGGTAGTCGTGGAACAAGAATATAATCCGGACATCATGGATGCCTCCAAAGTGAACGTGCTTCCCAGGGTGGAACCTCCTACCGTCAGCAAAAAGGCGGTGGAATATGACGCCACCCTGATGCCGGCAACCCATATCCCGGCAGGTATCATGCAAGCCTATACCGGAAAAGAGACGCAGGCGAAAGCGCTGCCCGGATATGTACGCTTGGGATACGGTAACCTCGATGTACGCGCCAACTACCTCTTCTCTTTATCCCCCAAAGACCGCCTCAACCTGACATTCACAATGGATGGCATGGATGGCAAACTGGACTTGCCGGATAATGGCGGGAAGTGGAATTCATTCTACTACCGTACCCATGCTGCCATGGATTATGTACATGCCTTCAGCAAAGTCGATTTGAATATTGCCGGAAAGTTCAACCAAAGCAATTTCAACTTCCTGCCCGACTTCGTCAGCAACAAGCAGAAATTCGTTTCGGGTGATGTACATTTCGGGGTAAGTTCCACGAGCGACGATATGCCTCTCCAATTCCGTGCCGAAACCAATTTGTTGGTCTACCAGCGCCAACACGACCTCATGGTGAGCAATATCAAAGAAAATATCGTGCGTACCAAAGCCGATGTCACCGGTTCCATCTCCGATGAGCAGACCATCGGCATGGCTTTTGCCATGGACAATACATTCTACAGCGACGGACGTTTCGAGAATCACACCGACGTAGACTTCAATCCATACTATCTCTTTCAGAATGACGACTGGAAAATACGTCTCGGCGCACACGTCGACCTGGCTTTCGGCTTCGGCAAGAAGTTCCGCGCCGCTCCCGACGTAGAAATACAATACATCTTCTCGGACAGCTACATCCTCTACGCACAAGGTAAGGGAGGACGGCTACAGAACGATTTCCGCCGTCTGGAAACCATTACGCCTTATGGCATTACAAACCAGCAGCTTGACAATACCTACGAACAGCTCAACGCAGCCATCGGCTTCAAGGCAAGTCCGGTCAGCGGATTGTGGTTCAACCTATACGGCGGGTATCAAGATTTGAAAAACGACCTGATTGACACTCCGACTGTCAAGTCCGACGGGATAAGCAATGTTTTCCTCACAGAAGACACCAAGAACCTCCACGCCGGAGCCGACCTGAGCTACAACTACAAGGATGTTTTTTATCTCGCCGCCAATGCCGTCTATCGCCATTGGACAACGGACTCAGACGGTTCTGATGTCGTAGTAAGTTTCAAACCGGCCGTAGAAGGCAATCTCAATCTCAAGGTACGCCCCATCTCCCCACTGCTTGTCGGCATCGGCTATCAGCACATCTCACGCCAAGGCGTGGAGGGCAACAAGGCAGACCCCGTCAGCAATCTCTATCTAAACGGCAGTTACGAACTCTTCAAAGGAATCTCCGTGTATGCGCGCGTGAACAACTTGCTGAACAAAGATTACCAGTACTACTGGGGATACCCTTCAGAAGGTCTCAGTTTCTTAGGTGGAGTAAGCTTCCTCTTTTAATAGAGGTAGCACAAGCCGAAGCTCTAATTTGAACAAAAAAGGTCATTTTTGCTAAATTCTCCTTATATTATAAGGTGGGAAGAATCTTTTTTTCCTACTTTTGCGGGCGAATTCAGTGGCGGGAGTCACTAAAAAACAGAAATTTATGCAGAAAAACCTTGTCATAGTCGAGTCTCCGGCGAAAGCAAAAACCATCGAGAAATTCCTTGGAAAAGATTTCAAAGTCCTTTCCAGCTACGGCCATATACGTGATTTGAAGAAAAAAGAATTCAGTATTGACGTAGACAAAGACTTCAAACCGCATTACGAGATACCGGCGGATAAAAAGAAACTCGTAACCCAGTTGAAAGAAGAAGCCGAGCAGGCAGAAACCGTATGGCTGGCTTCCGATGAGGACCGCGAAGGGGAAGCCATCGCATGGCACTTGTACGAAGTGCTGAAACTGAAACCGGAACACACCAGACGTATCGTCTTCCATGAAATCACCAAAGGTGCCATCCTGAAAGCGATAGAAAATCCCCGTGACATTGACATCAACCTGGTCGATGCCCAGCAAGCCCGACGTATCCTGGACCGTATCGTAGGTTTTGAACTTTCACCGGTATTGTGGAAGAAAGTGAAACCTGCCCTTTCTGCAGGCCGTGTACAGTCCGTAGCCGTCCGTCTCATTGTAGAGCGCGAACGCGAGATACATGCATTCCAGACCGAAGCATCCTACCGTGTTACCGCCGTATTCCTCGTTCCGGACACTGACGGCAAAACAGTGGAAATGAAAGCCGAACTGGCGCACCGGCTTAAGACAAAGGCAGAAGCCCGGAAATTGCTGGAGAGCTGTAAAGCAGCCACGTTTACCATCAGCGACATCACTACCCGTCCGCTGAAGAAAACTCCCGCAGCCCCGTTCACCACCTCTACCTTGCAGCAGGAGGCTGCCCGCAAACTGGGCTTCACCGTGGCACAGACCATGATGGTGGCGCAACGTCTGTACGAATCCGGATTGATAACCTACATGCGTACCGACTCCGTCAACCTTTCCGAACTTGCCGTCAACGCCAGCCGTGAAACCATCTCCAACCTGATGGGCGAACGTTACGTACACAACCGCCACTTCGCCACCAAGACCAAAGGAGCGCAAGAAGCCCACGAAGCTATCCGCCCCACCTATATGGAGAATGCCAAGATAGAAGGTACCCCGCAGGAAAGAAAGCTGTACGACCTCATCTGGAAACGTACCATCGCCTCGCAGATGGCAGATGCCGAAGTGGAAAAGACAACCGTAACCATTGCTATCAGCAACGAGACGGAGACTTTCACTGCAACCGGCGAAGTGGTGAAATTCGACGGTTTCCTCCGTGTCTACCGCGAATCATACGATGATGACGTAGAAACCCAGGAAGATGAGGCACGCCTACTGCCCCCTCTGAAAAAAGGACAGAAGCTCGAACATGAAGGTATCACCGCTACCGAACGTTTCACCCAACACCCTCCCCGCTACACGGAAGCAAGCCTTGTGCGCAAATTGGAGGAACTGGGTATCGGACGTCCGTCTACCTATGCTCCGACCATTTCCACCATCCAGCAACGCGAATACGTGATAAAAGGAGAAAAAGCAGGTGAAGAACGCACCTACAATGTGCTTAACCTGCAGGGTAATGAAATAACGGACAACAACCATACAGAAATCACCGGAGCCGAAAAGTCAAAACTGATGCCGACAGATACCGGTATTGTGGTCAATGACTTCCTGATAGAGTACTTCCCGGACATCCTTGACTACAACTTCACTGCGAGCGTCGAAAAGCAATTCGACGAAATAGCTGAAGGTGACAAGCAATGGACTGCCATTCTGAAAACATTCTATAAGAAATTCCATCCTTCGGTGGAGAACACGCTTGCCGCGAAAACCGCCCACAAGGCAGGCGAACGGATTCTAGGAACAGACCCCGTCAGCGGAAAACAAGTGTCTGTAAAAATCGGACGTTTCGGCCCAGTAGCACAGATAGGTACTGCCGAAGATGAGGAAAAGCCCCGTTTCGCTCAGGTAAAAAAAGAAATGTCCATCGAGACCATTACGCTGGAAGAAGCGCTGGAGCTGTTCAAACTTCCCCGTACTCTCGGAGAGTACGAAGGTAAGAATGTAGTCGTAGGTGCGGGACGTTTCGGACCTTATATCCAGAACAACGGCTTGTATGCCTCGTTACCCAAGACAATGGACCCAATGACTGTTACGCTGGAAGAAGCTATTGAACTTTTGCAAAAGAAACAAGAAGCAGAAGCCCAGAAACATATCAAGAAGTTTGAGGAAGAACCGGAACTGGAAATCCTGAATGGACGCTATGGCCCTTACATCGCTTATAAAGGCAGCAACTACAAGATTCCTAAAGACATCATCCCTCAAGACCTGAACCTTCAAGCTTGTCTGGAAATTGTGAAACTGCAAAGCGACAAGGAGACGGGCAAGTCTAAGCGGACTGCAAAGGCGGTGAAAGCAACGAAAACGACTAAAACAACCGCCAAGGCAACTGCCAAAACAAGCAAGACAAAATAGGACTTAGTCTACACGTATAAAATGGGAGAAAGGAGACGATAATTTAAACTTCTATTATTTATACCACAAGAATAAATATTGCACTATAAAAGAATAAGCCCGAAGAAGTATCTTCGGGCTTATTCTTTTATAGTGCGATGTTTACATCCTATCCGGCACCTCAATACCCAGCAATCCCATACCTAAGCGTACCACCTTGGCTACATTCTCGGACAATGCAAGGCGGAATACCTTCACTGCTTCGTTCTCCTCACGCAAAATGCTGAAGTCATGGTAGAACTGGTTATATTCCTTCACAAGGTCATACGTATAGTTTGCAATGATGGACGGGCTGTAATCCTCACCTGCCTGCTTCACGATAGCGGCAAAGTCGGCAACCATCTGTATCAGCCCCTCTTCCTTCTCACTCAGTTCAATGCCGGCAGGCAACTGGGCAGGGATTTCAATACCGGCCTCTTTTGCCTTGCGGAGAACAGACTGGATACGTGCATAAGTATATTGGATGAACGGTCCCGTATTACCATTAAAGTCGATGGACTCTTTTGGATTGAATGTCATGTTCTTGCGGGCATCCACTTTCAGGATGAAGTACTTCAAGGCACCCAGACCAACGATACGGGCGATATTGTCTGCCTCTTCCTTAGTCAGACCATCCAGCTTACCCAGTTCATTGCTGGTTTCCTTGGCTGTATCAATCATCTCCGCCATCAGGTCGTCAGCATCAACTACTGTACCTTCGCGGCTCTTCATCTTGCCCTCGGGAAGTTCCACCATACCGTAAGAGAAGTGCACCAACCCTTTACCCCATTCGAAGCCCAGTTTGTCAAGCAGAATGGAAAGTACCTGAAAGTGGTAATTCTGTTCGTTGCCTACCACATAAATCATCTTGTCGATGGGATAATCTGCAAAACGGAGTTTAGCAGTACCTATATCCTGCGTCATGTAGACGGATGTACCGTCCGCACGCAGCAGCAGCTTGTGGTCCAGCCCCTCCCCCGTAAGGTCCGCCCATACAGAGCCATCTTCTTTCCGGTAGAAAAAGCCTTTCTCCAGGCCCTCCATTACCTTCTCCTTACCTTCGAGGTACGTGTTTGATTCGTAATATATCTTATCAAAAGTTACACCCATCATACGGTAAGTCTCGTCAAAACCTGCATACACCCAGTCGTTCATCTTCTTCCAGAGCGCACGTACTTCCGGGTCATTGGCCTCCCACTTTACCAGCATTTCACGAGCCTCCTTCATCAAAGGAGATTCAGCTTCCGCCTTGGCTTTGGCTTCTTCCTCATTCATGCCTTCGCTTTGGAACTTGGCCATCAGTTCTTTCACTTCCGCTTTATAATGCTTGTCGAAGGAAACATAGTAATCGCCAATCAAGTGGTCTCCCTTCTTGCCGGATGATTCGGGAGTTTCACCATTCCCGTACTTCTGCCATGCCAACATGGACTTGCAGATATGAATTCCACGGTCATTGACAATATTTGTCTTTACTACCTTATTACCGTTGGCAGCCACTATATTAGCCAGCGCATTTCCCAAAAGATTATTGCGTACATGTCCCAAATGAAGCGGTTTGTTGGTGTTGGGAGAAGAATACTCAATCATCACCAATGGAGAGTTGTCAGTAGCAGCCACGATACCGTACTGCTTGTCCGCATGAATGCCATTCAACAATTCTATCCACGCAGAGGAGGCAATGGTCAGGTTCAGGAAGCCCTTGATGACATTAAATGCTGCAACCGAAGGCTCGTTTGCCTGCAAGTATTCACCGATTTCCTGGGCCGTCTGCTCCGGTCCTTTCTTGGACATACGGAGAAAAGGGAATACAACCAGCGTGAGGTGTCCCTCAAATTCTTTCTTGGTTTTCTGCAACTGCACTTGTGCGGCAGGAACATCCTGTCCGTAAAGCGCTTTCAGTCCGCCGATGACGGACGATACCAGTTTCTGTTCTATATTCATGATTCAAATGTATTTTCCTGCGTGCAAAGATAGCGTAAACCGAAATCAGTACAAAACAAGCAGGCTTGTTTTTATGGCCTCACAAGATATTCAACATACAAAGAGGGGACGCTCTTTGTAAAACGTCCCCTCTTTGTATGTTGAGTATACTGTTCTTATTCAGCTGTCAATTCCGTACCTGGTTTGAATTTAACAACTTTCTTTGCAGCAATCTCGATAGGCTTTTTAGTAGAGGGGTTGATACCCATACGCGCTCCTCTTTCCACCACACTGAAAGTTCCAAAACCAACCAATGATACTTTATCACCGGCCTTCATTGCCTTAGTGACTGACGCGATAAATGCATCCAATGCTTTCTTTGAATCAGTCTTTGACAAACCAGACTCCGCTGCCATAGCGCTAATAAGTTCCGCCTTATTCATAATGCTTAAAATTAATTAATATGTTACACAAAAGATATTTTTACTTTTCATCACAAACCTCCACAAAAATAGAGCAATATTTCTGAATATCAAATAAAAACATTAAAAAAATATTGGAAAACAACGAAAAAGAAGGAATAGAATCTGCTTTTTCTGCTATAGAACAGAATTTATTCGTATTTTTGCCGGAGAAAGCAAAAACAGGCAACTGTTTTTGAACTGTAAAATGAATTGAAACAACAGATTATGAATACTATACCTACTGTAACCAAGAACCTTTTAATCATTAATGTGCTGATGTTTCTGGGTACCATCGTCGCCCAAAGCTACGGCATCGACCTCGCCCAATATCTGGGATTGCATTTTTTTCTTGCCGAAGATTTCAATGCAGCACAATTGATAACATATATGTTCATGCACGCCGGATTCGCGCACATATTTTTCAACATGTTTGCCGTATGGATGTTCGGACGTATTTTAGAGCAGGTATGGGGGCCAAAACGATTTCTGTTCTACTATCTGGTGTGCGGTATAGGAGCCGGAATTATCCAGGAGGTGGTACAGTATATTCATTATGAGACAGTACTTTCCGCCTATGACAGCGTAAATACTGGCATGGCCATCATCCCGATGGAGGAATATCTCAATATGATGACTACCGTGGGAGCTTCGGGAGCAGTATACGCCATTCTGCTGGCATTCGGCATGTTGTTCCCCAACCAGCAAATGTTCATCTTCCCGTTACCGGTTCCCATCAAGGCCAAATATTTTGTTATCGGATATGCCTTGATTGAACTTTATGCCGGATTTGCAAACAGTGCAGGAGACAATGTGGCTCACTTCGCACATCTGGGTGGTATGGTATTCGGCTTTATCCTGATTATGTACTGGAGAAAAAAGAACAGAGGAAATGGCTACTATTATAACTGATTTGAAAGAAACTTTCCGTAGAGGGAACATTTATATCCAACTGATTTACATCAATGTAGCGGTATTCATACTTACTACGCTAACCGAAGTCATGTTCCAGTTGTTCAACCGGAGCATAGCAGGCGTATTCGAATGGTTGGAACTGCCGGCATCAGTCCTACGCTTCATCCTGCAACCATGGTCACTACTGACATATATGTTCATGCATGCAGGATTCATGCACATTCTTTTCAATATGCTGTGGCTTTACTGGTTCGGTACACTGTTCCTGAGTTTCTTCTCTGCAAAGCATCTGCGGGGTGTATACATTCTGGGAGGAATTTGCGGCGGTCTGCTCTATATGGCCGCCTATAACATTTTCCCGTATTTCCGTCCCATGACAGACTATTCTTTCATGCTGGGCGCTTCTGCCTCTGTACTTGCCATTGTAGCCGCCACCGCCTATCGCGAGCCCAACTATCCGATACGGCTGCTGCTGTTCGGAACCATCCGGCTGAAATACCTGGCACTCATCGTTATAGGCACCGATTTGCTGTTCATCACCTCCAGCAATGCCGGTGGACACATCGCACATTTAGGAGGTGCGCTGGCAGGGGTATGGTTTGCCGCCAGCCTCAGCAAAGGCAGTGACCTGACCTCATGGATAAACAAATGTTTGGATGCCTTAGTTTCCATCGTCAGCTTCAAACCCCGAAAGCCGAAAATGAAAGTACACTACGGTACTGGCAAACAAAAAGATTATGATTACAACGCACGGAAAAAAGCCCAATCCGACGAGATAGACCGCATTCTCGACAAATTAAAGAAATCGGGATACGAAAGCCTTACTACAGAGGAAAAGAAAAGCTTGTTCGACGCGAGTAAACGTTAAACCAATGGAAAACGGAAAATGAAAAATGAGAAATGAGAATATAACCGCCACTCTTATTTTCAGTTTTCACCTTTCAATTTTCAACTATTATAATGAAGCATCTCGGTAATTTTGTCGCTCTTCTGATTTTAGCGGTCAATGCCTTATTTACGGGCCTATTACTGTTCACCGCCTATAGTCCGCACATCCAGCCGGTCACACATCCGGTGCAATCGTGCCTGGGGCTGACATTTCCCGTGTTCCTGATGATAAATGCCGGCTTCCTCATTTTTTGGCTGGTCATCCAGCGCTATAGGTCGGCTTTGCTGCCCCTAATAGGGATGTTGCTCTGCTATTCGCAGATACGCACCTATCTGCCCATCAACTTCCATACAGACCACTTACCGGAAACAAGTATCAAACTGCTCTCCTACAACATTATGGGATTTGACGGTGCCGCCAAACAAGATGGCAAAAACCCGATATTGACCTATTTGAAGGAAAGTGGCGCCGATATCCTCTGTCTGCAGGAATATTCCACAGTACAATCCTCAAAGCATCTTTCGCAAAAAGACGTAGAGCGGGAACTCAAGGCATATCCATACCACCGCATCAACACAGTGGGTAGCGGAAAGGGACATACCAACAAGATAGCATGTTACTCTAAATTTCCGATTCTCTCGTCACGCATATTGGATTATCCCAGCGAATACAACGGTTCGGTACTCTATGAAATCAAGATTGGGGAAGACACGGTTACCCTCATCAACAATCATCTGGAGTCCAACAAGCTGACCAAAGCCGATAAAGTCGTGTACGAAGACATGCTGAAATCTCCCGAAAAGGAAAAAGTGAAAAGCGGCGCACGCCTGCTCATACGCAAGCTGGCAGAAGCATCGGCCATCCGTGCCCCGCAGGCTGACACTATTGCACATGAAATAGCCGCTTCACCGCATCCTTACATTATTGTATGCGGCGATTTCAACGATACCCCCATCTCCTATACCCACCGCACCATCGCCCAGGATTTGGACGACGCATTCACCCAATCAGGACGGGGGCTGGGCATCTCCTACAACCAGAACAGATTCTATTTCCGGATAGACAACATACTGACAAGCAAGAACCTGAGAGCCTACAATTGTACAGTAGACCGCTCCATCAAAGAGTCAGACCACTATCCGATATGGTGCTATATCACTAAGAGATATTGAAAATTAATACTTAAACATTTAATACTTAGAAAACAATGTTCAAAAAATGTATTCTAATTTTAGCAGCAAGTTGTATGATGTACTCCTGTGCCACCCAGACGGAAAGCAATCCGTTCCTTACTGAGTTTCAAACACCCAATGGCGTGCCTCCATTCGATAAAATCAAGTTGGAGCACTATGAACCCGCATTCCAGAAAGGTATAGAAGAGCAGAACGCCAATATCCAAGCCATCATTGACAATACGGAAGCCCCTACTTTCGAAAATGTCATTGTTGCCCTCGACAACAGCTCTCCCACCCTGGACCGTGTAGGCGGTGTATTTTTCAACCTGACGGAGGCCGAAACTACCGATGAACTGACAGCCCTTTCCATGAAACTGGCTCCGACATTGGCTGAGCACGAAGACAACATCTCGCTCAATCAGGAGCTTTTCAAGAAAATAGATGCTGTCTACAATCAGAAAGATGCTCTCGGCCTGACCCGTGAGCAACAAAGACTGCTGGAAAAGACTTATAAGGATTTTGTCCGTTCCGGCGCCAATCTTCCGGCCGACAAACAAGCCCGCCTGCGCGAAATCAACAAGCAGCTCTCCACGCTCGGAATCACGTTCAGCAACAACATACTGAACGAAAACAACGACTTCAAGCTTTATGTAGGAAAAGAGGAAGACCTCGCCGGACTTCCCCAATGGTTCCGCGAAAGCGCCATGGCCGAAGCCCGTGCCACCGGACAAGAAGGCAAATGGCTCTTCACCCTGCACAATGCAAGCCGCCTGCCTTTCCTGCAATATTCAGCCAACCGTCCGTTGCGCGAGCAGATGTACAAAGCCTACATCAACCGTGGCAACAACAATGACAAGAACGACAACAAGAAAATCATTGCCGACATCGTAAGCCTGAGACTTGAAAAGGCGCAACTGCTGGGCTTTGACTGCTACTCCAACTTTGTACTGGACAACACAATGGCAAAGAACTCCGCCACCGTGATGGACTTCCTCAACAACTTGTGGAGCTATGCACTCCCCAAAGCAAAAGCCGAGGCAGCCGAGCTGCAAAAGCTGATGGACAAGGAAGGCAAAGGAGAGAAACTGGAAGCATGGGACTGGTGGTACTACACCGAAAAACTCCGTAAGGAGAAATATAACCTCGAAGAAGAAGAGATTAAGCCCTACTTCAAACTGGAAAACGTACGTGAAGGCGCCTTTGCCGTTGCCAATAAGCTCTATGGCATCACGCTGACAAAGCTCGAAGGTATCCCCGTCTATCATCCCGATGTAGAAGTGTTTGAAGTGAAAGCCGCAGACGGCTCACAAGTAGGTATCTTCTATTTAGATTACTTCCCCCGTCCCGGCAAAAGCGGTGGTGCCTGGATGAGCAATTACCGCGAACAACAAGGCAGCATACGTCCATTGGTATGCAACGTATGCAGCTTCACCAAGCCCGTAGGCGACACTCCTTCCCTGCTGACCATCGACGAAGTGGAAACTTTGTTCCATGAATTCGGCCATGCCCTGCACGGATTATTGACCCAATGCCAGTATAAAGGAACTTCAGGCACCAATGTCGTACGCGACTTCGTGGAACTCCCCTCCCAAATCAACGAGCACTGGGCCACCGAACCCGAAGTGCTGAAAATGTATGCCAAGCATTACAAGACCGGCGAAGTCATCCCCGACAGCCTGATTGAAAAGATACTGAACCAGAAAACGTTCAACCAGGGTTTCATGACTACCGAGTTGCTGGCTGCCGCCATCCTCGACATGAATCTGCATAACCTGACTGACACCGAAGGTCTTGATGTCGTTGCATACGAAAAAGAAGCGATGGACAAACTGGGCCTGATTCCCGAAATAGCTCCCCGCTACCGTACCACCTACTTCAACCACATCATCGGTGGTTATGCGGCAGGCTATTACAGCTACCTCTGGGCCAATGTGCTGGACAACGACGCCTTCGAAGCCTTCAAGGAACACGGTATCTTCGACAAGCAGACAGCCGACCTTTTCCGCCAGAATGTTCTGGAAAAAGGAGACAGCGAAGACCCGATGACTCTCTATAAAAACTTCAGAGGAACTGAACCTCAATTAGACCCGATGTTAAAAAATCGCGGTATGAAGTAAGATTTGTGAAAAAAAAGCTATATTTGCAGCCTTGTATGCAACAGAATTTAATTAAAAAGTAATCATAATAAACTAAAAGTAACATGCAAAACAAAGGATTTGTAAAGGTTTTTGCGATATTGCTCACACTGGTGTGTGTGTTCTATCTCTCCTTTTCTTTTGTGACTCGCCATTACACGAGTAAGGCCAAAGAGTTTGCAAAAGGCGATGTGAAAGTAGAGCAGGACTACCTCGATTCTCTGGCTAACGAGAAAGTGTATTTTGGCAATTGGACGCTGAAACAATGTCGTGAGATGGAAATCAGTTTAGGTCTGGACTTGAAGGGCGGTATGAACGTCATCCTTGAAGTATCCGTACCCGATGTCATCAAAGTATTGGCTGACAACAAGACTGACGAAGCATTCAACCAAGCATTGGCCACTGCCGCCAAACAAGCTACCACAAGCCAGGATGACGTAATCACCTTGTTCGTCAGAGAGTATCACAAGCTTGCTCCGGGTGCTCCGCTGTCACAGTTGTTCGCAACCCAACAATTAAAAGACAAGGTAACTCAGAAATCTACCGACGCAGAAGTTGAAAAAGTATTGCGCGAAGAGGTAAAGGCAGCCGTTGAGAATTCCTATAATGTACTCCGTACCCGTATTGACCGTTTCGGTGTAGTTCAGCCTAACATCCAAAGTCTGGAAGACAAGATGGGGCGCATCATGGTGGAACTTCCGGGTATCAAAGAGCCTGAACGTGTAAGAAAATTGTTACAAGGTTCTGCCAATCTGGAATTCTGGGAAACATACACAGCAAAAGACGTCACTCCTTATCTGCAAGCTGCCGACACCAAGTTGCGTGCCATCGTTGCAAGCGAAACTCCGGCAGAAGAGGCAGACAGCGCAGCTACCGAAGCTCCTGCCGTAGCACAAGCTACCAGCACAGCCGACAGTCTTGCCGCTGCTTTAAAGGGCGAGAACAAGACACAAGCTGTTGACCTTGCGCAGATAAAGAAAGAACACCCGCTGTTCGCCATCCTGCAGGTCAACCCCAGCGGACAAGGTCCTGTTGTTGCTTATGCCAACTACAAGGATACTGCTGAAATCAACAGATACCTTTCCATGCCGGAAGTTCAGGCCGAAATGCCGAAAGACTTGCGTCTGAAATGGGGTGTATCTCCTTATGAATACGATCCGAAAGCCCAGACTTTCGAACTTTATGCCATCCGTTCTACAGAACGTAACGGCAAGGCGCCTCTGGAAGGTGATGTAGTGGTTAGCGCCAAAGACGAATACGACCATTACGGTAAACCTGCCGTAAGTATGTCCATGAACACTGACGGTGCACGTCGTTGGGCTCAGCTCACCAAACAGAATATCGGCAAGAGCATCGCTATCGTGTTGGATGGTTATGTTTATTCCGCACCGAATGTAAACAATGAAATTACCGGCGGTAACTCGCAAATTACCGGTCACTTCACACCGGAACAAGCAAAAGACTTGGCAAACGTGTTGAGATCAGGTAAGATGCCGGCTCCCGCACACATCGTACAAGAAGATATCGTAGGTCCGTCACTGGGACAAGCTTCCATCAATGCCGGTATCATGTCATTCATCGTAGCATTGATTCTGCTGATGGTTTACATGTGCTCTATGTACGGATTCATTCCGGGTATGGTTGCCAACGGTGCTCTGGTGCTGAACTTGTTCTTCACATTGGGGATCCTTTCTTCTTTCCAGGCAGCATTGACGATGTCCGGTATTGCCGGTATGGTGTTAGCGCTGGGTATGGCTGTGGATGCCAACGTATTGATTTACGAACGTACCAAAGAAGAACTCCGTGCAGGCAAGGGTGTGAAGAAAGCATTGGCCGACGGTTACTCCAACGCCTTCTCCGCTATCTTTGACTCCAACTTGACGTCTATCATTACCGGTATTATCTTGTTCAACTTCGGTACCGGTCCTATCCGCGGTTTTGCCACCACGTTGATTATCGGTATCTTGATTTCGTTCTTTACCGCCGTGTTCATGACACGTTTGTTCTATGACTATTTCATGAGCAAGGACAAATTGCTGAACCTGACATTCTCTTCTAAGATTTCAAAGAACCTGATGGCGAACGTACACTTCGACTTCATGGGCAGAAACAAGCTGTGGTTGACCATTACGGGAGCCGCTGTAGTTGTATGTATCGCTTTCCTCGCTACTCGCGGATTGAGCCAGAGCATCGACTTCACCGGTGGACGCAACTTCAAGGTACAGTTTGAGAATAAGGTAGAACCGGAACAAATCCGTGAACTTATCTCCAGCAAGTTCGGCGATGCCAACGTCAGTGTTATCGCTATCGGTACAGACGGCAAGACAGTACGTATCAGCACGAACTACCGCATTGAAGAAGAAGGTAATAATATCGACTCTGAAATCGAAGCATATCTGTACGAGACTCTGAAACCGGTATTGACCCAGAACATTACGCTGGAAACTTTCATCGACCGCGAAAACCACACGGGCGGCAGTATCATCAGTTCACAGAAGGTAGGTCCGAGTATTGCAGACGATATCAAGGTTTCTGCCATCTGGTCTGTTGTGCTTGCATTGATTGCCATCGGTATCTATATCCTGATCCGTTTCCGCAACATTGCATACAGTATCGGTTCAGTATCCGCATTGGCTTGTGATACTATCATCATTCTGGGTGCCTACTCCATCTGTTGGGGCTGGATGCCGTTCTCTCTGGAAATTGACCAGACCTTTATCGGTGCCATCCTGACAGCTATCGGTTACTCTATCAACGACAAGGTGGTAATCTTTGACCGTGTACGTGAATTCTTCGGTCTCTATCCGAAGCGTGACAAGTTCCAGTTGTTCAATGACTCATTGAATACAACTTTGGCACGTACTATCAATACTTCACTGAGTACCTTGATTGTGTTGCTGTGTATCTTCATCCTCGGCGGTGATTCCATCCGCAGCTTCGCATTCGCTATGATTCTGGGTGTTGTATTCGGAACATTGTCTTCTTTGTTCGTAGCATCTCCTATCGCATATCTGTTAATGAAAAACAAGAAGAGCAGTGAGCTTGGTGAAGCCTCAAAATAAAGAAGCTTTCCTTTATAATTACTTTAAGGGGTTGTCCATTTTTGGGCAACCCCTTAATGTTTATTACAATTTAAAAGCCCCATTTACTTACCTCTTACAAGTAGAATCCAAACATATATATGAATATAAATGAAGGAATGAAAAGAAAAAAGGGAGAAATAATTCTTATCTACTGAGGCTTGTTCATATATTCCTTGGGAGACATGCCATATTTTTCTCTGAAAGAGTTAGAAAAATGCGACAAATTAGTATATCCCACGGCATAAGCGACTTCTGATATTGTCATTTTCTTATTCTGATCCAACAAAGATGCTGCTTGCGACAAACGAATATTCTTTATAAAATCGCGTGTAGACAGATTAGTAAGTTCCTTCAATTTGCGGTGTACATGTACCCTACTAAGCCCTACCTCCGAAGCAAGCATTTCAACATTGAGTTCCGGATCATCCAAATGTTTGTTCACCACCTTCATAATCCTATCCATCAATATCTCATCATTCGATTTCATTGAAATTTTCTCTATTTTATCTTGTTGTTGCTGGGCTCCGCTAAACTTATTGCGCAACAATCTTCTATTCGTTATCAGATTGGCAATAGTACTCTTCAGATATTCCGTATTGAAAGGTTTCACAATATAGGCATCGGCACCTGTATCCATTCCTTCCAACGTATCCTCTACCCTTGATTTTGCAGTCAGCAATACAATAGGAATATGATTTATATTAGTATTCTGTTTCAGTTTATGGCACAATTCCAAACCATCCATTTCAGGCATCATTATATCACTGATTACCAAGTCGGGCATTTCTTTCAAGATGCAGTCATACGCCTCCTTGCCGTTACAACAGGTTGTCACTTTGTACTCGTCAGATAGTTCCTGCTTCAGATAAGTCCTAATTTCCTCTTCATCTTCGACCACCAACACCCTTTGACGGGTTTTGGGCTTGCCGGCCTGCTTCTCGTCAACATCATCCATATACTCTTCTTTGGAGTTCGGCACTTGGGGGTAAACGGCAAAAGATGCAGCCTCCACCATTTCATCGGCTCTTAAATGTCCGGAGCCCAACGGCATGCGAATAATGAAACGACTGCCTGAAGCATCCTCTCTATTTTCAGCATGAATATTTCCATGATGCAACAAGACCAGCAAGCGGGACAAATGCAGACCGATGCCGGTTCCGAAATTCGACTTTGTCACATCATTGTCTATTTGATAGAAACGTTCAAAAATACGTTCCATCTTATCTTTATCAATGCCGATGCCACTGTCTGTAACCACAATTTCAAAAAAATTCTGCAACGCACCTTTGCAAGAAACATCTCTGCCTATAGAAAGACTGACTTGTATCTTCCCACCTTCCGGAGTATATTTAAAAGCATTGGAAAGTACATTCATCAGAACTTTATCGAAATTATTCAAATCAACCCATGCTTTTAGCTGAGGCATATCATGTATAAAAGCAAAGTCTATATTCTTTTTATGTGCCATATATTCAAACGGCTGCATCACATCAGTAATAAAACCAATCATATCCGTTTCCTGGAATTTCATGAACATCTGTCCTTTGTCTAATTTCCTTATATCCATCAGCTGATTAATCAACCGAAGAATACGTTGGGCGTTACGGTATATCATTTGATATGTCTTATGCAACTCCCCCTTGTTTTCTCCTGCCAGCAGCTTCTCCAGTGGATTGATGATTAAAGTCATCGGAGTACGAATCTCATGGGATATATTTATAAAGAACTGCAATTTTGCCTCATTCAACTGCTCGTCATGTTCACGCTTCATTATTTCACGACGATACCGCACATGTGACATCACATTGTTTACAATTCCCCATACAAGCAATGCCGCCAGTCCAATATAAAAGCAATACGCCCACCATGTTTTATACCAAGGCGAAGCAATCAATACTTTGATAGTACGCACCTCTGAATAATTACCATGATTAAGAGCACGTACACGGAAAGTATATTTGCCGGGAAACAAATTATTATATGTCACACGATTCACTCCAGGTTCCGTTACAGACCATTGGTTGCTAAGCTCATCTATTTTATACTGGTAGGCTATCTGTTCAGGATTATTATACTGTAAGGTTGAGAAAGCAATACTGAATGTATTGTCGCGATATGAAAGTTGAAAAATATTAGCATCTTGTACCGAAGAAAAAATAATAGGAGTTCCATCCGAAAGAGTATTCTTATGCACTGGGTGGTTATACACATAAAAGTCTGTAATATAAACCTTTAGTTCTTTTGCATCAGTATTTATCTTTCTTGGGGAAAAACTGGTTATGCCATTTACCCCACCAAAATAGATTTTGCCAGCCTCGTCTTTATAGTATGCACCATGCGTAAACTCATTCCCCTGCAAGCCATCTCCGGAATAATAATTCACGAAAAAATCCTTTTTTACATCATATTTGCTGACGCCTTTATATGTACTGATCCAGATACCCCCGTCTTCATCTTCACAAATGCCACAAATCACATTATTGGGCAACCCGTTATAAGTCGTGAATTGTCTCAGTTCGCCTGTTTTCTTCGAGAAACAATAAAGACCATTTGTAGTTCCTGCCCAGATGTTTCCAGCATGGTCCTCTGCAAATGCATATCCTATGCAATCGGTTATTAATGTATTCGTTTGTTTATAGTTCAAGAAGCTCTTCGTTTCCGGATTAAAGCAACTCACTCCTTTATAATGTCCTAACCAAACAAGTCCTTCACTGTCGCAAAAAACATAGTTTATCCAGTCGTTTACCAATTCGTCACATTTCAAGTCACCTTTTTCATCTTTGGAGGATTCATAATGCACCAGCTTTTGAGATTGCAGGTTATACTGATAAAAGCCAGAACCGAAGGCTCCAAAATACAGATTCTTTTTCTTATCCTCAGCAATTGAATACACGATAGGGTTGCTTATCTGTTGGAAATGCTCACATTTCCCTGTAGCTTTATCCAGTTTAGCCAGCCCTTGGCCATAAGAGCCTATCCACAGATTATAGTCCGTATCTTCATATATACACATAACAGTGTTAGGTACAGAATTCTCCGAATAGTCAGGATTATAATGACGCAAACGCCTGCCGTCTATCCCCAATTCATAAAGGCCCTCATTATCTGCACCGACCCACAGATGCCGGTTACTGTCCTGGAAAACAGACATTACACATCCTTGTCCGATAGGGTTATAATAAATAGACTTGCTGCCATAATACTCAAATGGATTTTCTTGCTTTGGAACCAGAACAATTCCTTTCTGAAACAGACCGATCCACAGATTACCGTCTTTGTCTTCCATGATGGAATGCACCTTCCCTTTCGAAAAATCCACCGATGCAGAATTTATCCGATAATCTTCCAATTGATTTTTCAGAGGATTATAGATTTTCACTCCTTGCCCATCGGTTCCCACCCAAAGCTGCCCGTCCACGATAGCCATGCAATACACAGATAGCTGTCCGTCATCTCCGCTATAAGAAACGGAGACCATCTCTCCCGTTTCATTATCATATCGTGATACTCCTTGTTTTTGTGTACCTACGAAAATATTCCCCAAATGGTCTTCTATAATGGAAGTTACATTATTATCGCCAAATGCGGGATACTTGAAAAACTGCAGTTGCTTTGACTTCGGAATATAACGGGCCAGCCCATTTCCCTCCGTTCCTATCCAGATTTCCGAACGGGAATCAATGCAGAATTTAGATTGATAAGTACAATTTATCTGCTGAAACAGACCGTCAACAGATACAGCCCGATTCAGCAGACTGTCCAGACGAAACAAGCCCTGCCCGCTGGTGCTCAACCATATTTCACCGCTACGGACTTCTTGCAAGTGCGTGACATGTGGAGTAACCCGCTTGCCTGCACGTATCATAGGAATTTCCCGGAAAGTATCCGTTTCCCGGTTGTACACCATCAAACCATTGATACAGCCTATCAACAAGTTTTGACGACTATCTTCAAAAAGAGTACGTACATAATCACTCGTCAAGGAAACGGAATCATTGGGTACATGTCGATAATTGGAAAAATTAAGCCCGTCAAAACGGTTCAATCCATATTCTGTAGCCACCCATATAAATCCACGGCTATCCTGGAAAAGCTGGTTTATCAAACTGCTGGACAGCCCGTTTTCTGTAGAATAAAAATTCCTTGTTTGAGCCATCAAAAGAGAATATGGTACAAACATTACAAGTGCCATGGAACAAGCACATATATACCGGACAAGTGTTTTCATATTAGTACTCGATATTACGGTAAGATTAAGCAAAGGTAAGAAACTTTTTCATTTTATTGAAACAAATGTATTCTTAAAGACACTTCAAGTCCAAAATGTACGATAAACACAAGTTTATGTAACATACACAAAAGCACATGTTACCTATATAATGTTTTGTGCAACATTCCTTAGCCTGTTTTAAAGGACAGAGCACTATCTTTGCATTCATAACTAATGCTGTGGATTGATGAAAAGAATCTTTTTACTCTTAATATTAAATCTATTGATAGCCGGATATGGCCGTGCCCAGAAAAGCTGTTTGCAGAGACGAGGGAATGCCGCCCAACTTATCATTAATGATACTCCCTATCTTATTCTTGGCGGAGAACTGGGGAATTCATCGGCAGCAAACACGCAAGACATTGAACGCATCTTTCCCAAGCTACAGAAAATGGGACTAAATACTGTTTTAGTCCCTGCATACTGGGATTTGCTGGAACCCGTAGAAGGACATTTCGATTTCACATTGACCGATAAAGTCTTGGAGCAAGCACGCAAGTACAATCTGAAAGTTGTCTTTTTATGGTTCGGTGCATGGAAAAATTCCATGAGTTGCTATGCGCCGCTTTGGTTCAAGGAAAATGACAAGAAATACCCTCGGGCGCATACCGGAAGCGGCAAGCCCCTTGAAATAGCCAGTGCTTTCTCCGATAAAGTGCTGCAAGCCGACCAACGCGCCTTTACCCAATGGCTGCAACACATTGCTGCCGCCGACAGAGATGAAGGTACAGTCATCATGATACAAATAGAAAATGAAATCGGCATGCTGGAGGACGCGCGCGATTATTCACCGGAAGCCAACAGCGCTTTTTGCGCCCCGATACCTCAAGAACTGGCATCTTACCTGCAAAAGCACAAAAAAGACCTTCATCCCCGGTTGCTGAAAAAATGGGAAGCACAAGGCTGCAAGAGAGAAGGGAACTGGCAAGAGGTATTCGGCGCAGACATCTATACCGATGAAATCTTCATGGCCTGGAATTATGCCAAGTATGTAGGGAAACTGGCACAAAGCGCTCGCTCCATCTACAATGTGCCACTCTATGTCAATGCAGCCATGAACAGCAGAGGACGCAAACCCGGGGAATACCCTTCGGCCGGACCGTTAGCACATTTGATTGATATATGGCATTGCGGAGCACCCGATATTGATATTCTGGCCCCCGACTTATATGACAATGATTTCACGAACTGGGTATCTCAATATCATCTGCACAACAACCCTTTATTCATCCCTGAAATCCGGTTGACAGACAATAACGGGGTAAGGGCTTTCTATGTGTTCGGCGAACATGACGCAATAGGTTTCAGTCCTTTCTCCATCGAAGACAGTCCTGAGTCAGCAGACGCGCCATTGGTACAAAGCTATGGGAAATTAAAGGAATTGATGCCATTGCTTACCGGATATCAAGGCAAAGGAGTGATGAAAGGGCTGCTTTTCGACCAAGAGAACAAGGAGCGCATCATTACAGAAGATGATTTGACCATAACCTGCCGCCACTATTTCACACTGCCGTGGGATGCTCGTGCCACAGGCGGCAATGTATGGCCGGAGGGAGGAGGAATCTTGCTAAGAATGTCGAAAAACGAATATATAATAGCCGGTAGCGGAATCGTCATCGAGTTTGCTAAAAACACAGAAAAAGCAACTGCCGGAACACACAAGGTGTTAGGCGAAGACGGCTTCGTAAGAAAAGGAAATGAAAACAATAAAACCGGAAGTGGCAAGACGGCATGGCATGGCAAGCGTTGCGGTATCGGATTTGTAGACGAAGTGAAGGTGAATGCAGACGGAAGCCTCGGATATATCCGCCGGATGAACGGTGACCAGAGTCACCAGGGACGGCATGTCAGAATTCCGACAGGACATTTCAGCATTCTACACGTAGTGCTATATGATTACAAATAAATATAAGAGGATTAAGATATGATGTTTAATGGTTATAATAAAGTTAGGTTAGGAATGGCAGTGTTACTTTGCCTTTGTGGCACCGTGATGGTGAGAGCAAAGGTAAAGTTGCCTGCCTTGATTTCAGACGGAATGGTATTGCAGCGCGAACAAACCATAAAAGTATGGGGAACGGCAGATGCAGGAGAAAGCATTCAAGTAAAATTTACCAAAGATACTTTTCCGACTTCCACAACAAATAAAAAACTAAAAGACATCTACACTGCCACAGCAAATGCCGACGGGCAGTGGAGTATAACCCTCCCCTCCATGAAAGCCGGTGGCCCTTACTCCATGCTGATAAACGACATTGAAATCAGAAACATACTGGTGGGCGACGTATGGCTCTGCTCAGGCCAGTCGAATATGGAATTGCCCATAAGCCGCGTAACAGATATGTTTGCCAATGAGATAGCCGGCTATAACAATGAAAAGATACGCCATATCATTATTCCAAAGGTCTATAATTTCCATGCGCCACAAGAAGATATGCCGCAAACAAGCTGGAAAGCACTGACACAAGACAATGTGATGGATTTCTCCGCCTTGGCCTATTTTTTCGCCAAAGCAATGTATGAAAAGACAAACATTCCGATAGGGATCATCAATGCCAGTTGGGGGGGGACTCCTGTAGAAGCATGGGTCAGCGAGGAAGGCCTGAGGCAATTCCCGTTATACATCAATGACAAACGGCAATATGAAGACGACAAGTTCTGCACACATATCAAGCAAGTAGAAAATGAGAAATTCCGTCATTGGAACGAATCTCTGTACCGTGGAGATGCAGGGTTGCATGAAGCGACGCCATGGTATAGCGAAAACTATGACGACCATACGTGGCAAGAGGTTGACATGTTCTCAGCCGACTGGGGAAACAATGGCCTGAATCCGATAGGTGGTTCCCACTGGTTCCGCCAGGATGTTACCATAACCGACATTGCGCCGGGAAGTGACGCCATCCTCCGCTTGGGATGCATCGTTGATGCAGACTCTGTATATGTAAATGGAATATTTATAGGCAATACAACTTACCAGTATCCACCACGTATTTACAGAATCCCGGCTGGTGTACTCAAAACCGGACAAAACAATATTACTGTACGCCTCATCAGCAATGGTGGCCAACCAAGTTTTGTCAAAGAAAAGCCCTATAAAATAATTTATCAGGCAACAGATAGGGAACAAGCCAAAGAGCTCAATCTCAAACCGACATGGAAGTATCGTTTGGGAGCCCCGATGCCCGATGCTCCGGAGATGATGTTCTTTTGTTACAAACCGGTTTGTCTGTACAACGCCATGATTGCACCGCTCAAGAATTATGGCATATGCGGCGCATTGTGGTATCAAGGCGAGTCCAACGTTTCACGCCGCAACGAATACGCAGCATTATTGTCGGCCATGATTAGCGACTGGCGGCGCACCTTCAATTCGGAGCAGTTACCTTTCTACATTGTCGAGTTGGCAGATTTCCTTGCAAAGAATGACATCCAGGGACGTAAAGCCTGGGCAGAAATGCGACACGAACAAGCCAGGGCAGCCCAAATGAACACCAATACCTACCTCATCAAGAACAGCGATCTGGGAGAGTGGAACGACATACATCCACTGGACAAGAAGACGTTGGGGCAACGTGCAGCAGAAACTGCGCTAAAATACAATAAGGAGGTTAAGCTACAACAGTAATTGACTTACAACAGATTAATACCATAATGAACAACATGAACCAGAAAATTTCAATCTCGGAGAAAATAGGTTATAGCCTCGGAGATTGCTCTGCGAACTTAGTGTTCCAGATGATGATGATTTATCAAACCAAGTTCTATACTGACGTATTCGGCTTGGAGGGTGCCATTGCCGGCAGTGTCATGCTGATAGCCCGTATTGTCGATGCCTTTGTAGACCCGACCGTGGGAATCTTATCCGACAAGACGCAAACCCGTTGGGGTAAATACCGCCCTTGGATATTATGGACGGCTTTACCGTTCATGGTATTCTATGTATTGGCTTTCTATAATCCCGGCATTGAAGACAAAAGCCTGGTTGCAGTGTATGCCACCATTTCGTACACCCTGCTAATGACACTCTATTCATTCAACAATACCCCTTATGCCTCATTAGGCGGTGTCATGACGAGTGATATAAAAGAGCGTAACAGCATTACCAGCATTCGCTTTGTAGCCGCTACCATAGCACAATTTATTGTGCAAGGCTTAACGCTGCCCCTTGTAGGTAAATTTGCCGGCGCAAATGGTGACAAAGGACACGGATGGCTTTGCACAATCTCTCTGTTTGCAGTAATCGGTTTTATATTCTTTATCATTACTTTTTTTTCTGCACGAGAACGTATAACCCCACCCGCCAGCCAAAAGACCGATACCCGGAAAGATATAAGAGATGTGTTCCACAGTATTCCCTGGCGAGCCATGTTCATCCTCACCCTATTCCTTTTCACCACCTTAGCCATGTGGGGAAGTGCCATGAACTACTACTTTGAGAACTATGTAGATGCCAATGCCCTATATACTTTCCTCGACAAATTGGGACTGGTAGCCGTAGAAGCAAATGCAAGTTTTAGCTACAATATACTAAATGCTTTCGGATTGATAGTCAATAGTCCGGAGAAAGCGTACGAAGTAGGCTTTGGAGTTTTCAACATGGTCGGTGCACTGGTACAATTCTTCGGAGTGATCCTATTATCCAGTTTCCTAGCCAACCGTTATGGAAAGAAGCGTGTGTTTATCTTCTGTCTGACACTGACAGCTATCTTTACCGCACTGTTCTATTTCCCCAATGAAACGGATATAGAAACCATGTTTGTCCTAAATTTCCTGAAAAGTCTTGCTTACGCCCCAACGGTACCCTTACTTTGGGCTATGATTGCCGATGTAGCAGACCATTCGGAATATGTAAATTACCGTCGTGCCACAGGATTCGTTTTCGCAGGGGTAGTTTTCGCATTAAAAGCCGGCCTTGGAATCGGTGGAGCTATTCTGGGATTCCTGCTTTCCGGTTTTGGCTATGTCAGCGGAGCAGGCACAGCACAAACAGAATCGGCCATCCACGGCATAATACTTTCTTCAAGTCTGATACCGGCTGCCACATTCTTCATAGGAGTCATTGCATTATACTTCTACCCCATCACGAAAGCCTACAATGAGGAAATGCAGGCTGAACTGACTGAACGGAGAAAACAAACGGATTATTAACTCAAGTTTCGCAAGCTCAACTTTCGCAGTTGACAAGGTAACAAGGGACAAGGTGACAAGGAAGAGTGTCGGGTTTATTAAAGAAGATAGGATGCGTGAGAATCATTTTCAAGGGTTTTCCACTCGTCAACTGACACCTTGTTTACTAATAAGTTGAACAACATACGAAACTGAAATAAGAGAAAACATGAAACTGAAACAAGCACTACTTCCCCTTGTCATTGCCGGACTCGTTACGGCTTGCATCGGCGGAAAACGCACCACGCCTTCGGAAGAATCTTCTTCACTGAAAGCAGCCTTCGGCAATAAATTTCTCATCGGTGCGGCGTTGAACCAACGGCAAGTCTCCGGCGAAGACACTGCTGCCATTGCCATTGCCAAACATCACTTCAACTCTATCGTCGCGGAGAACTGCATGAAGTGCGAGGTCATCCATCCGGAGGAAAACCGGTATAACTTTACACCGGCAGACTCCCTGGTAGACTTCGGTGAAGAGAATGGCATGGCCGTCATTGGTCACTGCCTTATCTGGCACTCACAGTTAGCTCCCTGGTTCTGCGTCGATTCAGCAGGAAAGAATGTCTCACCTGAGGTTCTGAAGCAACGCATGAAGGAACATATATCTACCATTGTCGGCAGATACAAAGGCCGCATACACGGATGGGATGTGGTAAACGAAGCTATTATGGAAGACGGTTCATACCGCAAAACCAAATTCTATGAGATATTGGGCAAAGAGTATATCCCCTATGCTTTCCAATGCGCCCATGAAGCCGACCCTGAAGCAGAACTTTACTATAATGACTATGGCATGAATGTCCCGGGCCGCCGTGACTCAGTGGCCGCCCTTGTGCGCTCATTGAAAGAAAAGGGCATCCGCATCGATGCCGTCGGCATGCAGGGACATATGGGCATGGACTATCCCACGGTGGAAGACTTTGAGAAGAGCCTGCTCGCCTTTGCAGCCACCGGTGCCAAAGTAATGATTACAGAATGGGACATGAGCGCCCTTCCCACAGTCAGCCACACGGCAAACATATCGGACACCGCAGCATACCGGAAAGCGTTGAATCCTTATCCGGAAACATTGCCCGACAGTGTCAGCCGCATCTGGAATGCACGCATGAAGTCCTTCTTCGACCTCTTCCTGAAACATGCAGATGTAATCACGCGCGTCACTGCATGGGGAATATCTGACGGCGACTCATGGAAAAACGACTTTCCCATGCGCGGCCGCCGGGAATACCCGCTACTGTTCGACCGCAATTACCAGCCCAAACCATTCGTACGCGAACTGTTGCAAACACCCTAAAACATAATACACCATGAAGAAAGAAATGAGATATTTGGTTCCGGAAGACTATATGGCAGACCCGGCAGTGCATGTATTCAACGGCAAAGTCTATATTTATCCCAGCCATGACTGGGAGAGCGGCATACCGGAAAACGACAACGGCGACCACTTCAACATGAAGGACTATCACGTCTTCTCTACCGACGACGTGATGCACGGTGAAATCAAAGACCACGGAGTGGTGCTCGCCACCGAAGACATTCCTTGGGCAGGCCGCCAGTTATGGGACTGTGACGTTGCCTTGAAAGACGGCAAATACTACATGTACTTTCCATTGAAAGACCAAAATGACATCTTCCGCATCGGCGTTGCCGTCAGCGACTCTCCCGAAGGGCCTTTCATACCCCAGGCAGACCCGATAAGAGGCAGCTACAGCATCGACCCCGCCATACTGGATGACGGAAACGGCTGCTACTACATGTACTTTGGCGGACTGTGGGGCGGCCAACTGCAACGCTACCGCGACAACAAGGCACTGGAAAGCGCCGCCTTCCCCCCGGACAACGAACCGTCCATACCGGGACGCGTGGCAAAACTGAGCGACGACATGCTGCAATTTGCCGAAGAGCCGAAGCCGGTAGTCATTCTGGATGAAAACGGCAAGCCCCTGACAGCCGGCGACAACGAACGGCGCTTCTTCGAGGCCAGCTGGATGCACAAGTACAACGGAAAATACTACTTCTCCTACTCCACCGGCAACACACACCGCTTATGCTATGCCATCGGCGACAATCCTTACGGACCTTTTGTCTATCAAGGAGTCATCCTCACCCCAGTTGTGGGATGGACAACGCACCATGCCATCACGGAATACAAGGGGAAATGGTATCTTTTCCACCACGACTGCGTACCTTCCAACGGAAAAACATGGCTTCGCAGCCTCAAGGTCTGCGAACTGGAATATGACTCCGAAGGAAAAATCATCACCATAGAAGGAAATCCTGAATAAACAACAGTAGACAATATATCATGAAATACAGATTCTTCTCTCTTATCTGCATCGTTTTCTTCTTTACAAACCAAATGGCTGCCGAAGATGGCAGCCTTTTGTGGTTAAGACAGAGTCAAGGGGCAAATGCCTCCGTCGAGGTATCGGCCCAATGCACATCCGCAACCTTGAATCTGGCCGCCGAAGAGTTGCGGCAGTCCTGGAAAGGAAATCCGGTCACTCTGCTGATAGAGAAAGACAAGCAACTTGCCCCGGACGGTTTCCGCATACAATGCACGGAGAAGAAGCTCGTCTTGAGCTCCCCCTCTGCAACCGGCCTGCTATATGGAACCTTTCACCTGCTCCGCCTGCAAGAAAGCGGACTGCCCATCCGTCCCTCCACGGAGAATCCGGCCTACAGCCTTCGCATCCTCAACCATTGGGACAACATGGACCGAACCGTAGAGCGAGGCTATGCCGGACAGTCGCTCTGGGATTGGGAGAAGCTGCCCGACACATCCTCCGGCAGATATGAAGCGTATGCCCGTGCCAATGCCTCCATCGGTATCAACGGTACTGTATTGAACAATGTAAATGCTTCTCCCCAAATTCTTTCTACGGCATATCTGGAAAAGGTAAAGACGTTGGCAGACACCTTCCGCCCTTATGGAATACGGGTATATCTTTCCGTCAACTTTGCCAGCCCGATTATACTCGGCAAGTTGCATACAGCCGACCCACTTGACAAACAAGTCATTCGCTGGTGGAAAGACAAAACTCGCGAAATCTACCGACTTATACCGGATTTCGGAGGTTTCCTTGTGAAGGCAAACAGTGAAGGACAACCCGGTCCATGCGACTTCGGACGCACCCATGCCGAAGGCGCCAATATGCTGGCCGATGCCCTCAAACCTTACAAAGGTATCGTCATGTGGCGCGCCTTCGTCTATAATCCATCGGATACCGACCGCGCAAAACAAGCATACACCGAGTTTAAACCATTGGACGGCAAATTCCGTTCAAACGTCATCTTGCAAGTAAAGAACGGTCCAATAGACTTTCAGCCACGTGAGCCTTACAACCCACTCTTCGGAGCCATGCACGAGACTCCACTCATGGCAGAATTTCAAATTACCCAAGAATACTTAGGACATTCCAACCACCTTGCCTATCTGGCACCCATGTGGAAAGAGTTCCTCCGCTTTGTGGCACCTTCTTCGTTAAGAGCCGTTGCAGGTGTTGCCAATATAGGTACAGACAAAAACTGGTGCGGACATCCCTTTGCACAAGCCAACTGGTATGCTTTCGGACGCCTGGCCTGGAACCCGGCAATCTCTTCCGAAGAAATAGCAGACGAATGGTTAAGGCAGACTTTCAGCAATGACAAAAATTTTGTTGGGCCGGCAAGCCAGATGATGCTCGAAAGTCGTGAAGCGGTTGTTAACTACATGATGCCATTAGGACTACACCATATTTTTGCCTGGGGACATCACTACGGTCCCGAACCTTGGTGCGACATTCCCGACGCACGACCCGACTGGATGCCGTCCTATTATCATAATGCCGATAGTACGGGAATCGGATTCAACCGCAGTCACACCGGCAGTAATGCCACTGCACAATATCCTGACTCACTCTGCAGGCTCTACGACGACTTGACCACGTGCCCCGAAAAGTATCTTCTCTGGTTCCACCACGTGCCTTGGACGTTCCGGATGAAAAGCGGAAATTCCCTATGGGAGGAACTTTGCCGCCACTACGACAACGGCGTACGGCAAGTAAGGGAGTTCCAGAAAATATGGGATAAGGTAGAGGAATACGTTGACGGCGAACGATTCAAAGATATACAATCACGCTTGAAGACACAAGTACGCGATGCTGTCTGGTGGAAAGATGCTTGCCTGCTCTATTTTCAGGAATACTCCCAGTTACCCATTCCTCCGTCGATGGAACGTCCCATACACGAATTGGAGGATTTGAAAAGAGTCAAACTGATTATCAGCAACTATGAATGTCCTACAAAGGAATTGTTGAATAAAAACAGATGAAAGCCTATTTTCCGGAAAAGATATTCTGCAGGCGCGAATAGCACGGAATCTCCCGAATTTGTTTTTACTATAAATCCAAGTTCCGTGTAATTCGCACCTGAGAAAAACTATATTCAATCTACAGAGAGAGAAGCAGGTAATCAATGAGCTTTAAAATTCCATTTGGAATTATCGCTATCTTTATCAAACTTGGCAAGAGTAGGCGTACTGTCACCAATAGATATCAGTGCCAGCTTCTCCGTCGAACCGGGAATCTCCTTCGGCATAATCCGGTACGTACCATCCGTCAATTGATCAATCCGCCACAACTGCTCGGGTACACCGGTAAATGCAGGGACCGTTACAACTTCCGCTTCAGCGGTTGCCGCCAACGCACGCTCCGTCCCTTCTATCACAATTTTATAATAAGGCGCTCCCAAATAACCTCCTGCATCGCGAACAGCCGTAATTGTCCACCGCTGATGCGGACGGAACATATAGTCACCTGCCCTCACTCCGATATTTCCTGTCGGCCAGGTGTCTATAACATCCGCCAAAGTTTGCGAAGCCATCGGTTCTATAGGTCCGGTATGTTCAAACCAGCGCATGCCTCCCGGCATTCTTACAAAATCCACAGCCAGTTCCAAGGCATATCCTCTTCTTTCTGATTCTATTTCATAAGTACCTTCTTTGAAATTGTCACCGGCAACGGGCCAACCATTCTTCCATAACAACGGACGAATACCCAGTACGCTTATTCCACTTCGGTCCAAGTCCGCTTCATAATGGCATGACATTTTCTGTATTCCGTCACCAAGGTCAAAAAGCCCGAAATGTCCCGGTCCCACCACTCTTCCTCCGGCAGCGACCACCATGCGGCCGCCTCCTTCAAGCATACTTCTCCCTACATTGTCCATGTAAGGACCGGTCACCTTGCGCGAACGGCCCACCACAATGTTGTAAGTGGAATTCGGTCCGTCACAACAAGTCCCGTGCGTACCCAAAAGGTAATACCACCCATCACGATAAATCAAATCCGTAGCTTCGCAGTCAATGGCAATATCCACCGGCTGATTTCCTTCCATACGTTTTCCCGTCTTCGGGTCAAGTTCCACAAGACGGATAAAGCCAAAATAAGTGCCATAAGACATCCACAGCCGTCCATCGGTAGGATCCAGCAGAAGCCCGGGGTCTATGGCATCATTATCTTCGATGCCATCCGACGAAGCAACTGCCACCGGCTCCGAATATCCGAAATCAGGAGACTGCGGATCAAGGGTTTTGTTCCACATCGTATAAATCACGCCATTGTGTCCGCCACCCAATCCGCCACCGGTGGCACCATAAGCCACCAGATAACGGTCACCAATCCTTACCACATCGGGAGCAGCTCCTCCCCCGGGTCTCACCGCGCCACTGTTCCAAGTCCATCCGTCTTCGGAAATCAGCCCGCCTCCTCCCGTACCGAATGTATAATACTTTCCTTCACACTCCACAATGGTCGAAGGATCATGAATAAACGGCTTTCCAACTTGTGCAACAACTGTATCCACAAAAAATGCCGACATAAAGGCTACAGCCCCTATCCATTTGTTTCTTACTATCATAATGATTTCAATATTTAAATACTCGTTTCGGAATTGAATAGACAGCACCTGGAAGTGCATACTCTGTAGTGCCACTGCATATTCCGGACAGAGCCATGAACTGCCCCTTATTTACAACTGACAGAAATATTTCTTACGGGTTGTCCTTTTTCATCCAAAAAACGAACGCAAAAATCACTCATCCCAGGACCGTTGATTACCGCTCCCCGGACGATATTCTTTCCCTTTTTCAATGTCAACCGGGGTGATACACAATCATCCTTCACCATGCGCCTGTCTCCGGAAAGTACTATGGCTTCCTCTCCATTCAGCCACCACATGGATGCAGAATTGGAGCCTACCGCCATCCTTACATTATTAATGTCTTCCGCACAATTGACCACTGTCACAGCCCAAAACAGAACGCCATATACATTCTTATCCAGTCCATGGGCAAAGCGGAATAGTTTAACATTGAAGTTCTTGCTGTCCAAAGCATGCCATGTCAGTTTCTGATTGCCCACCCTGACCTTCGCTCCCACTTCGGGAAGAACCGTAAACTGATTCGGAAAGTATTCCGTTGTAAATGCTTTCCTTATATAGCTGTCTGTAAAAACCGCATTACTACGATTCGGCTTGGCAATCGGCTCCAACAGCAGCCAGCGTCTTATAAATCCTTCGGCATCAGGCTGCGCCCCTCCCGCCCGAATCGGCGAAAAATAGGCACTGATGCCACTGTATACCACATCCCGACAGGTATCCGCAGGCTGCATGCTGTCTTCTATCCTGAAATAGTCAAAATCTGCATAACCACCTATTTCTTTCGCAGCATAGTTGAACAAGGCGAAACGATAACCCATGAAATGCGGCAAGGTATATTCCATCTTCAACGGGCTACCTAACGGCTTCCACTCCTTTCCGTTCAGGCTATAGTAGAAATAGCCGATATCCTTCCGGTCTCTAAAGTCACATTCAGCCTTGAAATAAACCCTATTCCTGCTTAACGGGATTTTCTCTACCTCCACCGGTTCTTCCAGTTCTCCATTCACCATCACAATGCACTTCTCTCCGTTCACTATCTTCACACCCACCTGCCCGTACTTGTGCTGGAAGAGCGAAAGCCCGGCGAAGTCTCCATCCTTCATGCCCGATGCGTCCATGCAGACAGAACCGGAACAAACCGGTCCGATGGTACGCTGCGTCAATGTCCCTTTTGCCTGCATAAAAGAAGATTCCAAACGACCGGTGGTCAATCGCAAATAACCCTTACGTGCCGATACAGACCAGAGGGCATTGTCCGGATTATGGTTCCACTGCCACACAAGCGGCAGGTCGGCCTCGCCTGCCTTGCGCACGAACTCGTCGGAGCAGACAATTCCCGGAATCAGTCCCTTGCCTGCCGGAAGCTCCAACTTGTCGGGAGCCACGCCATTCACCCCCAATACCGGCCAGCCGTCTTCCCACTGCACCGGCACCAGATAGGGAATGCGCCCCACTGCACCGCAATCCTGAAACAGATAGGCAAGCCACCGTCCGTCCGGCGTATCCACCAGTCCGCCTTGGGCAATACCACGGTCCTGAAAGACAACGCGTCCCTCGTAAGGTCCCGTTATCTTATCGGCACGGTGCACCACCACTGTACGCATACCGTTCCTTGGCCAAGTGATGTTGAACAGATAATACCTGCCATCTACCTTGAACAGTTGCGAGCCTTCTGCCCCCAACATAATATCACCGCCTGCCGGAGCACTGGCATTCTCCAACAGCACCCGTTCCGTACCGGTTTTCAAGCCGGACAAATCTGCCTCCAGTTCCGCAATAAACAACTTGCCATTGCCATAAATCAGATAATTCCGGCCATCTTCATCAAAGAAGAAAGTATGGTCATGACAAGACGGTGCGAACTCCACACGCTTCCACGGTCCTTTCTCAATATCGCGTGTCATGAAAAAATAAGTCTTACCGGTGGTTTGTGCAAAAGTGGAAACATAATACATCCCTTTGTGATAGCGGATACAGCTTGCCCACGAGCCACGTCCGTAGGTATTCTGCCCGTCATCCAGATTCATGGCAGGAACATCGTCGGTCAACCTATCATACGCATAGCTCACCAGTTCCCAGTTCACCAAATCCTTTGATTTCATAATAGGTACCCCCGGCACCATGTGCATCGTGGTACTGCTCATATAATAGGTATCATCCACCCGCACCATCGACATATCCGGTACATCGGCATAAATCAGCGGATTGACGGCAGTCTGTTGTGCCGGCAATCCTAAGGCATAGCCGACCAAGTTGCATAAAAGTAAAAAAAATCTCCGTATGTTCATTTCTCTGTTTGAATATTTGCCCCAAATCAGCACAGCGACCGGATATATTGATACGACACTCTGCATCATGCCAGTCCCGGACTGTTTCGGGAGATTCATTGTATAACACAAAATTACTTCTGCTTCCCTCTAAACAGATGTGGGATGAATTCATTCAGGCACCGGCGCCAAGTCAGCCATTCGTGTGCCGTTCCTTGCGATTCGTAGAAGTCCACACGGATATTCATGTCACGGAGGCTCTCGACCAGTTGTTTGGTGCCCATGTTCTCTTCCGTGCCGCAACCCAAGAAGAGATAATGCACCTTTTTGTTGAAACTGTCTGCATCGGCAAACACCCCATTGAAAGCATCCTTTACATCCAGTCCGAAGATGGCTCCACTGAAGCCGCCTATGTATGAAAACTTGTCAAGGTTGGTCAGCGTGATGTCAAAAGTCTGCTTTCCTCCCCATGACAGTCCGGCCATAGCACGGTGTTCCCGGTCCGTATAAGTACGGAAAGTTTCGTCTATCATGGGAATAAGGTCATTTATCATCAGCGTAGCAAAGGAAGAGCCGTACAGATTACGTTCCGCATCCACATCCTTTCCAGGACGAGGACGGAAACCTACTTCAATATCCCCGCTTTCCATCACCACAATCATAGGCACACACTTTCCTTCCGCTATCTGATTATCAAGTATGTTATACATAAAGCCTTGAGTGCTCCAGCCCGTCTCGTCCTCTCCCATACCATGCTGCAGATAAAGTACCGGATAGCGTTTCTTGGCGTTCTTTTCATATTCGGCCGGGGTGTAGACTACGCAACGACGGAAACGCTGCTGGCTTTCGGCATAGTAAGTGCAGGTACGCACTTGCCCATGAGGCACATTCTGCACACGATAATAATCACCCTCTTTTCCTTCGGGCACTTCAATGCCGCTTGCCATACGGCTGCATCCGAAGAAAGTGCAACTCATCGGGTCTATGACCGAGAAACCGTCCACCAGCAAGAAGTAATAGTGGAAACCTACCACTAACGGATCGGTCTTTACTGTCCACCAGCCGTTTTCATCCTTGTTCATTTCATATTTTTTACCGCATATGTCTACCTGCAAGCGTTTTACGTCCGGCGAATAGAGACGGAAATAAGCTCGGTTCTCCTTGTCTAAGCGTGGGAAATCACAACCGTGCATATTGGAAGAGGCAGCGACCGTATTTTTCAGCACCTCTTCTGCGGTCAAGTCTGGGTCTTGGGCAAAAGCTGCCACATTCAGCAGCAGCAAACCAGACAATATCAATCCTAAAGAAAGAGAATTTTTCATACAGTTCTATTATTTATGTCATTAATTACCTTTTGTTTGTTCTACATACTGCATAGTCCCGTCTTCATTGTAATGCAACTCGTCCACACAGACTGAACGACGGCCTATCGCACCTGCACGGCCGTCCAATGTGAGTGCGGCATTGTGGTAGAAGAGGTACCACTTCCCTTTGAATTCCACGATGGCCGGATGGATGGTGAAACTGTTCTCCGCCATGCCGGTCAGTTCGCCGCGGTACGTCCAAGGCCCTTCCATACCGGAAGCCGTGGCATAAGCGATATTTTCCCTTCCCTCTCCCATCGAGGCATAAGTGAGATAATAGATGCCATTCCGTACATGCAGCCACGGACCTTCCACGTATTCGGGCAAATCCACCACTGCGATGTCGCCATCCAGCTCCGTCATATTCGGTTTCAGCCTTGCCAGAAAGCAAGTGCCGTTTCCCCAGCACAGCCATGCCTGGCCATCCTCCTCAACCAACACGGTGGGGTCTATATCATTCCACCACCCCCGGGCACCGTTGGAAGTCATGTCGTCCGTCACCAGCGGTCGGCCGATAGCATCTGTGAACGGCCCTGTGGGACTGTCGCTTACCGCCACTCCAATGGCTTTGCCCACACAAGGTTCGCCTGCCTGCACCGTGGTATAATAATAGAACTTTCCATCTCTTTCTATCACCTGAGAAGCCCACGCTTCTCCCACTGCCCATTTAAAGTCGGCAGGGCTCAATACAGCGCCATGCTCTGTCCAGTTCTTCATATCAGTCGTCGAGTAACACAGCCATTCGGTAATATTGAACTCCCTGCCTCCCGAAGCCGTATCTTGTCCGGCATAATACTCATCGTGTCCGACATACAGATACAACCTATCGCCATGTACCAATGCGGCAGGATCGGCCGTAAAGTTGTTTCTTACCAGAGGATTTCCCTCATAAACAAATGTTTTCTGATTCTCTTTCGGGCTACAAGCCGCCAGCAAGCATAAAATGCCAATCGATAAAATGTGCTTCATGTTCTATTTCTATTTAAGGTTACACAAATAAATATTCATCTTCATTCAGGAAAAATAATTCTGTAATTGCCACTCAGATGCATAAAGGCGAACAGCCTGAGCAATCCGTCGTAATAGGCATCGAAATAGCCGTCTTCGTAAGGAACATGTTCCGCATTCCAAAGCCGATGAATGAACTCGCGGCTCTTGTTGTGCGTACAAGTCAGCGATACAGCCGCCGCCGTAGCCACCAGCCCCAGTGAATGGCGCAACTGCTTATGCACTCCGGCTCCCAAAATTTCCTTCACCGGCGTGCCGTCCACATTATACTGGTCAACGAATGTATCTATGCCCTGACCATAAAGAAAATTCTGTATCCTGTTTCCATACTCCCGCTGCCACTCGGCATCTTCGCACGCCCAGGAATAATCCAGAGCGATGTTCATGGGGACACGCCAGGAATCAAAGCGGAAAGCATCACCGATAATCCGGTCGCTGCCAAGCAAAGTCCCGTCATAATTATTGTAATCCGGATTAAGCCCGGTCTCGGGGTGGATGCTTCGATGCAGATACTCCCTGCTCCGGCGTGCACACTCTCTCCAGAAACCCGCTCTGCCATCGTCCGCCCATCTTGCCCATACTTCATAGAATGCAGGCAGATGGTAAGAAGGATCGGTAAACCGTTCTCCCCAAGGGTCAGGAGTAAATGTGATCAGTTTCTGCTCCAGGTTGATGAAAGGAGCCACACGGTCCATCCCGGCTTTCTGCATGGAACAATCCAGAATATTCTTGGCCTCAGCCAAGTAATCGATACCCGTATCGTTGCCCCAGCGATTGGAAGCGAAGATAAGGGAAGTGACGTAATAAAGTTCCCCATCCGAAGCCGGTCCCTGCGCATTACGTATGCCGTCCGTCCGGCAACTCCAAGCAAAGTAACCTTTCAGAGGACCGTCCTGATGCTGCATGTACTTTTTCCCCCAACGCCACAAGCGGTCGAAGATGTCTTTCCTATCAAACTGCACGGCAATCATCATCCCGTAGGACATGCCTTCGGTACGCACATCATGATTTTTGATGTCACTGATGTAGGCCATGGAATCACCGACCTCAAAATATACCTTATCAGGTCCATAAAATACGCCGTCGAACACTTCTTTCAGTTTGGCATCAATGTCATCCTGCTTATAGCCCACTTCTGCAAACAGATTACGGTATTCACGGGTTTTGAAAGCACCTTCCTCCCACGGCAGGGCATCAAAGCCTATCCAGTCCACTTCCACCTGCGAGCCTTTCAGAAGCGATACGTGCAAATCGTTCACGCCCGTAGGAGCCGATACAACCGGCACACGGCTCTCTACCCACTCCTTACTGCGAGGAATGGAAACAGTCGCCACCGGCTTGCCATTCTTCCCGGTGCGTACTTGCAATACGCCACCGGACAAAGAGCGGGTACGCACCACCAGTTCCTGCACTTTTTCATTCCCAAAGTCCACCTTATTATATTGCAGCCAGGCATTCTTCTTACCGAAGATTGTCTTCCAGCCCTTGAACGGCTCCGCCTCATCCAGAAAAGCGATGGAAATTCCCGCAGGACTGATGCTGCTATAGCGGTCTATCCGGATGCGTGTGCGTGCATCCGTAATTCCTACTCCCCGCAGAGTGGGAATCACCTTGCGGATGGTACCGTCGGCATTAAAAAAGAGCGAATCCACGCGGACGGAACGATTCTTGTCAAAATGCGGCGAATAATCGTTATGATGGTAAAAGAGATACCATTGCCCCCGATATTCCACGATGGAATGATGATTCGTCCAGCAATCCACCGGCGATTCATCCATGATGATTCCCTTGAATTCAAAAGGCCCCATCGGGCTGTCTCCCATGCCATAGGCCAGCGTTTCCGTCTTGTCCCTCACCCATGGAAAGGTAAAATAGTATTTCCCTTCCCGTTCAAAGACAAAAGGCCCTTCCTTGAATCCGTCGGGCAATCCCGGCACCGGCACCGGTTCCGAAGCAAGTTCCACCATATTATCTTTCAGCTTTGCCATCATCATGCCGCGGCCTGCCCAGTAGATATAACTTTGTCCGTCCTTGTCCGTCAGCACACAAGGGTCAATGCCGTCCACTCCTTCTATGGGACGCATCTGCGGCATAAAGGGGCCGCTTGGCTTGTCCGATACGGCCACTCCTACAGCAAATCCCTTTTCCACGCCCCGAGGGGTGGCAGGAAAATAGAAATAATACTTGCCATCCTTGCAGACACAGTCCGGTGCCCACATGGAATAGGCGTCCGGTCTGACCCAAGGAATGCGTTCCTGGCTGACAATGACCCCGTGGTCTTCCCAATGCGCCAAGTCATCGGAAGAGAACACATGGTAATCGGCCATACAGAACCATTCTTTCAGCCGTTCTATAGGGCTGGGAATGTCATGAGAAGGGTACAAATATATCTTTCCATCAAAGACCCTCGCTGTGGGATCGGCCGAAAACTGATCGCGGATTATGGGATTCTGTGCTTGCGCCCTGCCTGCCATGAGGCAAAGAAAGGTTGCAACGGATAACAAGAGTTTGTTTTTCATAAGCAAATTCTCAGTTAGTAATCTATTATCTCATCAGATTTTCATGGTAGAATATCTCTGCTACAAATGTAGCAAATACACTTCTTATAATTATTATGCATATGTATCACGTTTTATCGTCGTCATTACATTTTCAGGCTTGGCCTCCTTTTTGTCCCATCCCGGCCGTCATCAAGGCACGCCCAGTGTTACAAATACTTTTATCCATGTTACATCGGCCCGTATGCCCCCAATAATCGGCCTGAGATTTTCCCACATTATCGTTTATTCTATCTACTTTTGTCATCAAAACCCTATATACCATGAACAGACCGGCACCTCACAGCAGAAGAATCCCATACATCGTTGCAGGGACTGCCCTATTTGCATTACTTGCTTTTCTATTGAGCCAGACGGGCTACTACAGCTTCTGTTATCTGGAACAATGGGACACCTTCATCTATAATTCCGCCTACCTTAGCGGTTCTTTGGCTCTGCCCGGCGGATGCGTACAACTCCTTTCAAGCTTCCTGACCCAATTCTTCTGCCGACCCCTGACCGGAATATTGATAACAGCACTGCTACTGACGTGGATTGCACTGCTGACAGCCGACATCCTGCACCGCTGGACAAAAAGCAAACTCACATTACCACTCGCCCTTTTCCCCGTTGCAGCATTATTCTTCCTGCACTACAACGTAAACTACCAATATGCCGGAACCATAGCCTTCCTGTGGATGCTGCTTTTCCTCCGCCTGCGGTTCTTCTTCCACAAGTTCACCGGACGGTTCGCCTATTCTCTTGCAAGCACCTTCCTGCTCTTCGCAACGGCAGGACCGGTCGCCTTTCTGTACAGCTGCCTCATACTGATAATAGAATTGTTCTGTCACAAGAAGAGGGCACTCTGGTTCATATCCCTTCCGCTAATGGTGTACCTGACCGCTGAAACTTGCTTACGGATGGGACTTTCCGGCGAATTGGAACACGTCCTGCTGCCCGACGGCTACTTCACGCTAAGACTCCAAGCAGGCTCCATCATCTATCTGCCTTGGGGGCTGACACTGGCCGTTTTCATCACAAGCGGTCTATGCAAATCATTCAGATTCAAAAGTAGATGGATGCAAGGAACCCTTATCGCTGCCCAACTCGCATGTGCAGTCGCTTTCACTTTTGTCGGCATCCCCCAATACATCGACAAGAACAATGAAGTCTTTAAAGAACTGAACCACTACGCACGCCACTGCCAATGGGACAAGATAACAGACAAATGCGAAAACATGCCCATGAACAACCTGCTTTTCCAGAATTATCACAACGTCGCACTGGCAGAACAAGGCCTGTTGGCCGACCAACTGTTCATGCAACCCTGCATAGACATACAGACCATTTACGTGCCCGGAAACAAAACGCCCTACCTGTCCGCACTGCTCAGCGACATCTATTTCTCAATGGGCCACATCGCCTTTTCACAACGATATGCCTTCGAGGCCAACGAAGGCATGGGCAATTTCTCTCCACGCATGCTGCAACGGCTGGTCCAGACCAGCCTTATCTACGGGCATTATGGCACTGCAAAGAAGTATCTTGATATACTTGAAAGTACACTCTTCTATAAAGACTGGGCCACAGCCCACAGACGTTTTCTATGGAACGACCCGGCTGTAGAGACCGATTCCATCTTAGGCAGCAAGCGAAAATGCCTCTTCCCCGACAACCGTTTCTCGGGCATCAAAGGGCTGGACGACGATTTAAAGCAAATCGTCCTCAAGAACCCCATGCACAAGACCACCATCCAGTACTTAGGCTCACTATATCTGCTGTCCAAGGATATTCCACGGTTCAAGGCCACCCTCGAAACATTCTATGGCACACCGGCGCTGCCGTCCGTGCTGCCCGTCTGCTTTCAGGAGGGAGTGGTTGTCTTTGCCGCCGGAGACCGGGAAACATTGGAACGATACAACATACAGGCAGCTACCGTGGAGCGCTTCGAGGAATTCAGCCGACAACCCTCCAAAGACTCCCACAACTTATGGTATTTCCTGAAATATAGAAAATGAAAACAGAAATGAAAACGAGAATCCTGACATATCTGCCAACCCTAATCAGCTGCCTGCTGCTGGCAGCCTGCTCACAAAACGTACATATCGACCGCCATACCGGTTACCGGCCTCCCATATCGCCCGATTATACCGAAGTCACGCTTCCCCCGAACATGGCTCCCCCCTGCTTCTCCCTGCCGGACAGCTGCCATGCCTCCCGTCTCCGGGCCATATACCGGGCAGGCGATGAAGAAACCACCGTCACAACCCGCAACGGGCAGATAGCCATCAGTCCCTCCAAATGGAAAAGGCTCGTAGACGCCGCATCTACCATCACCGTCCGCCTGCAGGCCCAAAGAGGAGACAAATGGGAAGAATACGCCCCTTTCCACCTCTACATCGCCAAAGAGAAGATAGACCCCTACATCGCCTACCGGCTGATAGAACCGGGCTACGAGACCTGGAACGAGATGGGCATCTACCAACGTTGTCTGGAAAACTATGAGGAAACAGCCATCCTCACCAACAAGATGACCGGCTACGGCTGCATGAACTGCCATTCCTTCTGCGGGCAGAACCCGGAGAAAATGCTGTTCCACCTCCGTTCCGACTACGGAGGGACCTACATCATAGAGGAAGGACAGATAAAGAAACTGAATACCAAAACACCGCAGACCATTTCGGCATTGGTCTACCCGTCGTGGCATCCCTCCGGCAATTTTGTGGCATTCTCGGTGAACGATACCAAGCAGATGTTCCATACCACCGACCCGAACCGCGTGGAAGTCATGGATTATGCCTCCGATGTCGTGATTTACGACGTGAAACGGAAGCAGATTGTCAGCTCCCCACTTCTGTCCTCGGCCACTGCCTTTGAGACATTCCCCACTTTCTCGCCCGATGGAAGAACGCTCTATTTCTGTTCCGCGGACAGCGTGAGCATACCCGGAAAATACGACCAGGTGAAGTACAGCCTGTGTTCCATCGGCTTTGATGCAGACACCCGTTCGTTCGGCAGCAAGGCAGACACGCTTTACAATGCACGCCGGGCAGGAAAAAGCGTCTCTTTCCCCCGCGTATCGCCCGACGGCAAATTCCTCATGTTCACCCTCTCCGCATACGGCAACTTTTCCATCTGGCACAAGGATGCGGACCTATACCTCGCCCACCTGCACACCAACCAAATCCGCCCCTTGTCGGCACTGAACAGCAACGACGTGGAGAGTTACCATTCATGGAGCAGCAACAGCCGCTGGGTGGTGTTCAGCAGCCGACGGACAGACGGACTGTATACCCGCCCCTTCATTGCCTATATAGACGAGAAAGGGAAAGCACACAAGCCCTTCTTGCTGCCGCAAAAGGAGAAAGACCATTACACCTTCCTGATGAAATCCTATAATATCCCCGAGTTCATCTCCGGAAAGGTCAACACCTCCGCATACGACATCAGCCGGACAGCCCGGAAAGAGAAGGGAACGGATGTCGTCTACTCTCTTCAATAGAGGCATCTCCATTTTCTCTGTCTCCGGCGTCTTATGTTCAGCTTTATATTACTGATGCCATGTAACATACAAGACAGTTTCTGCAACATTCATATCTATAGATGTTACATCAAGCAAACAAAAAACAACGCAAATATCACAACCTTTGACATTTAATTCGTAATTTTGTTTTCGATGTAAGACAGAAGTTACATGAAGTGTTAACTCATCAAACCAAGGTTGCATCTCCAATACATTATAGATTTGTTTAACCCTAATAAATAAGTTACGATGAATTAATTTGACTTTTGCTAATTATTTTCACAACAATCAATAACTGAATCGTATGAAAAGAAACAATTTGCCGTCTGTTTGCGTATTCCTTCTGATGATGATGGGAACGGTCATATTCAATTCTGCTTGTAACAATAAGGATGATAATCTTGTTGTTGGCGATCGCGTTCCTCCCCCCAGAACGATAACTATAGTCGGTAACTATCTGATGGAGGCAAACTCCATTGCGGGAGTGGTACATAAAGATAGAAGCCTCGGGCTGACCTACATAGAAGACGAAGAGAAGAGCCGTTTCTATATACGTACAACCTCTAAGGATGCAGAAGAAGCCCTACTCAAGATAGCAATCGAAGGTTTAAAGGTCAAATTCAGTGGTAAAGTATATGAAATGAACAAGGAATTCGCCAAGGATAACAAATTGCCCAATGATGTAAAGCTATACTCCCTCATTTCTCCCGACTATTCTATCACAATACTTGACGAACAGCAAAATCTCCATTGAACATAATGCAACGAAGGGGACTATACACTATATTTAATGACTCAAGAGTTTCGCAAGTCCTTTATATTAGACTTCTTATAGATTTGTTTTATATATGCGCGCTAAGGGTACAAATCTCCGTAAAGTCTAATATAAAGGACTTGCAAAACTTCAGTGAATAATACAGGCTAAAGTTTGCCGACTCCGGTCATCACAGCTTTCACCTTTTTCAGAACCGCCCTATTCATCGGGGTTCCCGGTGAAACTTCTTTTCATTTCGAGGGTTGACGGTGAAGGACATTCCGCCGTCTCCGGCATGTCGTCAGACACTTGTGTTCAGCTTGTCAGACAAATCGGATGCCAGTGTCTGTCAACTTGGAGTATTGCGTTGTCAGCTTCAATAGAATCAAGTGAAGATTCAACACCCACCAAACACCTTATTGCCGACACTATGTAACATACGGAAAAGCTTTTGTAACATTTCCGCCTGCAAATGTTACAAAAGCCAAACAAGAGGTAACGTGTTTTTTACAGCTATTAACATTTTATTGATAATTTTGCTTTCGATATGAGACGAAAGTAACATAAAGTATTAACCTGTTAAATCAAAGCAATTATGAAGACATAGAAGAAGAAAGTCCATTCCCTCCGTATAAATTGTAAGAACAGCATTTATACCTTTATTAATCACTATAGTAAAATTCATTTTTTTCTATTACCTATTTTTTATATGAAAAACATTAATCTTAAAAGAAGTATCGGGTTATTATCACTCTTATTGATGATACCTGTTTGGGTATGTGCCCAGAACATTACAGTGAAAGGTACCGTAAAGGATACCAGCGGTGAAAGCATGCCGGGTGTAAACGTCCTGCAAGTAGGTACGACGAACGGCATCATCACAGACATCAACGGTCAATATCAGATGAGCGTTCCCTCCAATGCCAAATTGACCTTCTCCTTTATCGGCTATGTCACTCAGACTGTCCAAGTAGCCGGCAAGACCACATTGGACATCATATTGAAAGAAGACGCACAAGCTTTGGATGAAGTAGTGGTTGTAGGTTATGGTACACAAAGAAAGAGCGACATCTCTGGTTCTGTAGCTTCTGTAGACCGAGAAAGTATGATGCGCAAGACACCCACCAACATCGCACAAGGTCTGCAAGGTGCAGCTGCCGGTGTGCTTGTTACAGCACAAGACGGTGCTCCTGATGCCAATGCAGCTATCCGCATACGCGGTGTCGCCACCATTAACGGCAAGGCCGATCCCCTCTATGTAGTGGACGGTGTGCAGGTAGGTACCAATGCCAACTTCCTCAACCCCTCGGACATCGAGAGCATGGAAATTCTGAAGGATGCCTCTGCAACTGCCATATACGGTTCTGCCGGTGCAAACGGTGTCATCATGATTACCACCAAGCACGGAGTTAAAGGCCGCTCTACTGTAAACCTGACTGCCGACTTCGGTATTCAGACCATCTCAAGCCGTCTGGATGTAGGTAGCGTAGACGATTATGCAGCCAATATCCGCCAAGCGCATGCCAATGACGCTTCCGGTCTTTACAACCAGATTTGGGATGCACAATACGACGGAAAGCGCAAAACAATTGACTGGATGGACCAGATGACCAACCCCGCCCTTCGCCAGAACTACAATCTCTCCACTTCCGGAGGTAATGAAAAGAGCCAGTACAATTTTTCAGCAGGCTATCTAGACAATAGAGGTTTAATTGTCAATTCTCGCTATCAGCGTATCACAGCCCGTGCCAATGTGAAGACACAAATCAACAAGTATTTAGAATTTGGCGGTGACCTAAGCTATGTTCACACAGATTCTCACGGGTCCAACAGTACAGTAGGAAACTTTGGTAACATGTCTTCTTTCCGTGACTTGGAAACTTTGTCTCCAACCATGGATTATATTGCAGAAAATGGGCAACATGTTTCTCCAAATGTAGTGAACCCCGACGGCACATACGGCAGTGCCATCTTAGGTAAGAATGCCAACGAAGGTTTTCTGGATTCATACAACAATATCTATGCAAGCCAGATGAACAACAAGGCACGTAACCGCAATAATCGTGTTTTGGCCAGTGCTTATTTGAACCTAACACTCTACAAAGGATTAACTTTCAAAACTCAGGCTTCTTACAACTATAATGCAGGTTCCTACAACAGTTTTGCAGGAAGTGGCAACAACAAGCGCTACAACGAGATTAACGGCCAGATGGTAGAAGTTACTCTGAACAAGCTGGATTATGCCAATTCATTCAATTTGAGCAACAATGAAAGCCAGACACTCTCTATACAAAACTATTTCACCTACAACTGGAAGAACGACATACACAATGTTACCGCCATGATAGGTAATGAAGTTTCACGCTACTACGGCCAATGGGTAAACGCAGGTGCCAAAGACTTTCCCGGTGACAATATCCGTAAAGTGTCTTTGACCTCGACAGCCAGCACATTGAGTGCAGATGGTGAACTGAACCTCGAATCCCGCGCCATCTCTTATTTTGCCCGTGCATCCTACGGTTTTCTTGACCGCTATATCATCACCGGTACTGTACGCCGCGACGGTTCTTCCAACTTCGGCACAGGCAACCGTTGGGGAACTTTCCCCTCAGCCGCTGCCGCATGGCGTATCTCCGAAGAGGCTTTCATGCAAAACCAAGATATTGTTTCCAACTTGAAGCTACGTGTCGGTTGGGGGCAGACCGGTAACTCCGGTGGTTCCACAGACTTGTCTGTAGCTGCTCTGACTGCTGCCGCAGTGAAATACAACTTCTATTCTCAAGGCGGCAATATGGGTCTAGGCACCACACCTTCCGCTACCGGCGGTACTTACCAAGGTCTGGTAGATACTAACCTGAAATGGGAAACAAACGAACAGACCAACATCGGTATCGACCTCGGTTTACTGCAAGGCGACCTGAATATCACCGCAGATTACTTTATCCGCAGATCCAAAGATTTGCTACTCTACCGCCAGACACGCCCGTCTTCTGGTTTCACCCAAGTCTATACCAACTATGGAGAGATTGAAAACAAGGGTTTTGAAATGAGTATCAGCTATAACAAACGTCTGAACAAAGACTGGAGTATCAATGCCACACTGAACGGTTCCACCTTAAAGAACAAGATTAAGAAAATGGGTGAACCCGTTTACTATACCAACTCCGATTCTAGTGGAAAAGGAACAGAAGACGGTTCCAACACCGGTGCTGTAGGTGCTGCAGCAGGTTATCACTGGGGCAACCACTCTGTATCTATGGAAGGACATGCCGTAGGTGCTTTCTATGGTTATCGGGTAGAAGGTGTATTCAAGAGCCAGTCCGAAGTGGATGCAGCTAATGCAGCCACCAATGGGAAAAATAGCGGTTACTATCAGAATGACAAAACACAAGCCGGCGACTTCAAATTCAAAGATTTGGACGGAAACGGCTACATCGACGAGAACGATATGGAAGTATTGGGTGACGGTTTCCCCGCAGTGAACTATGGTTTGAATCTTGGTGCCACTTATAGAAACTGGGATTTCTCCCTTTACACTTATGGTGTGCTGGGACAGAAGATTTTCTCTTACTCAGCCATGCGTCTATCCAACATGTTTACAGCCGACGATCCGACTCCTAATATCCTGAAAGAAGCCGCCGCCCAAGCTTGGTCGCCTGAAAACACAAACGGTACATTGCCCCGCCTCTCTCTGATGGATGGCAACTACAACATGCGTGCATCCGATGCTTGGGTAAAGAACGGTGATTTCCTGAAGATAAGCAATATCCAAATAGGATATACGTTGCCGAAAAGCTTCCTCAACAAATTGATGATTCAAAGTGCACGCATTTATGTATCAGTATCTAATTTGCTGACTATTTCTCCATACAATAAATATGGTGATCCCGAATGCGGTCAGGGAAGTGTGCTCGTAACCGGTTTGGATACCGGCCGTTATCCTTCTCCTCGCACCTATACATTAGGTCTGAATGTACAGTTCTAACAATTAAAAACGAAAGAATTATATGAAAATCAATAATATACTATACAGTTTATGCACTGGTGCAGTTCTTTTGCTGGGAGCCACCTCTTGCGACAATGACAAGTTCCTGACTGTCGACCACTACTCTATACTGGATTTGAATTCAGGATATGATACAGACGAGCATGCGCTCAGAAGTTTGAATGGCTGTTATGACTCCATGCTCCCTTCTGAAGACGACGAGGGTAGAAATGCCGACCCTTTCAAACCCTATATATTTACTGGTTGCCATCCTACCATGGATACCCAAGCCACCGGTTGGGACAAGGACTTCATGACACAGAGCTGGACTGCTGACAAAACAGAGTTGGCAGATGGCTGGAAGCTTGCGTACAATGGTATTACCCGCTGTAATGACTTCTTGCAAAATCTGGAAAGCAATGCCGCCCAGCTATCCAGCGAAGTAGTGGCAACGGCTGAAGGCGAAGCTCGCGTAATCCGTGCTTTCCATTACTTTTGGTTAGCTACGACCTTCGGTCGTGTGCCTATGCTGGCCACAGGCGAAACTTATTCCAACACCCCTTATAAAGCAAGGGCTAAAGATTATGAGGAAATGTGGAATTTCATCATCGAAGACTTGGAAGCTGCTTCCAATTTATTGAGTTGGAAACCTTACAATAACCAGTATGGCCGTTGCACCAAAGGTATGGCCTTAGCCTATTTGGGTGATGCCTATATGTGGAAAGCCTACCGTTGTTCCGAACAAGCCAACGAATGTTACAAGAAAGCCGAAGCAGCCCTGAAGCAAGTGCTGGATTGTGGTGAATATGAATTGAACAAATCATTCACCACTTTATGGGATGCTACCGGCGTATGGAACAAGGAAACCATTTATGAACAAGTTTTGAACGAAGGCGACAAATGGAGCAGTTGGGACGGCAACGCACTTAGCGGTGCCAACGGTTGGACAATCTTCTATTCTGCCGCTCCTGCCAACGGAGGTTGGGGTACCATTGCCTTGTCATGGGAGCTTTACGATTCCTTTGAACCTGGTGACAAACGCCGTGATGGATCTTTAGTCACCGCTGGAATCCCGGAAAACAAACTGGTGAAATCCGAATGGAAAAGTACCATACCGATACCACAAGCATGGTTGAATGCAACTGAAAATGTCCAATATGTGGAAAAGGCATTAACGTCTCCCAACGGCTTTAATCCTTTCGTTCAGGAATATGTAGCCTATAATAACTATAAGTATGATACTGGTGGTGAATATGCACCGGCAGTTTATACCACAAAATATTGGCGTCTGGGCCGTAGCCACTGGAATAGCGACCAATGGGCACCTGCTCAAATCTATAGAAAACGACTGCCAAACGTAATGTTAGACTATGCAGAATGCCGTTTTATTCTCTACGGAGAGAGTGATTCCGAAGGTTGGGCACAAATCAGTAAGTTGCGCGAACGTGCTTTCGGCAATACTGAGGTAAACAACGCTTCCTCTCTAACTAGCACTTATTCCACATATTATAGTGACCAGATGGCTTCTTTCTATAATGACGGTGGTTTCGGCTACTACATCTCAATACCCAATTACTACCCGATTCCATTCTCTACAGAAGCCATTACAGTGCCCGATGCACAGACCTACTATACACAGTTGAAGGCAGAAAAAGGATTTTCTTCTCCCGTATGGAAAGTAGCTGTAAATATGGAGCGCCGCAAAGAGTTCAGCGCAGAATGGTGTTTGTGCCCCGATATGTTGAAGTCTGGGTTTATGCCAGATCATATAGCAGTGAACTATCCCAAACATAATCAACAAGCTGATCCAGAGAGCGATTGGCAGACTGTACGTACTTTCGAGTTTGATGAACGCAGAATGGATATGCCTATACCGGCAGACGAGATAATAAAGAATCCGCTTTGCGACCAAAACGATGCCTACAAATAAAGAATACAATTCATACTTGTATATATAGGGATTAGTTTTTTACAGAGCCATATCGAGAAGGGAACTTCTTGGTATGGCTCTTTTTGTCGTTGTGTCTATGCTGTCAGTATGGCTTCGGAAGAAGTGACTACTGTATCAGTATACAAATGAAAGAACCGTCTACTGATTACATTTATAAAGAAAAAAAGTGTCTAGTGAAATCAGGAAAAGACAGGAAAAGACAAGCTTCAACGTGAATCCTTTCAGTTTCAACGTAGAAAACCGCTTGTCTCGACACATAGAACAGTTCGTTTCACCACATAGAACAGTTTGTTTCGACGCGTGAAACACTTTGTTTCATTGTGGTAAACACTTTGTTTCATTAGAGTGAATACTTTGTTTTATACCGCATGAACATTTTGTTCTATAGCATGTGAACAAATTGTTCACCACTGTGAACTAATGGATTATCCCTATTTAGAACATGAATGCACTGTGCACCGTGGATGGCCTTATACCCGATTTAGGGGCTTGCAGATACTTTATCTGCAAGGTATCTGCAAGGGGTATCTGCAAGCCCACAACACATTGGTTTGCAGCGAAGCAAGCACCAAATCCTTGCAGATGGCAGATAAAAGAGAAAAAAAACTTTGTGTAGCGGTGCGGGCTGAATTCAGCAGGCAGCAAAAAGCCCGTCCTCTTAATTAATGGGGACGGGCTTGAAAAGTAGCTCCGAGGGGAATCGAACCCCTATCTAAAATTTAGGAAATTCTTGTTCTATCCGTTGAACTACAGAGCCTCAACTGATAATCAGCGGAATATGTAGAATATCAGTAGAACTTCTACGCTATTCCTGCACGATGCAGGCTGATTGCGGATGCAAAGATAATGTATTCTGCCGATTTTCCGAAAAAAGTTTTGTTAATCCGATTAACTTTCCGAAATTTGCCGTCCATGTAAACGGAATAGTAATCCTCAAATAATCTATAGTAATTCGTAAGTTATGGCAAACGACATGATGGTCAAAGAACTGGAGCAAGTGGTAGTCCGCTTCTCCGGAGACTCCGGCGATGGTATGCAACTCGCCGGCAACATCTTTTCAACAGTTTCGGCTACCGTGGGCAATGACATCAGTACATTCCCCGACTATCCGGCAGACATCCGCGCCCCGCAAGGCTCACTTACCGGCGTTTCCGGTTTCCAGGTACATATCGGTGCTGAGAAAGTCTATACCCCGGGTGACAAATGCGACGTATTGGTAGCAATGAACGCCGCCGCACTGAAAACCCAATATAAGTTTGCTAAATCCACTGCTTGTATCATTATCGATACAGACGCTTTCCAGAAATCAGACCTGGAAAAGGCGGCTTTCAAGACCGATAATCCGATAGAGGAAATGGGCATCAAGCAGGATGTCATCGCCGCTCCCATCTCGAAGATGGTGAAAGACTGCCTTGCCGATACCGGAATGGACAACAAGGCCATGCTGAAATGCCGCAATATGTTTGCAGTAGGCCTGGTATGCTGGCTGTTCAACCGTGATTTGAAGATAGCCGAAGACTTTATCCGCGAAAAATTCGCCAAAAAGCCCGAAATAGCCGAAGCAAATATCAAGGTCATTCATGCAGGATATGACTACGGACACAACACCCATGCTTCCGTAGCCCACACATATAAGATTGAAAGCAAGACTACCGTTCCCGGCAGATACATGGATATCACGGGCAACAAGGCAACCGCCTACGGCTTTATTGCCGCTGCCGAGAAAGCAGGCTTGAAGCTGTTCCTCGGTTCCTATCCCATCACTCCTGCAACCGACGTGCTGCACGAACTCTCAAAGCACAAATCACTGGGCGTGATGACCGTGCAGTGCGAAGACGAAATCTCCGGTTGCGCCACTTCCATCGGTGCTGCTTTTGCCGGCGCACTGGCCGTGACCTCCACTTCCGGTCCCGGTGTCTGCCTGAAATCGGAAGCCATGAACCTGGCAGTCATTACCGAACTTCCGTTGGTAGTGCTCGACGTGCAACGCGGCGGCCCTTCCACCGGTCTGCCCACCAAGTCGGAGCAGACAGACTTGTTGCAGGCATTGTTCGGCCGCAACGGTGAAAGTCCGATGCCCGTCATCGCCGCCACTTCACCCACGGGCTGCTTCGATGCAGCCTACATGGCAAGCAAGATAGCACTGGAACACATGACTCCGGTCGTATTGCTGACCGACGGCTTCGTTGCCAACGGCTCCGGTGCATGGAAACTACCCAAGTTGGCAGATTATCCTGCTATCAATCCTCCGTATGTCACTCCCGAAATGAAGGACAACTATACGCCGTACAAGCGCAATCCCGAAACGGGTGTCCGCTACTGGGCCATTCCCGGACAAGAGGGCTATATGCACATCCTCGGCGGTCTGGAGAAGGACAGCAATACCGGCGCCATCTCCACCGACCCGGAAAACCACAACCTGATGTGCCGTCTGCGTGCCGAGAAGGTTGCCAAAATCCCCGTACCCGATGTAGAAGTGCAAGGTTGCGCAGACGATGCCGACCTGCTGATTGTCGGTTTCGGCGGTACATACGGCCACTTGTATTCGGCCATGGAAGAGATGAACAAGGCAGGCAAGAAGGTGGCCCTCGCCCACTTCACTTATCTGAACCCGCTCCCCAAGAACACGGAAGCTGTCCTGAAGAAGTACAAGAAGGTGGTAGTTGCCGAACAGAACCTCGGACAATTCGCAAGTTATCTGCGCATGAAGATAGACAACTTCACCCCGTACCAATTCAACGAAGTGAAAGGACAGCCGTTCGTCGTTGCCGAGCTGGTGGCAGCGTTCAATAAAATAATTGATAATTGACAGTTGACAATTGATAATTACCATGCGGAACACGCGGATTATCAATCATCAGCCACCAATTATCAACTATCAATTATCAACCATCAATTAAAAAAGATTATGTGCGAATATACAGCAAAAGACTATAAAAAAGGACAACCCCGTTGGTGTCCGGGTTGTGGTGACCACTTCTTTCTGGCTTCACTGCACAAAGCAATGGCAGAAATCGGCAAAGCTCCTTGGGAGAATGCCGTCATCTCAGGTATCGGCTGCTCCAGCCGTCTGCCCTACTACATGAATACGTATGCAATGCAGACCATCCACGGACGTGCTGCTGCCATCTCTACGGGTGCCAAGGTTGCCAATCCCAACCTGACGGTATGGCAAATCTCCGGCGACGGTGACGGTCTGGCCATCGGCGGTAACCACTTCATCCACGCCGTACGCCGTAACATCGACCTGAACATGATTCTGCTGAACAACCGCATCTACGGTCTGACCAAAGGTCAATATTCTCCGACCTCTCCACGTGGTTTCGTCAGCAAGTCGTCTCCCTATGGTACGGTAGAAGATCCATTCCACCCGGCAGAGCTTTGCTTCGGTGCCCGCGGCCGTTTCTTTGCCCGCGCGGTAGCTACCGATGCTCCGGGGACAGTGGAAATATTGAAGGCAGCCATGGCTCACAAAGGGGCTTCCGTTTGCGAGATTCTGCAAAACTGCGTTATCTTCAATAACGGTACGCATGACTCCGTAGCCAAAAAGGAAGACCGCGCCAAGAATGCTATCTACTTGAAACACGGCGAACCAATGCTCTTCGGCGAGAACAACGAATACGGACTGATGCAGGAAGGCTTTGGTCTAAAAGTCGTGAAACTCGGTGAGAACGGCATTACAGAGAAGGATATCCTTATCCACGATGCCCACTGCATGGACAACACCCTGCAACTGAAGCTTGCCTTGATGGAAGGTCCCGACTTCCCGATTGCACTCGGTGTTATCCGCGATGTGGAAGCTCCTACTTACGACGATGCTGTTCATGAACAAATCGAAGAGGTGTCTGCCAAGAAGAAGTATCACAACTTCGAGGAGTTATTGATGACGAATGATACGTGGGAAGTAAAATAAACCACTAAGATTTTTGCATAAGTTGCTTCCACACTTCCACTCATCTGCCGAAATTTCTTATCCAACGGCATTTCAGATGCTGTGGAAGCAACTCAAAAGTATGGAAGCGCATTTTGCTTCCACACTTTTGAGTTGCAATATTAATAGCTTGTATCATTTCTTATTAATATTATGTTTGCACGAAACAAATAAGGTGCAAACATGATATTAATTTCCTAAAAGTAAGAGTACCTCCCTATCCTTTCTCTCACAAACCGCAGGCTGATAGTTCCTTCGTTCGAGTAATCCTTCCCAGATAAAGGTCAAAAACACTCCCACCCTGAAAAGAAAATGCAACCACTGCAACTGCACCAGATTTTATTGCAGCGATAGAACAGACCTCCGACGAACAAGACTTCAAGGGAAGAGAGGGAAATTGTGGAATACCTACTGTGGATTTTTTCCACATCTCCACACCACAAACACCCGAACTTTCCTTTTTCCCGATAGAAAATAAGCAATTGATTATCAATATTATTCATCCTTAAAAGGATAGTCTGCCTTTCGTTTGGCATACCTCTTGCTAAAATATCCGCCGAAAGGACGTAACATTTATAATAAGATAAATCAATTATTTTTCAGTAGTATGAAAATCAGGATGAGAAAACGGTGTGACATTCCACATTCAGCGTCGCACTTCCAAAAAAGTTTGATTATTGCAAGTTGGTTATTAACATTTCTTTTCACCGGAACAGCCTTTGCACAAGAGAACCGAACCATTACAGGCATTGTAAGAGATGTAACGGGAGAACCGCTTATCGGTGCCAGCGTCATACAGAAAGGCACCAACAACGGCGTCATTACCGATGTGGACGGCAACTTCACACTGACCGTTCCTGCAGATGCAACACTCTCTATCGCTTACATGGGCTATGCTACCCGGGAGATAAACCTGGCAAAACGAAAAAAGCAAGGCGACCTGAAGATTACACTCAGCGAAGATACCCAGCAACTGAAAGAAGTCGTAGTAACGGCAATGGGTATCAAAAAAGACACGAAACGTGTCGGCTATGCCATCAGTACCATCAGTGCAGACGAATTGGTAAAGGCAGGAGCACCCAACTTTGCCTCTGCCATGTACGGTAAAGCACCGGGAGTCCGCATCACACAGACACAAGGCGGTTCTGCCGGAGCTGTCTCCATCAACGTACGCGGACTGACTTCCATCACTGGAAATAACCAGCCACTCATCATTCTGGACGGTGTACCCATCCGCAACGGCGGCACGGGTAAAGGCACGGACTTCGCCGAATTTGGCAACGACGGACAAATCCGTTCCAATGGTCTGGTAGACATCAACCCAGAGGACATCGAGAGCCTCAGTATTCTGAAAGGAGCTTCTGCCACAGCTCTCTACGGCTCGGAGGCTGCAAACGGTGCGGTAGTCATCACTAGCAAGCGCGCCAAAAGCGGCAAGCTGACGGTGGACTTCAATGCCCAAGTCATGGCAAACTTACCGGCTTATCTGCCAAAAGTACAGACCGTATACGGGCCGGGAACCTACAACACCGCATACAGCGATTATGAGAAACAGACGGGAGGCTTCTATCAGAGAACCCTAAACGGACAAAGCTACAAAAGCCTCCGTTCCACCACCTTGTCCTTCGGCCCGAAATACGACGGCAGCGAGGTACTTTACTGGGACGGGAAGATGCGCCCCTACCAGGCACTGACCGACAACCCGTGGAAAGAGTTGTTTCGCACCGGCTGGACCCAGACTTACAATCTCGCCATCTCACAAGGGACGGAAACCACCAGCAACCGCTTCTCCTACACATTCATGGACGAGATTCCCAATGCCCTGACCGGAAGCTTCACCAAACACAACTTCAAGCTGACCGGTTCGTATCAACTGGCGAAACCGCTGAAACTGGAATACTCCCTTAACTACATCGTACAGAATGTAGAAGACCGCCCGCAAACCTCGCTCAACCTATACAGCGGTTTCGGCAACATGTTCTCCACCTTCCTGGACATTCCCTATCTGAAACAAAGTTACGTCACCAGTCTGGGATACCGTAATACCTTTGTCGGAGGAAACGCCACGCTGACTCCCGAGGAATCATGGGCCTACGACCCCAGTTACGCCACCGGAGTGAACAACATGCTGTGGAATATGTACCATCACCATAGCGACGAGACAGAGAACCGGCTCATCGGTATGATTCGCCCCACCTGGCAGATAACCAACTGGCTGAGTCTGCGTGCCCAGGTTTCAACTGATATCACAGATGTGAAGCAAACACTGAAATATGAAAGCGAACAACCCAATTCCCTATACGACCCCAACGGCAGCTTCCAGTCCATCAACCGCCGTTACGACATTGTTTATGGAGATGTTATGTTGAACTTCAACTATAATATCAACCGCTTCGACATTGCCGCCACCGTAGGCTGGACCGGACGCTACGAAAATATGAACAATATCAGGGTCTCCACCAATGGCGGGCTTGTCACGGAAAACTGGTTCGACCTCAATGCCAGCCGCTACACGCCAAGCAGTACTCTGCAACGTATGGAACTACTGAAAACCGGCTATATGGGTACACTGAGCCTGGGATGGGACAACTATCTATTCCTTGAACTGACCGGACGCCAGGAACGCTCGTCTACCCTAAAAGACCAGAGTTTTTTCTATCCTTCCGCCAATCTGAGTTTCCTCTTCACCCAAGCCTTCCACATGCCGTCATGGTGGAACTATGGAAAATTGCGCCTCTCATACGGTATCGTAGGAAATGCTCCTGAAACCTATACCGCCAATATCGTCTACGAGCAAGGTTCGGACAACGGATTCACCTGGAACACCATTCCCTCTTCATGGGGGAATGCAGATATCCATCCGGAAAAGAAATACGAATACGAGATAGGTCTGGAAAGCAAGTTTTTAAACAACCGGTTGGGTATAGATATATCCTACTACAACAACCGTGTAAAGGACCAGATACTCTCCACGCCGCAACCTTCCACATCAGGCGTAAAGAATGTGTTGATGAATGTGGGTGAGGTAGCCAACCGCGGCTGGGATATATCAATCAGTGCCACTCCCATACTGACCAGAGATTTCCGCTGGGACCTGACAGCCAACTATGGTGTATATAAGAACAAAGTGGTGAAACTGGCCGATGGAGTGCCCTATCTGGAAATACTCAACTCCGGAGGCAGCGGAATAAAAATACAAGCTGTGGAAGGCCAGCCAATGGGTGACATCTATGCACAGGTTCCCCAGGTGAACGAAAACGGTGAGTACCTCGTTTCCGATAAAGGTCTTTACCTCAACCAAACTGAATTGCAGAAAGTCGGCAACATCAATCCGGCAGGCGTAGGAGGTCTATTCAACTCTTTCTCCTACAAGAATGTATTCCTCGATTTCAGTATCGACTTCCGCATCGGAGGAGATGTCATCAACGAAATGAACCAATATGCCACCGCAGTGGGTCTGACACCCGAATCCCTGAAGTACCGTGATACGGAACACGGCGGACTATCCTATTACTATCCGGGCGACAACAATTCCAGCGGAATTCCGGTACAAGTAGACCCTTCCACGGGTGCCGGCCCCAACGGAGAGATAATCTACCACGACGGCATCATTCTTCCGGGTGTAGTGGCCTCCACTGGCGAAAGAAACACACGTATCATTCCGGCAGGCTATTACTACAACACCACCTATAATTGGGGAACGGAGGCCGAACAGCTGACATACCGCCATTCGGTATTCGACAATTCTTATGTCAAACTGCGTGAATTGACCATCGGCTACCAATTTCCCGAAAAGATGATCTCCAAACTGGGACTGGGCCGGCTGAGTGTGTCGGTCTTCGGACGTAATCTCTTCTACTTCTACAAAGCACTGAAAAACTACGATGCGGAGTCGTCCGTCGGAACATCCTGGGCCAACCAGGCTACCGTGGGAAGTTCTACCACAGCTACCCGCAGTTTCGGTGTTTCACTTCGTGCAAGTTTCTGACAAAACAACCATCCAAAAAACAACAAAGAGTATGAAAAAGACAAAGATATTATCTCTTGTTTCATTGGGAGCATTCCTCTTGACAACATCAGGCTGTACGGATTATGACTTCGACAGCAAATACGAAGACCCCTCCAAAGTAACCCAAGTCACCATCAGTAATCTGATGGTAGGAGTCTTCCAAAAAGTAAAGGACTATGATGTTTACGAATACAACCGGTTCTTCGGATTCGATTCACAGTTTACGGGCAAGTATGCACAAACCTTCGGCTACTCCAACACTACGGATATGTATACCCCCGGCTATATACCCGCTATTGACGGACAGTGGGACAATGTGTATTCGGCACTGGCCCAGTTCCGCAAGCTGGAATCTCTCTACGAGGAAGAAAGCGCGGCAGAACAAGCCCAGGACGAGGCATTCTATCTTGCCGCCAAAGTACAGTTGTACGATTTCTTTGCCGCCACAGTGGACGTTTTCGGGGATATGCCTTTCTCGGAAGCTTGTACGCTGCCGCTTACCAACGATGTAGGTAAATCGTATGCTCATTATGACAAGGCCGAGGATATTTATAAAACCATTCTTGATGAGCTCAAAGAAATTGCTCCGCGGTTCCGCTCCATCCCCACACCGAGGAACTTCAATACACAAGACTTTATCAACAACGGGGACATGGACAAATGGGAACGCTATGCAAACTCCTTGCGACTGCGCCTTGCCATGCGCGTAGCCGCGCAAGGAGACTTGCAGGCGGAAGGCCGTACCGCCATCAAGGAAATCCTGGAAAATCCGTCAGCCTATCCGTTGATAGAGGAACAAGAAAACAACATTCTCATTGTCAACCAGAAGTCTGGGCAACTGAACTTCACCGCAGGCCACGGACTGGGTGACTGGGTAACCAACCGACTTGCTTCGGGCGCCATCATCGACCGCATGCTGGGCCATGGCAACTATGATATGACCAGCAATGACCCACTGAGCGGCGTTTATGTGAAAGGAGAAGACGACCCGCGCATCCTGCTCAACTTCAATCCCGTGAAGATTACCAACCAGAACACCGGTCAATTGGACGAGCACCGTTATCTGGGTACAGACCTTACCGTGGCGGATGAGCTGACGGAATATTACAACTCGCAGGCACAAGACGAAGTCAATACCAGCAACACCGGTTTCTCACAAATCACGCAGAAAGGTTTCTTTTGGGAAAACGACAAATTCGACATGCTGATAATGGCCTCACCCGAAATCCATTTCCTGAAAGCGGAAGCCTATGAAATGGGGTATGGAGTGGCAAAGAATGAAGCGAAAGCGGAAGAAGAGTTCAAAAAGGCTGTCAGCCAGTCCATCACGCTTTACTACTATTACGATTCGGTAAGTACGGGTGAAAACGCACGCCGGTATGATGCCCCTACCGCCGAAGAAACCGCCTCTTTCGCCGCTGCCAAATGGAACAGCACGAAATATACAGACAAGCTGGATGCCATCATTACCCAAAAGTGGCTGCATTTCGGTTTCCTAGCCAGTCGTGAGGCATGGAGTGATATCCGACGTACCGGCTATCCGTCCGGCCTAGCCTTCCCCGAAGTGGCCGGTACCATCACAAATGTGCCGAACCGCTGGAGATACCCGAATACGGAAGTCAACTACAATCCCTACTATAAAGAGGTGTCAGCCGAAGACACTTACTACCACAAACTGTTCTGGGCAAAATAAGGACTTTGTTCGCAAACCCATTTTGCCCGAAGAGTATATCATACTCACCACAGAATAACACGGATTAACACAGATTGCCTTAGGAGTTCTGATAATAAAGAGCTTTTAGCAGTGTTAATCCGTGTTATCCTGTGGTGAGTATGTATTTGCCCCCTCTGTTTCTTTTATTCCGAACAGTATCCCTCCTTTTTTAGAAATCTTAAGGATTTCCCGGTAGGGAGATTGCGGGAAACCACTGTCTTTAATGAACGACGGACAAACATCGCTTCCGCAAAAACTGAACTATAACATAACGGACTAAATGAAAAAGTATCCAAATGACTTGATTGGCGACATCATGAAAGCCTTCGGCAAATATGCCGACCGACTGGCATTCGTCATCGAAGACACGGCCTGCACTTATGGAGAGCTGGCAACTTGCGTACAGAAAATATCCTCCCTATTCAAGGACAGAGAAGACAAAATTATCGGCATCGTCGCAGAAAACAGACTGGAAACATACGCATCCATACTATCTGCACTGATTTGCGGAAAGACATACGTCATCCTCCATCCTTCCTACCCCAAACATAGGAACGACAGAATTGCCGACTCGGCAGGCATTCGCCTCGTGCTGCATACCGAGAATATCCATGTCTTGAACCTCGACACCCGGAATCTGGAACTGATATGTACCTCCGAAATAGAGCAGGCAGAGAACTCCGCCACGTTCCATGCCGCAGAAGACATCCTCCATACGGCAGAAGAGGAAAATGCCTACATCATCTTTACCTCCGGAAGCACGGGCGAACCCAAAGGAGTACCCATCTCCCGCCGTAACCTGAATGCTTTCTATACCGCCTACCACCGCCTCGGCTGGCAACTGGACGAGAACGACCGGATGCTGCAGATGTTCGAACTCACTTTTGACGTTTCCATCGTATCCTTTCTATATCCGCTGACGCTGGGTGCTTGCATATACACCGTTTCTCCGGAAGGCGTGAAATACATCAACGTAATTGAAACTCTGGAAAAATACGACCTGACCTTCGCTGCCGTGGCCCCTTCACTGCTCCAGCTGCTACGTCCCTATTTTCCGGAGATACACCTCCCCGCACTTAGATATCTAGTGGTTACTGCCGAGGCTTCTGACGCGGAGCTGTTGGATGCTTTCAGAAAATGTGTCCCCAATGCCTCTTTCATAAACCTATACGGACCGACAGAGGGAACCATCTACTGCACTGCCTACCGGATACCCGTCACCTCCTGCAAGCATCACAACGGCATGACCGCTATCGGAAGGCCTTTCGAAGGCATCGATGCCCTAATTATGGATAACGACGGTCGCCCGCTGCCTACCGGAGAAACCGGCGAACTATGGATTAGCGGCAATCAAGTGATGGGTGGATACTGGAATGCTCCCGAAAAAAACGGGGAATGCCTCGTAGAGACCGCCAATGGAAAAGTATACTACAAGACGGGAGACCTCTGCCGGATGGATGCCGACGGTGACATCATCTATTGCGGACGAAAAGACTCACAGATAAAGATACAAGGATTTCGCATCGAGCTGAGCGAGATTGAACATGTGGCAAAAAACTTTTTCAACGGTGAATGCCGTGTAGTCGTCATTCCCAAATACGACAACGGCAATCAGTGCGAACTACATCTCGTCGTAGAGAAGAAACAGCTCGACAAACAGCAGATGGAGGAATATCTGTATAGCAGGCTTCCCTACTACATGATTCCCAAGCATATGCATTGCCTGGAACAGTTTCCGCTGAACACCAGTAGCAAAACAGACAGAAAGAAAATACAAGAACTAATTTAAACTTGACAATGGATACACAGACTATTTTGAATGAAATGAGCCTCATCTTTCGGGAGGTACTGAAAAGAGAGAACATTGTACTTGACAATGAGACCACCGCCCAGGATGTGGAAGGATGGGATTCACTGACCAACATGCAACTGATAAACAAGATAGAGAAGAAATTCAATGTACGCTTCACCTTCAGAGATATTGTAAAACTCAAAAACGTGGGAGACATCTGCCATGCCATTTTAACCAAAACCAACTAGGAAATGTCATTCATATCCCTGAACTTCGTCGTACTGTTTGCGTGTACTTTCATTCTATACCATACGCTTCCTTCACGATTCAGAAAAGCGACCTTACTGACAGCCAGCTGCCTCTTCATAGGCTTCTACCACCTCACTTTTCTGATAACGGCCCTCATCCTCACGCTTACCACCTTCTACCTTGGCAAATGGATAGGACAGACCAAGCGGGAAAGCAGCATGAAGGGAACTTATTTTTCAGGTGTGTGTTTTCTGGTCGTGAGCTGGTTGGCATTCCGGTATGCCGACCGGCTTACAGACTGCCACATCCTTTTTCCGCTGGGAATCTCTTTCTATACTTTCCAGGCCATTTCGTACCTGACAGAAATCTATTGGCAAGAAGAAGAACCGGAAAAGAGCCTGCCCGACTTCATGATATACATGCTCTTCTTCATGAAGTTCCTTTCCGGTCCCATAGAAAGGGCAGGTGACATGCTCCCCCAACTGAAGTCCTGCAAAGCTACGGACTATGCATCCATGGTCTACGGAATGAGACTGATTGTCGTGGGACTGATAAAGAAACTGATACTGGCCGACTCCATCGCCCCATACATAGACGGTGTCTTCGGGTCGGTATACACAGCCTCAGGCGTGCAATTGCTGATGGCATGCCTCCTATATCCGATAGAGCTGTATGCCGACTTCTCCGGATATACCGACATCGCATTGGGAGGAGCGCGCATGCTGGGATTCAAGCTCAGCCCAAACTTCAACCGGCCGTTCATTGCGCAGACCACTGCCGACTTCTGGCGCCGATGGCACATGTCGCTTTCATTCTGGGTACGCGACTATCTGTACCTCCCGTTGTCCTCGAGCCTGCGTGGATGGGGACAATGGGGCGTATTTCTAAGTCTGGCGCTGACCTTCACGGGACTGGGTATCTGGCATGGTGCCGGATGGAACTTTGCTGTCTACGGACTAATTCAAGGTGTCATCATCTTCTACGAGATGAAGACCACGACATTTCACCGCAGACTGAAAGCCCAATTGGGGAGCCGCTTATATGCCACACTATCCGTCGTAAGGACCTACCTGCTTTTTGCCGTCTCTCTGATATTCTTCCGAGCGGGCTCCATGGCCGAAGCGTTCCACTACATCAGCCACCTCTCCTTCGATGTGCATTACAGCTGGAAGGAAATGAACATCGGAATGCCGGACCACAACAGCATTGTGGCAGGAAGCGCACTCGTACTGATATTGGTTTACGAATATTTCATGTCCAAGCATGATTTGCTGGAAGCCTTCGGACGACAGCCGGCAGCCGTAAGATGGAGTATCTATTATCTGCTCGCCATAATACTCTTCACACTGGGACAGTTCAACTCGGACAGCTTCATATATTTACAATTTTGACAATAAAGACACATGATGAAGAAAAACAGCGAACGGAACGCAGCCATACGTTTCATGAAAAAGCTATTTATCCTTTTTATCCCTTTTATAGCCCTACTGGCAGTCTATTTCCTGGACGACCCTTTCATGGTCCTGAAGAACTATGAACGATACGACCAAACCCCGGTTGTACTAAACGAAGGGCACGTGGGGTGGCAGATGTATCTGAACAACCGGGATACTATCCCCATCGACTCCTATATCATGGGAAACTCCTGCACTATGGCTTATCAATGCCATGAATGGGAAAAATACCTCCACGGTGGAAGAGCCGTACGGTTATTCGGAAATGCCGAAAGCCTTGCCGCCGTCTGCCTGAAGCTGAAGGCACTGGACAAGGCAGGTGCAACAATCAAGAACCTGCTGCTGATTATCGACAAGGAATCATTGCACAACGACCGCTGCCTGACCGGACATTCCAACATTCTGCCGCCCGCCATATCGGGAATAAGCAACTTCAAGTTCCAGAAGGAATTCTGCCAAGCCTTCTTCTACCCGAACTTTCTCCTCCCCTATCTGGACTACAAGCTGTTCCACACCTATCGCCCTTACATGAAAGGGGTGATAAATCCCTATGGCTCCACCCGAAACCCGGTAACCAATGATGTGCTGAATCCCAGGGAGGAAATGATAAAGGAAGAGGGAGATAAGTACTGGGAAAACCGGAAAGGAGAATTCACCAAAGAGAAAATGAAGAATTATAGAGACGGGAAATACCGGGAAGCCCCCCAAGTGCTCAGGGAAAAACAAGTCAGCTTGTTGCAGGAAATAAAGTGGATTTGCCGGAAGCATGATACCGATGTGAAAATCATTATCAGTCCCGACTACCTGCAGGTCAACATAAGCCCTGCCGACGTAAAGACACTGAAGCGCTTCTTCGGAAAACGGAATGTATTTGATTTCACCGGTATCAACGAATACACGGAAGACATCCACAATTATTATGAACCGGGTCATTATAGGCCCGCACTTGGGAAAAGGCTGATGGAAAAGATATATGAACCTTATATCTTGTCACCGAACGCCAAATCTCCGGCATCTCCCAGCCCGGGAACGATATAGGAATGCTCGTTCATCTCCGGGTCGATTGCTGCACACCACAAGGTCACTTCATCTCCAGGGAACAGCTTTTCCAGATGCTCTACGCCCTGCTGGCTGGCTATGACACAAGCTATCTGCAACTTGGCCGGCATCCCCTTGGTGACGAAGGCCTTCCAGGCCAATTCCATACTTTCTCCCGTGGCAAGCATCGGGTCTACAATCAATAATGTCTTCTTGGACAAATCCGGAGTAGCGATGTATTCGATGTGTACATCCACCGTACGGCATTCCTTATCCTTATAATAACGGTAAGCGGAAACAAAAGCGTTCCCGGCATGGTCGAACATATTCAAGAATCCAGTATGCAAAGGCAATCCGGCACGGAAAACAGTGGCAATCACCACCTCGTCATCGGGTGTGCTGACCGACGCCACCCCCAAGGGAGTCTGTACCTGCTTGACAGAATACGTCAGTTCCTTACTCATTTCATACGCCATTATCTCTCCAATGCGTTCAATATTACGGCGGAAACGCATACGGTCGCCCTGGACTGCTACATCACGAATTTCCGCCACGTATTGGTTCAAGACAGAATTTGTCTCGGCAAAGTTGATAACCTTCATAACTATAAATGTGCTAATGTGCAAATATGCTAATGTGCAAATGTGGTGTACGTAATGCCGCATGGCAATTAGCACATTGGCATATCAGCACATTAGCACATTAAAATTTGCTGCAAAGTAAACGAATTTCACTCAATTTGCAACATTCAGTTAGCAGATATTGTTATGGTTTTATAAAAGATTTCCTATTAGAGAAAAATTTCTCTAATAGAGCTTTTCTTTAAAAAGAAAGTATTACTTTTGTAGGCGAAAAACAAGGGACCTGCTGAAAAGCAGGAAAAAAAGAGCTTTTCTACACCCGTTTTCCCTTGTAAATCAAAGGTAAAAAGAGATTAAGGAAAGAGATTATAAACCAAATACCAACATTTTAAATCATTAAAAGAAATGGCAAATTTAGATTTAAGCAAGTACGGTATCCAAGACGTGAAGGAAATTATCCACAACCCGTCTTACGATGTACTGTTCGCAGAAGAAACCAAACCAGGTTTGGAAGGTTTTGAAAAAGGTCAGGTAACTGAACTGGGTGCTGTAAATGTAATGACAGGTATCTATACCGGTCGTTCTCCTAAAGATAAATTCTTCGTAATGAATGAAGCCAGCAAGGATTCTGTATGGTGGACTTCTGAAGAATACAAAAACGACAACAAACCTTGCTCTGAAGAAGCTTGGGCTGACCTGAAGGCTAAGGCTGTAAAGGAATTGAGCGGCAAGCGTCTGTTTGTTGTTGATACCTTCTGTGGTGCCAACCCCGCTACTCGTATGAAAGTACGTTTCATCATGGAAGTGGCATGGCAGGCTCACTTCGTAACTAACATGTTCATCCGCCCGACAGCTGAAGAACTTGCTAACTACG
>OBKI01000108.1_pt1 | contig 68280 bp, 48 predicted proteins | sample 1519731 | NCBI WGS metagenome assembly OBKI01 (sample SAMN00265070, study PRJEB22529) | human gut metagenome
GGACCCTCTGATTAACAGTCAGATGCTCTAACCGACTGAGCTAAGGAAGAATGTTGTTTTTTCTCAAATGCGCTGCAAAAGTAATAGGATATTTTGAAATATGCAATATCTTTGCAAAAAAAATATCGAAGATGGATAAAATAATTGGGTTGGGCAATGCTTTGGTTGATGCACTGGCAATCATTGAGGATGATAATATTTTGACGGAGATGCAGCTCCCGAAAGGAAGTATGACTCTGATTGATGAAGATAAGTTCTTGAAAATTAGTGAGTATTTCAGCCGGATGGAGACGCATCTGGCTAACGGAGGTTCTGCCGGAAACGCAATTCGGGCAATGGCATGCCTTGGTGCGGGTACGGGATTCATCGGAAAAGTAAGCAATGACTTTTATGGTAACTTTTTCCGGGATAGTCTGCTGGAGCATGGGACAGAGGCGGATTTATTGCTTTCCACTACCCTTCCGTCCGGTGTAGCCTCTACTTTCATTTCTCCTGATGGAGAGCGCACTTTCGGCACTTATTTGGGGGCGGCTTCTACATTGAAGGCGGAAGATCTTTCGCTGGATATGTTCAAAGGATATGCTTACCTATTTATAGAGGGGTATCTGGTGCAAGACCATGATATGATTCTCCGTGCCATTGAGCTGGCTAAAGAGGCCGGCTTACAAGTATGTTTGGACATGGCGAGCTACAATATAGTAGAAGGAGACCTTGAATTTTTCTCTCTGTTGGTCAACAAATATGTGGATATTGTTTTTGCCAATGAGGAAGAGGCAAAGGCTTTTACGGGTAAGGAACCGGAGGAAGCATTGGATATCATTGCCAAAATGTGTAGCATAGCCATTGTAAAGGTGGGTGCCCATGGTTCTCTGATTCGTAAAGGTACAGAGATGGTGCAGGTACAAGCGGCTCCGGTAGAGAAAGTGGTGGACACTACAGGAGCGGGTGACTATTTTGCGGCGGGTTTCTTGTATGGACTGACGTGTGGTTACTCGCTGGAGAAATGTGGCAAGATAGGCTCCCTTCTCTCCAAAGATGTGATACAAGTGGTGGGTACGGAGCTTCAGGTAGCACAATGGGAAAAAATCAAGGAAGAAATTTTATTAATTAATTAGCATATTATCACATAGACATATTATGAAAAGAATTTTAAAGATACGCTGGATGATTACCTTGCTGATTGTAGCAGGAGCCTTTTGTTTTTGGGGGTTTAAGAGTGGTGATAGCCGTAGTTTCCAAATAGCAAAGAATCTGGATATATTCAATTCCATTGTGAAAGAGTTGGATATGTTCTACGTGGATACGATTGATCCGAACAAGACTATCCGTGAAGGCATTGATGCCATGCTCTACTCGCTGGATCCCTACACGGAGTATTATCCGGAAGATGACCAAAGCGAATTGGAGCAGATGCTGAAGAATTCCTATGGTGGTATAGGTTCTGTGATTACTTGGAATCCGAAACTAAAACGTTCCATGATATCTGAGCCATATGAGAATATGCCTGCTGCCGATGTAGGCTTGAAAGCCGGAGATATTTTGATGGAGATTGACGGAAAGGACCTTGCCGGAAAGAACAACCAAGAAGTCAGCGAGATGCTTCGCGGACAAGTGGGTACCAGCTTCAAGCTGAAAGTGCAACGTCCCGGTACAGAGAAACCGTTGGATTTCGACATTGTGCGCCGTTCCATCCAATTGCCGTTCATACCTTATTATACAGTGCTGGATAATAATATAGGTTATATCAATCTCAGCACCTTCTCGGGGAATCCTTCCAAGGAGTTCAAGCAGGCTTTTCTGGACTTGAAGAAACGGGGGATGACTTCGTTGGTGATTGACTTGCGGAACAATGGAGGCGGCTTGCTGGATGAATCTATAGAGATAGCCAACTTCTTTCTGCCTCGCGGAAAAACACTTGTGACGACAATGGGTAAGATTAAGCAAGCCAGCAATACCTACAAGACATTGCGTGAACCGTTGGATCTGGAAATTCCTTTGGCTGTTCTGGTCAATGGCGGAACGGCTTCTTCGTCAGAAATCCTTGCGGGCTCTTTGCAGGACCTTGACCGTGCGGTCATTATCGGTAACCGTACTTTCGGTAAGGGATTGGTGCAGACCACCCGTCCGTTGCCATACGGTGGTACCATGAAGCTGACGACTTCCAAATATTATATTCCCAGCGGCCGTTGTGTGCAGGCTATCGACTACAAGCACCGGAATGAGGACGGCAGTGTGGGACGTATTCCGGACAGCCTTACTACCGTGTTCCATACGGCTGCCGGACGTGAAGTGCGGGATGGTGGAGGCGTGACTCCGGACATTGCGGTGAAGCAGGAGAAGCTGCCCAACATTCTGTTCTATCTTGTCAATGACAATCTTATTTTCAATTATGCCACGGACTATTGCCTGAAACATCCTACCATCCCTTCAGCAGAGAAGTTTGAAATTACAGATGCCGATTATGCGGACTTCAAGGCGATGGTGAAAAAGGCGGACTTCAAATACGACCAGCAGACAGAGAAGATGCTGAAGAACCTGAAGGAGATGGCCGAATTTGAGGGCTATCTGACTGATGCTTCGAAAGAGTTTGAAGCGCTGGAGAAAAAATTGTCGCATAATCTGGACCGTGACCTTGACCATTTCTCCAAGGACATCAAGAGCATGATTGCGGTAGAAATCATCAAACGTTATTATTTCCAGCGTGGAAGCATTATCCAGCAGTTGAAAGATGATGATGATTTGAAAGAGGCTGTAAAGATACTCACTGCTCCGGAAAAATATAAGGAAATGTTGAGTGCTCCGGCAGTGACGTCAATGTCTCTGCAACAAAGAAAGGAGACAGCCCCGGTTTTTCTGAGTACCGCTACGAGAGCAAATGAACATGTTTATGATGAAATAGTATAAGGACACTCTTAAGAGGATTCTTTTATTTGCTCCTTAATTTATACCGGATAGTCTCTGTATAAGCCTTTTATACACGACTATCCGGTTAAGTTGTTTGTAGGGTATTAACTTGTTTTATATTTTTGCAGGTGATAATGAAAATATTGACAAGGTTATGAAACAATTGAATTCTCTGAGAGTATGGCTGTTTGTGGTATTGTTGCTTTGCTTCTCTCTTTCCGGACAAGCCCAGTTCCTGCGCACTTCCTACTTTATGGAAGGAAGTAACCAGCGTATGCAGCTCAATCCGGCCTTGATGCCGGGACGCGGTTATCTGAATATTCCCGTGATAGGTTCGTTGAATGCTACCGTCAACTCCAGTTCCCTGGGGTATAGGGATATTATGGACATTATTGAGAACAGTGATGATAGCGACTATTTCATGAGCAATGACTTTATGAACCGACTGGATGCTACCAATAACTTGAATGTGAATTTGAGTACCGACATTCTGTCTGCCGGGTGGTATAAAGGAAAGAACTTCTGGTCAGTCAATGTGGGGTTGCGTAATGATATCGGTGCCGCCATACCGAAAACCATGTTCCAGTTTATGAATAACATGAGCAGCCGGGAGTTCGGTGACAATATTTCTGACTATTTGGGTATTAACGAAACCATTAATGGACAGAAGCTTGAGATAAATTCCTATGCGGAAGTCGGCCTTGGCTTTGCAAGGAATATCACAGACCGACTGGCTGTAGGTGGTAAGGTGAAGATGCTGCTGGGTATCGGTAACTTAAAGCTGAACATCAACCAGATTCATGTGGAAACTCCTTCTGTCGGCTCTTCAGGAGTGACGAGTAAAGCTTCCATTCAAGTGGATGCAACTTTGGAGAACTCGTCAAAGCTGTTAGAACTTCCCGAGAATGAGAATGGTGATTATATCGATGAAATCGATTTTGGCAGTTTTGGTTTTGCCGGATATGGTGGGGCTATTGATTTGGGAGTATCTTACAAGTTACTGGATAAATTGACACTTTCTGCTTCAGTTCTTGATTTGGGCTTTATCAAATGGTCTAAATCGAATACCAGTATAGCGCGAGCCAATACAGAGCAGACTTATGATCTTCTTGACCCGGCCTCGCAGCAGGAGTTCATGGATATTGTGAACAGCGGCGAGATTCTTAACTATGACATGTTGCAGCTCAAGACGGAGGAGGCTTCTGAGAAGAGCCGTACCCGTGGATTGACTTCTACAATGGTTCTTGGCGCTGAATATGCCTTACTGAATGATTGGCTGGTAGTGGGTGCCTTGTATACCGGTCGTTTTGCCAAACCGAAAACTTTGAATGAGCTGACTTTCTCTGCCTGCATCCGTCCGACGAATGCTTTCAATGTAGCTGCCAGCTATTCCGTACTTCAAGGAGCCGGTAAAACCTTCGGTCTGGCACTGAAACTGGGTCCTTTCTTTGCGGGAACAGACTATATGTTCTTTGGCAAGAATACGAAGAATGTCAATGCTTACTTGGGGGTTTCTATTCCTTTGGGAAAACAGAAAACGGCTGAAAATTAATAAAGTGAGTTATCAGTTGTCGCGGGTTATCTTTCTATAAAAGAGGATAATCTGCGATTTTGTTTTTACGAAAACGCAAAAAGCTTTATCTTTGCTGGTAAATACCTATAAACAGTACTCATGAGAATTGCAATAACGTTTCTCTTGTTTTTGGTTTTCAGTAGTTTGCTGCAAGCTTCACCCATACCTTTTTCTCCTATAGTGAGGAACTATTCGGTGTCGGATTATAATGCCGGTATTCAGAATTGGGCCATTGCTCAAGACGAAAGAGGAGTGATGTATTTCGGTAATAACAGTGGGCTGTTGGAATTTGATGGAAGTGCTTGGCGGCTGTATGAATTACCGACAAAAGGAATTGTGCGTGCTATATATATCAGTGAAGATGGAAGAATTTATGTAGGCTCTTACGAAGAATTCGGTTATTTTGTCCGTACTCCTTATGACACTCTTGAATATCATTCATTGAAAAATAAGGTGAAAGATTTTGCGTTTCATAATGACGAAATCTGGGATATTGCTTGCGTTCAAGGAGAAATTGTATTTCAATCATTCGGTTCTCTCTTTTTTTATAATGGAAATTCGGTAGAAGGTATTCGAATGAAGAACCTTCCACTGAATTTGTTCCAGGTTGGAAATACTTTTTATTCTCAAAGAATAAACGGTGGACTTTATGTCTTTGCCGGTAGGGAAATGAAAGAACTTATTCCCAGAAAAGCATTTGGAGATAGTGATGTCCTGGCCGGGCTCCCTTATGATGATGCGGTTTTAATGTTTACCCGTAATCAGGGAGGTTTCCTGTATCGAGATGGGAGGGTAGAAAAATGGGAAACTGAATGTGATGATATATTCAAGAAGCATACCATTAATCGTGCGGTGATGACCAAAGATAGTTGCTACGTTGTTGGCACAATATCCGATGGCATATATGCGTTGGATAAAAAGGGAAAGCTGATTTGGAAGGTCAATACGGATAATAAACTACAGAACAATACTGTTTTGAGATTGTATTGTGATGATGACAACAATATATGGACAGCTTTGGATGAAGGTATTGCCTATATACACAACAATTCTTTAATCTATTATTATGAACCTCCATTTCGTAAAATAGGCATGGTATATGATGTTTTGGTAAGGGAAAATGAAGCTTATATTGCTTCTAATCAAGGACTTTATTGGCTTAGGGATGGAAAGACTGAATTAGTTCCGGGTTTGGAAGAACAAGCGTGGTTCGTCGATGAATGGGGAAAACAGATTTTCTGCGGGCACAACAAGGGAACTTTCCTTATATCAGGACTGAAATCAAAGCTGGCATCTGATGTAAAAGGAGGGATGTGTATGGAAAAAATTGAATTGAAGGAACAATCTTTTTTGTTGGAGGGAGCTTATGCGCTTCTGAATTTATATACGGAGACTGCTTCGGGAGAGTATTGCTTTACTCGGTCCTTACGTGGGTTCAGTCACATGATTCGTCATATAGAAGTGGACCATCAAGGGAATATTTGGGCGAAACATTTAAGGAATGGTTTGTATCGCTTTCGGATTGATTCGGATATGAAGCAGGTAAAGGATGTGCGGAAGTATGAGAGTTTGGGAGAAGTGAAAGGTGGGAGTTTTACTTTGTTCAAAATCAATGGTCGGGTAGTTTTTTCTAATGGGGAATATTTCTATACTTACGAAGATATGACTGATTCGATTGTTCCCTATGAAACAATGAATGAACAATTGATGGAATTGAAGGGAATCAAGACTGTGAGTCATGCGAACGGAGATTACTATTGGTTTGTGGGCGACAGGACTGTGTATTTGGTGAAGTGTGCGATAAATACTTTCAATATCGAACTTCGGATTCCATATTCTTTGTTTGACGGTCTGGCTGTGGAAGAACGAGGAAGCGTGGTTTATGACAAGAGAAATAATCATTCCTATCTTTGCTTGAATAATGCTATTGCCCGTATTGAAACAGATAGTTCCTCGTTATATAAATCTCAGACTAGGCGTTCTTTATGGATTTCAGAGATGCAGGTTACTGAGGAATTCAGTGATAAACGGAAAACATTGGTCGTGCAGTCGGGAGTCAAGGTCGAACATGAGTTTAATACAGTGAGTTTTACATTGTGCTATCCGGTTTATAACGATTATACTTATAAAGTAAGATACCGGTTGGAAGGGTATTCTGATCAGTGGATACCCGATGGACGCAATTTGCAGAAAAAGTATGCCCGTCTTCCTTATGGAAGTTATGTTTTTCAGGCGGAGATATATGATACTGGTAGAGTTTTGGCATCGGTAGAGTTTCCCTTTGAGATTTTGTCTCCGTGGTATTTGTCTTATTGGGCTGTGGGAAGCTACATTCTGATAGGGTTGTGCCTGCTGGCCTTGCTGCAATATATTGTTTATCGTTTTGTGAAGAAAAAGAAGGATCGTGTGATTGAGCAGCAGTGTGTAGCCCATCAGGCAGAGCTTGAACGGCAAGAGAAGAAGATTATCGAGTTGGAAAAGGAACAGCTTGAGGCCGATTTGCGTTTTAAAAGCAAAGAATTGTCCAGCGTGGTAATGATGAATATCGCTCATCAGGAGTTTTTGAATTCATTGAAAGAGGAGATACAGAAGCAAAAGTTGTCCGGACAGCATAGTCGTAAGAATTTGGATAAGCTTCTCGCTTTGGTTAACAATAATATAGTGTCTGATGAAGAGAGCTGGATAATGTTTCAAGCTAATTTTGACCGTATACATGAAAATTTCTTCCGGAATCTGAAACTTCAATATACTGATTTGACTTCAGGAGATTTACGCTTTTGTGCATTGCTCCGCTTGAATATGCCGACAAAGGAGATAGCGAAGTTGCTCAACATTTCTACACGTGGGGTTGATGCTGCGAGATACCGGTTACGTAAGAAATTCAATTTGCTTCCGGAAGAAAGTTTGACTGATTTCCTTATAAATTTTAAATGACTGTTTTACAGTAAAATATTAATGGAGGAAGTACTAATATTGTACTTCCTCTTTTGTTTTTTAGTGATGGGTGTACTTTTGTTGTAGTGCGGGATGTGGAGGTTGTCGCATGCTTTTCTTTTATTTGCAGCAAAATAATATTTCTATAAATTAAAAGCATGAAAGACATGAAGCATTTACTTTTCAAGTTACAATCATTTTTAGTCTTGTTGGTGTTTACTGCCGCTAGTGCGTATGCGCAGAAATCTCCGGTCGATATGAATCGTTTCATCGACGATTTAATGAAGAAGATGACCCTGGAAGAGAAAATAGGTCAGTTGAATCTGCCGGTTACCGGTGAGATTACGACCGGTCAGGCTAAAAGTAGTAATGTGGCCAAACGTATTCGTGCCGGTGAAGTGGGCGGGCTTTTCAATCTGAAAGGCGTGGAACGTATCCGCGATGTACAGAAGCAGGTGGTTGAAGAAAGTCGTTTGGGTATTCCTCTCTTATTTGGTATGGATGTTATTCATGGATATGAAACGGTGTTTCCCATTCCTTTGGGATTGTCGTGTACATGGGATATGAAGGCGGTTGAAGAATCGGCACGTATTGCAGCCATTGAGTCCAGTGCTGACGGTATTTGCTGGACATTCAGTCCGATGGTGGATATTTGCCGTGATGCCCGTTGGGGGCGTGTGTCCGAGGGCAACGGTGAAGACCCGTTTCTGGGAGCAGCCATTGCGCAGGCCATGGTACGTGGTTATCAGGGAAAGGATATGAACCGTAATGATGAGATTATGGCTTGTGTAAAGCATTTTGCCTTGTATGGTGCCGGTGAGGCAGGACGTGACTATAATACAGTAGATATGAGCCATCAGCGCATGTTCAATGAATACATGTTGCCCTATCAAGCGGCGGTTGATGCCGGTGTGGGAAGTGCGATGGCCTCTTTCAATGAGGTCGATGGCATTCCCGCTACTGGAAACAAGTGGTTGATGACGGATGTATTGCGTAAGCAGTGGGGGTTTGACGGTTTTGTAGTGACAGATTATACCGGAATTACAGAAATGACCGACCATGGCATGGGCGATACGCAGACTGTTGCCGCGTTGGCGCTGAATGCTGGTGTCGATATGGATATGGTGAGCGATGCATTTGTAGGTACGCTCAAGAAGTCATTGACAGAAGGAAAAGTGACAGAAGAAGCTATTAATGCGGCTTGTCGCCGTATTTTGGAAGCTAAGTACAAGTTGGGCTTGTTCGATAATCCTTATAAATACTGTGATGTGAAGCGTGCCAAGAAGCAAATCTTTACCAAAGAGCATCGTGCCGTTGCGCGTAAGATTGCTTCGGAGAGCTTGGTGTTGCTGAAGAACGAGGGTAATGTGCTTCCGCTGGCCAAGAAGGGCACTATTGCTGTGGTAGGTCCGTTGGCAGACAGCCGCAGTAATATGCCGGGTACTTGGAGTGTGGCTGCCGTATTGAAGAATGCTACTTCTTTGGCTGAAGGTTTGAAGGCGGTAGCAGGCGGTAAAGCCGAAATACTGACTGCGAAAGGCTGTAATTTGATGAGTGATGCCGAATATGAGAAACGTGCCACTATGTTCGGACGTTCTTTACACCGTGACAATCGTTCGGACAAGGAGTTGCTGGACGAGGCTCTTGCCGTGGCTGCCAAATCGGATGTTATTGTGGCTGCGCTCGGTGAGTCTTCGGAAATGAGTGGAGAGAGCAGTTGCCGCACGAATCTTGAAATGACGGACACCCAACGCATACTGTTACAGGAATTATTGAAAACGGGAAAACCTGTGGTACTGGTGCTGTTTACCGGTCGTCCGCTGGTACTGAACTGGGAGCAGGCAAACGTGCCGGCCATTCTGAATGTATGGTTTGCGGGCAGTGAGGCAGGTTTTGCCATCGGCGATGTACTGTTTGGTGATGTGAACCCGAGCGGAAAGCTGACTACGACTTTCCCGAAGAGCGTGGGACAGATTCCTTTGTTCTACAACCACAAGAACACGGGCCGCCCTCTTGCCGACGGTGCATGGTTCCAGAAATTCCGCAGCAACTATATAGACATAGACAATGAACCGCTTTATCCCTTCGGTTTCGGTTTGAGCTATACCACATTCTTTTATAGCGACGTGGCTTTGGACAAGACTAGCATGACGGATAAGGGCGAACTGACTGCTACCGTGACTGTGACCAATACCGGCAAGAGAGACGGTGCAGAAGTGGTTCAACTTTATATTCGTGACCTTGTGGGAAGTGTAACCCGTCCGGTGAAAGAGTTGAAAGGCTTTGAAAAGATTTTCCTGAAAGCCGGCGAATCTAAAAAAGTATCTTTCAAGATTACCCCCGAATTGCTGAAGTTCTACAACTACAATCTTGATTTTGTATGCGAGCCGGGTGACTTTGAGGTGATGATTGGCAGAAGTTGCCGGGACGTAAAAAAAGCAGCGTTCAAGTTACTCTAACTGATTCCCAAGACGGCAATATGCAGCATTCGAGCCACTGCGTTGAGATGGCATTGTTGCTGCATATTGTCTACATCTTCACTGCAAACTATATGCAGCATTCTTGCAGTATTTGCCTGACTTGTGTGGAATAATATAATCTATTGAAAAACATGAAGAAAATATTTTTATTAATATTGTGTCTGTCCACCATGTACCCGGTTGTCAATGCCGGGCGGGTGGTTCAGAGTTTCAATGACGGCTGGTATTATGTTGCGTATAATGACAATCGGTTCCAGAAAGTGCGATGTCATGAGGAAGGTTGGGAACAGGTACATCTGCCACATACCTGGAATACGGATGCCTATTCTACCCGTAACTACCGCAGGGCTTCTTCCTGGTATAAGAAAGAGTTCCGTACGGATGCCGCGCAGATGCGGGATAAGCAGCTTTACCTGAAATTTGATGCTGTCAATTCTCTGGCAGATGTGTACCTCAACGGCGAGCTGCTCACTACCCACAAAGGAGGTTACTCTGCCTTTACCGTAGACATTACGGATAAAGTAAGGACTGATGCCCCGAATCTGCTGATGGTGCACGTCAATAATCAGAACGACCGGATACCTCCTTTGTCCGGCGACTTCACCATCTTTGGCGGCATCTACCGCAATGTGTGGCTCATCAGTGCTGCAAAGCAGCACATCAGCCTTACCGACTATGCCTCTACGGGCATTTATGTCGATTTGCCTTCCGTGAGTGAGGATAGGGCGGAAATCAGTGTGCGTGGGACTTTGGTGAACCGTGATGTGCGGCGTGCGGTGTTGAAGTTGGACGTCGAGGTGCTGGATACCGATGGGAAGACCGTAGCCCAATCTTTGCGCAGCGTCCGGATAGATGCCGACGGGGCGTTCGCCTTCGAGGAACGGTTACAGTTGGAAAAGCCACAGTTGTGGTCGCCCGATTCCCCTTATCTGTACAGCGTGAAAGTTTCTTTGAAAGATGTGCGTGGCAAGGTGTTGAAAGATGAGACACGTGTCCCTTTGGGGGTCCGCTGGTTCAGCGTGGATGCGCAGGAAGGCTTCAAGTTGAATGGGGAACCCCTGAAACTTATGGGAGCTTGCCGTCATCAGGACCAGATGCCGATGGGCATAGCGCTTTCGGATGAGATGCACCGCAGGGATATGCAGTTGCTGAAAGACATGGGTGTGAACTTTGTCCGTCTGGCACATTACCCGCAGGACGATGCCGTGTTGCGTGCTTGCGACGAACTCGGCATGCTGGTATGGGAGGAGATTCCGGTAGTAGATTTGATAGCTTTGGGTGACGAGTTCCGCGCGAATGCCACAAGCGCCTTGCGCGAAATGATTCGCCAGCATTACAACCATCCGTCCGTCATTATGTGGGGGTATATGAACGAGGCTGTCATCCAGCTGCAGTATCGGGTGAAGAAACAACGGCTCAACGGTTTCTACGAGAATACCTTGGCGCTTGCCCGGCATCTGGAGGAAACTCTGAAGAGGGAAGACCCCTACCGTCTGAGTACGATGGCCTACCACGGCAATCAGATTTACAATAAAATCGGTCTCAGCAATATCACCGACATTTCCGGTTGGAACCTTTATCAGGGCTGGTATGAGAACGACTTCAAGTCTTTCGACCGCTTTGTGGACGAAGAGCATCGTAAATACCCGCACCGTCCGTTAATAATCAGTGAGTTCGGTGCCGGTTCCGACCCGCGCTTGCAGTCGCTCGAGCCGCAGATATTCGATTTCTCCATGCAATGGCAGCAGTTGTACCTCGAATACTATCTGCCCGCTATCATGAGGCGGCCGTTCATAGTCGGCGCCACAGAGTGGAATTTCATTGATTTCAGTTCTGCCAATCGCCAGGAGGCTACGCCACACATTAATAATAAAGGGCTGATGTACAATGATCGCCGGCCTAAAGATGTGTTTTATTATTTTCAGGCATTTTTGCGTAAGGATATTCCGGTGCTGCACATTGCTGTGGATGACTGGAAGCATCGGACTGTGGTTTCGGACGGCGAAGCAGTGGAACATCCGGTGAAAGTGTATTCCAATCTGGATAAGGTAGAGCTGTCTGTCAATGGGAAAAAACTCTCTGTACAAGACATTGAGAATTGCCATGCTGGGTGGCGGGTACCTCTTGTTGTGGGAAGAAACACGCTTGTAGCATCCGGCATCTATCAAGGGAAGAAGGTGGAGCAGGTTTCGGACATTTTTGTGAAGATGCAGCCTCGCCATATCGCGGCAGCCGGCTCCGGACAGCTGGAACTTGCAGTGAACGTGGGCAGCAACTGTTTCTTTACGGATGACAAGAGTGATCTTTGCTGGCTTCCCGACCAAGCTTATACTCCTGGGAGTTGGGGCTACATAGGTGGAGAGATTTTCCGCCGTTCTCCGGGACGTATCGGAACCACTGCCGAAGTGAAAGACACCCGTAACGTTCCTTTGCTCCAGACCAAACGCAAGGGCATCAAAGCCTATCGCTTCGACTTGCCCGACGGCGACTATGAAGTGGAACTTCTTTTTGCTGACCTGAACGCACGTTCCGAACGGGTGACTTACGATTTGGGAGCTGCCGCTACCCTAGACAATGCCGATTTCCGCGGCAGTGTCTTCAATGTTTCTGTCAACGGTCGGCCTTGGTTGAGCCATTTCTCTCCGGCGATAGAAGTAGGCGGGAACCGTTGCATATCCAAGAAATTGCGTATTGCCGTAACCGGTGGAAACCTTACAGTGGACTTTGAGGCGGTGAAGGGAATGACGTTCTTGAATGGGATAAAGATATTCAGGATTCATTGACCTTCTATTTGCAAGGATGTTGTATTAACCGATAAATTGAGTGAAACATGAAACACAAACTTCTCACCGGGTCCCTCTCCTTCACAGTAGGGATGGGATTCAGCGCTTTGCCTGCCGTCGCGCAGCAATCTCCGGCTTCCACTGAGGTCAAGCCCAATGTAATCATTATCAACGTTGATGACTTGGGCTATGGCGACATTGGTTGTTACGGTGCCACCAAGGTCAAGACTCCCAATATAGACCGTCTGGCATCGCAGGGCCGTAGCTTTACGGACGCTCATTCATCCTCGGCTGTTTCCACGCCTTCACGTTATGGACTAATGACTGGTCAATATCCTTGCCGTGAGGATATTTGGGGGGCAATCTTCCTGAATCAGACTCTGCAAATTGATACGGCACGCACCACAATTGCGGATGTGATGAAACGTTCCGGCTATTCCACTGCCATCGTGGGGAAGTGGCATCTTGGATTCCGTACGGACGAAAAGATGGACTGGAACAAGGAACTGGCTCCCGGACCACTTGAATTGGGATTCGATTATTACTTCGGTGTGCCTATTCTCAACAGTCATCCACCTTTTGTTTATGTGGAGAACCATCATGTGGTGGGTTATGATTCCAACGACCCGTTTGTAAGAGGCAAGAGGGCAGAAACGGAGGAGTTCGATGAAAAATTCGGTATCAACTCTATTGGTGGAGCCACGGCTGCGCACCGTTTGTACAAAGACCGGGCTGTAGCCACTACTTTGAAAGACCGGGCCGTGCAGTGGATAAAGGAACATAAGGATTCACCTTTCTTCTTGTATTATGCTACCACCAACATCCATCATCCTTTTACACCGGCCGAACGCTTTGTAGGTACCAGTGAGGCAGGACCTTACGGTGATTCAATCCATGAATTGGACTGGGTGGTAGGCGAGATTATGCGTACCCTCGATGAGGAAGGGCTGGCGGGAAATACTCTGCTCATCTTCACCAGTGACAACGGAGGAATGCTGAATCATGGAGGGCAGAGAGCTTGGAAGGCAGGACACCATATCAACGGCAAGCTTCTTGGTTTCAAGTTCGGAGCTTGGGAAGGCGGGCATCGCATTCCTATGATTGCCCGCTGGCCGGGTAGGATTCCTGCGGGCAGCGTATCCAACCAGTTGATGTCCAATGTTGACATGCTTGCCACTTTGGCTGCCCTCACAGGATATGAATTGCAGGAGCAGGACGGGCCGGACAGTTTCAATATGCTTCCTGCCCTTATCGGAAATCCCGGGAAAATGATTCGGGACCATATTATTATCTGTCCTTCCCAAAAGAGCCATCTTTCCATTCGCAAAGGGAAGTGGGTCTATATTCCGGCGCAAAACAGCGGCGGATTTACCGGAAAGAATGTCGGTGACCATGACTTGGGCGGGGCATCCGCTTTCCAGCTCACCCATCGGGTGAACAGCGATATAGAAAATGCCCGGATAAAGCCGGATGCACCCTCTGTGCAGCTTTATAATTTGGAGGAAGACCCATACCAGACCACAAATGTGTATGAACAGCATCCCAAAGTGGCACGCAGGCTGGCGCGGATACTGGAGGAGAAGATAAGGAAGTCGGATGCCACAAGAAAGTGACAACCGATAGATTGATGAAAAACATAATTTGAAAAATGAAGAATACCATGATGAAAAAGTTTTTTGTAGGTTTATTCTCCCTTTTGATGGGAGTAGGCAGCGCTTTTGCGCAGACCAATATGTCTAGTGAAATGTATGACCTTGCCAAGATGAAGGAAGGCTTGCGCAACCGCCGTGTCAGCAGTTATGACCGTACGGGCAACAACCGTGACCACCTGAAGGCCATCAAGCCGGGCGAAACGGCTGTCTTGGCCGACATCAAGGGGGCAGGCGTAATCAACCATATCTGGATAACGATGTCTCCGGGACCGCGCCAGCTTTCCCGTAACGACATCATCCTTCGGATGTACTGGGACGGCAGCGACGAGCCTTCTGTCGTGTCCCCCATCGGTCCCTTTTTCGGCCAGGGATGGAACGAACAGTATAACTATGCTTCTTTTGCCCTTTCTTCCGGTCCCAACGGTGGTACGGGTTTGTGCAGCTATTTCGCCATGCCTTTTGCCAAAGGTGCGCGCATTGAGATAGAGAATCAGACGGATGTCAACATCGGCGCCTTCTACTACTACATAGACTATGTGGAGATGAAGGAACTGCCCAAGGACATGGGACGTTTCCATGCGTGGTTTAACCGTGAGATTACCGAAGCGCTTCCCGAAGGGGAGACCGAGTGGGGTTCCGTGGGTAAGCAGACGGAGAATAAGGACGGAGCCGACAATTATGTGTTTGCCGATATCAAGGGAAAGGGCCATTTTGTGGGATTGAACTATTATGTACAGTGCCCTACCCCCATGTGGTATGGTGAAGGCGATGACATGTGGTTCATCGACGGTGAAAAACAGGCTTCCTTGATAGGCACCGGTACGGAAGACTTGTTCAACACCGCCTGGTGCCCGAAAGAGCCCTACCAGCATATCTACTTCGGCTATCCACGTGTGAATAATGATGTCGGATTCTTGGGGCGTACACATGTCTATCGGTTCTTTATTCAGGATCCCGTCTTCTTCGAGAAAGGGCTGAAAGCCACCATCGAGCATGGACACAACAATTGCCTGACGCTCGACCTGGCCACCGTTGCCTACTGGTATCAGGACAAGGCGACGGCTGTTCCCACCATACCCGACAAGGCGGGCCGTAAGCTGAAGCCGATGGTAAACAATGTGATGATGCACAAATGGCGTCATGAGTGGAGAAAGAATAAAGGGAATAAGGCTGACCTTTGGGGAAATGAATAAATTGCTGGAGGATATGAAATGAAGACATTATTAGTTATATCTGTTTTATTAGCATTTACTCTTTTGGGGCATGCCCAAATATGGAAAGTGCCTGAAGGTCATGAAACGCGGTGGACAAGTTTTGAAAATCCTACCGGTGCCAAGGGAACGGCAGCTCAAGTCAATAAAGGTGCAAAAGGAAGTGCTTTCGGCAGAATCATGGCGGGAGACAGCTGTGTTTTGTTGTCTCAGCAAGGACCCGGGATCATTAACCGTATTTGGCTGACAGTCAGCAAACGTAACCCTAAGATGCTTCGTGCGTTGCGTATCAAGTTTTATTGGGATAATTCTGTTGTTCCGGCAGTGGATGTCCCATTGGGAGATTTTTTTGGGAATCCGCTGTCACGTACATCTCGTTTTGAGAACTGTTTCTTTTCTAATCCGGAGAAGCGTTCTTTTAACTGTTCTATTCCGATGCCTTACCGCACCGGTGCCAAAGTGGTGTTTGTGAATACCTCGGATGAGGACCTGACACACTTGTTTTATGATATCAACTTTACTAAATTGCCGGAATGGGATTCGGAGATGAGCTATTTTCATGCTGTCTGGCGTGAAGACAAATCCACCAAGTTGGGAGTGGATTATACTGTTCTTCCCCAACTATCGGGCAAGGGGCGCTTTTTGGGGGTAAGCTTGGGTATCTTTGCCAATAAGGCGTATGAAACTACTTGGTGGGGAGAAGGTGAAATCAAGTTCTACATTGACGGAGATAAGGAATTTCCCACATTGAGTGGTACGGGAGTTGAAGACTATATTGGTACGGCTTGGGGGCAGGGCGAGTATTCCCACCGTTATCAAGGTTGTCCGATTGCAAATGCGGACAGTTGTTGGTGGAGTATGTATCGTTTCCACGTGCAGGACCCGATTTATTTTCATCATGATATAAGAGTTACATTGCAGCAGATTGGAGGTGCTCCATATCAAAAGGTACTCGAACTGTACAAGGCGAAGGTTCCTCTTGTACCGGTTACTATAGATAGAAGCGGTAAACTGAAATTCTATCGTTTATTAGATGAAGATTCAGACCTACATATCACGGATAAAGACTTTCCGCCAGGATTTGTTAATTTCTACCGCCAAGATCATGTAACTTCAACAGCATATTTCTATTTGGATAGGCCTGCAGTCTGAATAATCTTTAAATAACTTCCTAGTGTATGTTGTTGGGAATTAGTGTTTTATACAATGCTGTAGTAGTTACGTTGTAGTGCTTGAGCAGGTTGTGGTAATCTTGTGGTAGTTTGTTTTTTGACATACATTAATTGCTCCTATACTTTTGCAAAAGAATTTTAAATCAATACAAAATGAAGAAAAATTTATTAATTACATGTGTGATGTTGTTGTTTGCCGTTGTTTCGATGGCGCAGAACAAAATTACGGTTTCGGGTGTCGTTTCCGACAAGACGGGAATGACTGTTATTGGTGCTACAGTTTCGGTAAAGGGGGCTCCTCAACAAGGAGTCGTTACTGGACTTGATGGTGATTATAAGATTACCAATGTTCCCAGTAACGCTGTCTTGCTTTATAGCTATATTGGTATGAAAGACCAAGAAATAGCAGTGAATGGTCGTACTACTATTAATGTAGTAATGCAAGAAGACAATATGTTGATTGATGAAGTTGTAGTTGTAGGCTATGGTGTACAGCGTAAATCAGACTTGACCGGTGCTGTTGGTTCTATCAAGAGCGATGATTTGAAAAAGATTTCTACACCTAATGTGGCTAACGCATTGCAAGGTCGTGTGTCCGGTGTATTTATCTCTGCAAGCGGTGCTCCGGGTAGCTCTCCTGAAGTGCGCATTCGTGGTATCGGTACTACTAATAATAGCAATCCGCTCTATGTGGTTGATGGAATGTTTATGGACGATATATCATTCCTGAGTAACCATGATATTGAGTCCATGGAGGTATTGAAGGATGCTTCTGCTACTGCCATGTATGGTTCTCGCGGTGCTAACGGTGTAATCATTGTTACCACCAAGCAAGGTGCTGAAGGTAAAGTACAGGTGAACATTACTGCCAGTGAAGGATTTCAGTTCCAAAATAGCGGTAAGTTTGAGATGTGTACGGCTTCTGAATATGCTATGCTGCAAAATGAAGCTAACTTGAATATTAATCCGGATGGCGGTCTTGTTTATGATGACCCGGCTTCTTTCGGAAAAGGGACCAATTGGTTCGATGAGATTTTCCGAGTAGCGTCTGTCCGTGACTATCAAGTTGCTGTTAGTGGCGGAACAGAAAAGGTACATTATAATTTGAGTGCCGGATATTTCCAACAGGATGGTATCATAAAGGAAAATTCTTATGACCGTTTTACTTTGCGTGCCAATAATTCATATAAAATAAACAAACATTTGACTATCGGGCATAACTTATCGGCTTCTTTCAGTCATACAAAAAATGAAAATAAGGGAGTTGTAAAATCCGCTTATAAACTGAGCCCTATCATTGCTCCTTATGATGAGAATGGTAATTTCTCCGATCCTCAGGTAGCATCTACTGCTAATCCGCTTGCTACCCTCCATTATATGAATAGTGATAATTGGAAAGATAGAATTGTGGGTAGTGCATTCTTGAATTGGGAAGTTATTAAAGGGTTGAATTTTAAGACCAGCTTGGGCATTGATTATATTAATGGCAGAAGTCGTAATTTTACTCCTAAGTATTATATCTCGGAGTATCAAAAGGTAGATGAGAACAGCTTGTCTAAAACATGGACTAGAGATTTTACTTGGCTGTGGGAGAATATCTTGACTTATGATTGGCAAATCAATGATAAAAATCGTCTGAATCTTTTGGGTGGTATTACTGCTCAAAAATACACTAATGAAAAGTTAGGTGGGTCAGGACGTAATTTCTTCTCAGAAGTGGAAGACTATTGGTATTTGGATCAGTCTTCAAGCGATACACGTGGACTTGAGAATAATGGAAAACATGAAGCCATGATGTCTTACTTGTTTCGTGCCAACTATGCTTTAATGGACAGATATTTGTTGACGGCTTCTATACGTGCCGATGGCTCTTCGAAGTTTGGACCGGATAACCGTTGGGGATATTTTCCGTCAGTAGCTGCCGGATGGAGGATTTCTGAAGAAGCTTTTATTAAAGATAATGTTGAATGGTTGAGTAACTTGAAGATTAGAGGTAGCTGGGGGCAAATTGGTAATGATAAGATTGGTAATGACAAATATTATGCATTGGCTAATGTAGACCCTACTTATGATGCTGTATTTGGTGGTGATTATTATTCTGGTGGTACTGTAACTTCTCTTTATAATACACAAATCCATTGGGAACGTTCAGAGCAGTTGGATCTTGGTTTTGATTTAGGCTTGTTCAATAATCGCTTTTCTTTAGAGTTTGACTATTACAGAAGAGATACAAAAGAAATGTTGGTAAATGTGGATGTTCCTGCTTCTGTAGGACTTGCCTCTGTAGAAACAAACGTGGGATCAGTACGTAACTCTGGACTTGATTTTACGGTGAAATGGGAAGACTCGTTTAAGGATTTTCGTTATGGCATCCGCTTGACCGGAACTACAATTAAGAATGAGGTGACTAATTTGGGAGGTAAACGTATCACCAGTGGGGATATAGGTTCCGGAAAAAGTGTTCATATGACAGAAGAAGGAATGCCAATCAAGTATTTTTATGGTTACAAGACTATTGGTATTTTCCAAAGTAATGAGGAGATTGAGCAGTATAATGCGATGGCTGCGGCTGCTTCCGGTGATGCGAAGAAGAAGTATCAGGCAAATGTAGCTCCGGGTGATCTGATTTATGCAGATACGGATGGCAATGGATATATAACAGCTGAAGACCGTACGGATTTAGGCTCTCCTACTCCGAAGTTTATCGGTGGTTTGGGTATAACTGCCGCTTGGAAAGGCTTTGATTTGTCAATTGATTTGCAGGGTAATTTTGGCAATAAGATTTATAATGCCAAACAAGCTGAAAGAAATGCTGGTGTTGATAACTGGGATCGTTCGTTCTTGGATAGATGGACTGAAAACAATAGGAATACTTCCATTCCGCGCATGACATTTGAGGGTAACAATTATTTTGTTTCCGACCGTTATGTTGAGAGTGGTAACTATGTGAAGTTACAGACTGTGGAATTGGGATATACATTCCCAAAAAACTTGATGCAAAAAGTGCATATCCAGAATTTGAGATTGTACTTCTCAGGTAATAACCTGCTTTATTTTACGAATTATAACGGATTTACTCCTGAAATCTTAGGGGGGCTTGACCGTGATATTTATCCGATTACCGCTACCTGCCGTTTTGGCTTGAATCTTACATTCTAATGGAAAATAAAAATAGGAAATGATTATGAAAAAGATATATTCACTTTTATTAGCTTCAGCATTGGTCTTTACCTCTTGTTCTGATTTTTTGGATACAAAGCCGCAAGGGAAATTGACGCAAGATATTTTCTTCGGGGAAGAAGAAGGTGCTTTGATGGGAATTAATGCTATATATTCTCAAATGAAAAGTTGGGACTTGATCGGGTTTTCTTGGTTTGGCATTATGGAGGTGCCGAGTGACAATTCTGATACAGGAAGTTCACCGGCAGACGGTAGTTATGCTCGCGTGAATTCATTGAATGATTTTACTTATGATGTTTATACTTCTGAATTGAACGGCTGGTGGACTGGCAATTATAAAGGAATCGGATTCTGTAACGTAGCATTGGATAATTTGGATGTGTTGAAAGATGAGCAGTTAAAGATTAGAAGCATTGCACAGGCGCGTTTTTTCCGTGGTTTCTTTTACTTTAACTTGGTGAGAACTTACGGTGGCGTACCTTTGGTTACTAAAGTTCAGAATCCCGATGAATACGATCAGCCATGCGCTTCTGAAGAAGCTATTTATCAGCAGATTATTGATGACTTGTCTTATGCGGCAATGAATTTGCCAACCCGTGATGAATGGGGGATTGCTGAGCGAGGAAGAGTTACGAAAGGAACTGCAGAAGGCTTGTTGGCTAAAGTTTATTTGTTCCGTCAAGATTATGCAAGTGTAAAACAATATGCAGGGCAGGTAATAAGTAGGGGAGAATATAACCTGCATCACAATTACCGTGATTTGTTTAGCCCGGATTCTTATTATTCTGATGAAGTGATGTTGGCCGACCAGTATTTGTGGGGATCAGACAAGACGAGAGATAAGGCTTCCGAATATGTGAAGTGGCAAGGTGTCAGAGGTTTCAAAGGTTGGGGATTCAGTTCTCCGTCAGAGTCTTTGGATAAGGCTTATGAATCAGGTGATCCGAGACGGGAGGCTACTATCATTTACGATGGCGAAAATATGGAAGGAGTTGGGGTTATAAACTTCAAGGACGAACCGGGAGTACAACCGCGCGCCAATAAAAAGACAATGTGGCCTACAACTTATTGGAATGCCAATAATTTTGCTAAACAAAATTGCCACTTGTATTTTCTGCGTTATGCGGATGTACTGTTAATGTATGCTGAGGCCTGCAATGAGTTGGCAAATGGTGAAAGCGATCCATTAGTAGATGACGCCCTGGCTAAATTGGAATTGGTCAGAGACCGTGCTCGTAAGTCCGGTGATGATCCCACTGTATTACCTAAAATAACAGAGAGGAATAAAGCTAAGTTGCGTGAAATCATATGGAATGAGCGCCGCATTGAATTAGCAATGGAAGGACACCGTTTCTTTGATTTGATTCGGGCTGATAAAGTTGTTCCCGGATATGCGGAAAAGATGCTGAAGGCCCATGGAAAGACAAACTTCAATATGAGCCAGCATTCTACATTCTACATTCCACAGAAGCAGATTGATATTTCTCAAGGAATATTGAAGCAAAATAAATAAGGTGTGTGAGGAGTAGCCTTAGGCTACTCCTACTTCTTATGTGGTTAAAATGTTTAAAAATAGGTATTATGAAAAATATATTTCTTTTTTTCTTGTTTTTGGGGGTTTGTTCGTGCTCGGTAAATGCCATAAATCCACCATCTGATGTGACAGAAAAGCAACTCTCCGATGATGAACTCATGACTCTTGTCCAGAAGCAAACTTTCCGTTACTTTTGGGATTTTGCCCATCCCGAATCAGGATTGGCACATGAACGGAGCAACGGAGGTGCCGAGACAGCTACCATCGGTGGCTCGGGTTTCGGAGTGATGGCTATCATTGTCGGCATAGAGCGTGGTTTTGTCACTCGCGAACAGGGCGCTGAACGTATGTTGAAGATAGTCCGCTTTCTGAGCGACAAGAATACCGACAGCTATCACGGCATGTGGGCACATTGGATGAACGGTAAAACCGGCAAGACCATTCCTTTCAGTCGTAAGGACGATGGAGCGGATATTGTAGAATCCGCTTTCATGTTCGAAGGCTTGTTGGCTGCCCATCAGTATTTTACAAAGGATAATCCGACGGAAAACCGTATCCGCTGGATAATCAATAATCTGTGGCGTCAAGCAGAATGGAACTTTTTTACTCAGGGACAAGATGTGATGTATTGGCATTGGTCGCCAAACAACGGATGGGCGATGAATCATCAGATTAAAGGTCATAACGAGTGTCACATTGTTTACATTTTGGGCGCGTCTTCCCCTACTTATCCGATTGCCGAGAGCGTTTATCATAAAGGCTGGGCCAATGCGAATACTTTTCTGAACGGTCGGGAGTATTACGGCATCAAGCTTCCTCTTGGAAACAACCACGGAAAGGGAGGTCCTCTCTTCTTCACTCATTATTCTTACATGGGGCTTGACCCACGTGGCTTGAAAGATCGTTATGCCGATTACGAGGAACAGATGAAGGCTCATACCTTGATTAACCGTGCCTACTGCATTGACAATCCGAAGGGTTACAAGGGTTACGGCGAAAAATGTTGGGGATTGACTGCCAGTGACGGTGACAAAGGTTATTCTGCCCATAGTCCCGGTAATGACCGTGGTGTGATTACGCCTACCGCTGCTCTTTCCTCTATTCCATATGCACCTGAATATTCTTTGGAAGCCATGCGTTATTTCTATGAAGAGTTGGGTGACCGTCTTTGGGGTGAATATGGTTTCAAGGATGCGTTCAATTTGACGGAGAATTGGTTTGCACCTTCGTATCTTGCCATTGACCAAGGGCCGATTATTGTGATGATAGAGAACTATCGTACCGGTTTGATTTGGAAACTTTTCATGAGTCATCCCGATGTGCAGAAGGGTTTGAGGAGATTAGGCTTTACTTCTCCTTATTTGAACAAGGTCGATTAGGTTGTTTGATAGGATTCTTTGATTTTGATTAGGTTTTACATAGATTAAAAAGGTTTGTAACCATGAAAAACGTATTTATCAATAGTGTATTGGTTGTTTTCGCATTGCTTGTCGCCTCGTGCGGCAGGCAACCGGAAGCCAAAGTAGAGGTGATGTCGTTCAACATCCGTCTGGATCATGTGGCGGACAGTATGAACAATTGGAAATACCGCAAGGACCATGCGGCACAAATGATTGCTTATTATGCTCCGGACATTATAGGCATGCAAGAGGTGGTGAAGAACCAACTCGATGACTTGAAGGAGCGTCTTCCGCAATATACCGCTCTCGGTGTAGGTCGTGCAGATGGAAAAGAGAAAGGTGAGTATTGCTCTCTTTTCTATAAGACAGACCGTTTCGAACTATTGAAGAGTGGAAATTTTGGGCTGAGTGAAACTCCTGATTCCATCGGAAAGAAAGGCTGGGATGCGGCTTGCGAGCGTATTGTGACTTGGGCTGTACTGAAAGACAAGGTGAGTGGTAGGGAAATAGCAGCTTTCAATACTCATTTCGATCATGTAGGTAAAGTGGCACGTCGCGAAAGTGCCGTGCTGATACTTGAGAAGATAAAACAAATGGCGGGTGACCTTCCGGTAATTGTTACCGGAGACTTTAATGGAACGGTAGATTCCGAGCCGGTCACTGTATTGACGGAAGGTGGAATGAAGAATGCTTGCGTTACGGCGAAAGTCGCTTACGGACCGACGTGGAGTTTCCATGACTTCGGGCGCATCCCGGTAGAGAAACGTAGGTTGATAGATTTTATTTTTATAAAAGGTGCTGTAGAGGTGGAGCGTTACCGAACCATTGATGATAAGCCGGACAACGGCTATCTCTCCGATCATGCTCCCGTAATGTCTATCTTAAAACTATAAAAGCATTTACTATGAAAAAGAATTTATTGATTGGAGCTGCCTTGATACTTTCTGTGGGTACGGCATGTACTTCAGGAGCTGGTGATTGGCAGAGTTACAGCGGTGACAAACGGATAGAAGAGCGTGTCGATTCTGTACTTGCCTTGATGACACTTGAAGAGAAAATAGGTCAGATGACCCAATATTCTGCCAAGAGCGATATTGTGACCGGTCCGCAAGTAAATACGGACATTGAACCTCTATTGAAGAAAGGATACATAGGTAGTCTTTTCCATGCCACTTCTTCTGCCGCCATCCGCAAGACACAAGAGACGGCGCTAGCGGAATCCCGGTTGAAGATTCCAGTGCTCTTTGCTTTCGATGTGATACACGGTTTTAAAACGATATTCCCTATTCCTTTGGCCGAGTCGTGTGCCTGGGACGCCGAACTGGCAGAAAGAAGTGCGTCCATTGCCGCTGCCGAAGCTTCGGCAGTGGGTGTTAACTGGACTTTTGCCCCCATGGTGGACATTTCACGTGATGCACGTTGGGGACGGGTAATGGAAGGCTCTGGTGAGGATCCTTATCTGGGTTCATTGCTCTCTGCCGCACGTGTACGTGGTTTCCAGGGTGAGAAGCCCGAAGACTTGATGCGGCTGGACAAGATGCTGGCTTGCGCCAAACACTTCTGTGCATATGGTGCTGCTGAAGCAGGTCGTGATTATAATACGACTGATGTGTCCGAGCGCTCTTTGCGCGATATTTATTTCCCGCCTTTCAAGGCTGCCAAAGATGCGGGTGTGGCTACTTTCATGACTGCCTTCAATGAGATTTCCGGTGTGCCTTGCACTTCCAGTAAATTCCTTTATCAGGATGTGCTTTGCGATGAGTGGGGGTTCAACGGTTTTGTAGTGACGGATTATACGGCTATCAATGAGCTTGTTCCCCACGGCGTGGCACGCGACGAGGCTCATGCCGCCGAGTTGGCTGCCAATGCGGGCATCGAGATGGATATGACCGGAGGTGTGTTTCATGCACATCTGCTGCAAGCCGTGAAAGAGGGCAAGGTGAACGAAGAAACCATTGATAATGCCGTACGCCGCATTCTGGAGATGAAATTCCTTTTAGGCATTATGGACGATCCTTACCGCTATCTGAATGAGGAGCGTGAGAAGGCTACTATCATGAAACCCGAGTTCTTGGAAGCAGCGCGCGATGCTGCTCGTAAGTCGGTAGTATTGTTGAAGAATGAGAATAACTTTTTCCCGATACAACCCTCCGAACGTAAGACTGTAGCCTTGATAGGCCCTATGGTGAAAGAACGTAACAGTGTGAACGGTGGTTGGGGTGGACGGGGAGACCGTCAACGGAGTGTCACTCTTTTTGAAGGGTTGGAAAAAAAGTACGGAAACTCGAACGTACGTTTTCTTTATGCCGAAGGCTGCAATCTTCGCAAGCCTGGAACTGCAGGATTTGCACAAGCTGTGTCCGTGGCTCGTCAGGCAGATGTCATTCTGGTTGCTGCCGGTGAAGACCAGAACTGGAGTGCCGAGGCTGCTTGCCGCACGGACATCACCCTGCCTGCTTCGCAGCGCGACTTGCTGAAGGAACTTAAGAAAACGGGTAAGCCCATCGGATTGGTATTGATGAACGGTCGTCCGCTGGAACTTACTTGGGAGGACGAGAATATGGATGCTATTCTCGAAGCCTGGTATCCGGGCACGATGGGTGGTCATGCCATTGCCGATGTCATCGCAGGCGACTATAATCCTGCCGGAAAGCTGACAATGAGTTTTCCACGTTCGGTGGGGCAGCTCCCGCTTTACTATAACCACAAGAACACCGGACGACCGCTTCCTCCGGACAATCCGAAGATGGACTACAAGTCTTCTTATATTGACTGTCCCAATTCTCCGCTTTATCCTTTTGGATATGGCTTAAGTTATACTAGCTTTGAGGTGGATAACTTGAAGTTGGACAAGGAGGAGCTGAAAAAGGGGGAAACACTTACCGTTACAGTGGATGTAGCCAATATCGGTAAAATCGGTGGTGAAGAGGTGGTACAGCTTTATATTCGCGAGCTTGTGGGAAGTGTGACTCGTCCGGTGAAAGAATTGAAGGGTTTTCAAAAGCTGTATCTCAAGGCTGGCGAGAAGAAGTCGCTGACATTTGTGCTGACTGAAGAAGACCTTGCCTTTTGTGGTGCTGATATGAAGATGCAGGTGGAACCGGGGGAATTCCGGCTCTGGGTAGGAACATCGTCGGCAGATGAGCGGAATGAATCTGTTTTTACGTTGATATGATAAATTGAAAAATCTTATAAATCATTGAAGATGATGAATCATAAACTATCTTTAGGACTTGCCATGCTTCCATTGGTTCCTGCTGTTCAGGCTCAGGAACAAGGCAGGCAAGACGGTGAACGTCCTAACATTATTTTTATCATGAGTGATGACCATGCACAGCAGGCTATGAGTATCTATGGTCATCCTATAGGTAAAGTGGCACCTACTCCTAATATTGACCGTATCGGGCAGGAAGGAGCTGTGTTCTGGAATAATTATTGCTGCAATTCTATTTCAGGCCCCAGTCGCGCCGCGATACTTACTGGCAAGCATAGCCATAAGAACGGCTTCATGAAGAATTGGGCACTAGGTTTCGACGGCTCTCAGCAGACGTTGCCTAAACTGTTGCAACAAGGCGGCTATGAGACTGCCGTCATCGGCAAATGGCATCTTATTTCCAAGCCGACGGGATTTGACCATTGGATGATTCTCAATGACCAAGGCGAATACTGTAACCCACAGTTCATTACCGAGGGGGACACTACTATTCATAAAGGATATGTGACCGACCTCATCACTCAATATTGTGAGGAATGGATGGACAACGGGCGTGACAAGAACAAACCGTTCTTCTTGATGATGCACCACAAAGCCATTCACCGCAATTGGGTACCCGCCGAACGGCATTATCGTTTGTATGAACACGCCAAGTTCCCACTTCCCGATAATTATTACGATGCCTATGAGGGACGTTACGCAGCACAGATGCAGAAGATGAATATATACCGTGACATGTACGAAGGTCACGATTTGAAGATGGTTGCGGGTATCGATAGCGACAGCCTGCTCTTTGACCCTTGGCCGCACGCTTTCATGGGAACAATGATACCAGAAGAACGCCGCCGTTTCCTTGATGCTTACCGCGATCGAAATAATGAGTTCTATTCCAAGCCACGTTCATTTAAGGAAGTGGCTGAATGGAAATACCAACGTTACCTGCAAGACTACATGGCTTGTGTAGCAAGTGTGGACGAGAGTGTGGGCGAGATACTGGACTATCTCAAACGTACGGGGTTGGACAAGAATACAATTGTAGTCTATACCACTGATCAAGGCTTCTACTTGGGCGAACATGGCTGGTTTGACAAGCGTTTCATGTACGAAGAGTCTTTTGGCATGCCGATGGTGATGCGCTGGCCGGGACATATCAAACCGGGTACGCAAGTTACAGGTCTGACCCAGAACATCGACTTCGCTCCTACTTTCCTTGATATGTGCGGCATCTCCATTCCGCAGGACATGCAGGGCATTTCGTTCAAGGAACTGGTGGAAAAAGGCAAGACACCGCGCGACTGGCGTAAGTCCTTGTACTATCACTATTATGAGTTTCCCGGCTTCCACAGTGTGCGTGCCCATTATGGTGTGAAGATGGAACGCTACAAGCTGATGCACTTCTACGTGGATGACAATTGGGAACTTTATGATCTCAAGACAGACCTTGAAGAGATGCACAATCTTTATGGGAAGAAGGGAATGGAGAAGATTACCACCGAACTGAAGGCTGAACTGGCACGCTTGCAAAAAGAATACGATGTGCCGCAGGAGTTATGCCGCTGAAAAGCTACCGGAAGACATGTTGAACATTAATAACTTGATAATAAAGATAAAAGATAATGAGAAGACTGATTACTAATCTGCTGCTGGCATTATTATGCTTGGCGTCTCCCCTTTTGGCGCAGGACATGCGCATGGATACTTATTGTAATCCGCTGAATGTAGACTATACCTATATGATATACAATTCTTCGAAAGACATCTCTTACCGCTCGGGGGCCGACCCTGCCGTAGTAGAGTTTCGTGGAGAATACTATATGTTCGTTACCCGTACGCACGGCTATTGGCACTCTACGGATTTGCAAAACTGGAATTTTATCAATCCGGGGGAGAATTGGTATCCGCAAGGATGTAACGCTCCGGCGGCGCATAACTACAAGGATTCGGTACTTTATGTCTGTGGCGATCCTTCGGGTGTGATGAGTGTGCTTTATACCGACAACCCCAAGTCGGGCAACTGGAAAGCCACTCCTGCCATCATCACCAACTTGCAAGACCCTGACCTTTTTCTTGATGATGACGGCAGTGCTTACATGTTTTGGGGGTCTTCCAACAAGTGGCCTATTCGCGGCATGAAGCTCAACAAAAACCATCGTTTCATACAAGAAGGTGAGAAGCTGGAACTTTTCAATCTCGATCCGGAAAAGCATGGTTGGGAACGTTTTGGAGAAAATCATGCCGATACCGTGCTGGGCGGTTATATCGAAGGACCGTGGCTGACGAAGCATAACGGGAAGTATTACATGCAATATGCCGCTCCGGGCACTCAGTTTAATGTATATGCCGATGGTGTGTATGTGGCCGACCATCCGATGGGACCTTATATCTATCAGAAACATAATCCCATTTCCTACAAGCCGGGCGGTTACATCAACGGTGCCGGACATGGAAGTACGGTGCTCGGACCGGGTGAGCAATATTGGCATTTCGGTTCCATGGCTCTGCCCATTAATATGCACTGGGAACGCCGTCTCTGCATGTTCCCTACTTATTTTGACGAAGACGGCATCATGTATTGTGACACCCGTTTTGGAGATTATCCCCGTTATGCACCTACTGTGCCGGGAAAGAAAGGGGAGTTCCGCGGCTGGATGCTTCTTTCTTACAACAAGCCTGTTAAAGGTTCTTCGGCTGTAGAGGGTCATACAGCTGCTGGATTGACGGACGAGAATTGCAAGACCTATTGGCTGGCTTCTTCCAACGATGAAACGCAGTGGGTGGAGATAGACCTTCAGGCACCTGCCACTGTAAACGCTATTCAGGTGAATTACAACGATTATAAGAGTGATATGTATGGTCGTTATCCCGATTTGCGCCACCGTTACACTATCGAAGGTTCCGTAGATGGCGTCAACTGGATACGTCTTGTCAACCGTAGCAACAGTTTCAAAGACGCTCCGCACGATTATGTGGAACTGGAAATCCCTGCCCGGGTACGTTATGTACGTTACAAAAACATCCATGTTCCCACACCGCACCTTTCCATTTCCGCCATCCGTATTTTCGGTCTGGGCGAAGGTAAGGCGCCTGCTCAAGTGAAGACATTTGACCCTCGCCGTCACGAAGATCGCCGTGACATCACGCTGACTTGGAAACCGGTGAAAGGTGCACAAGGATACAACATCCTTTGGGGTATTGCGCCGGACAAGCTTTACAGTTCTTGGATGGTGTATGGTGACGAGTGTAGGCATCTGATGAAATGTCTTTCTACCGACCAGAAATATTATTTTGCTATCGAATCTTTCAATGAAAACGGTGTATCTCAAATTTCTGTCGTTAAAGAAGTGAAATAATGTGTTGTAAAATGAGGGTGTGCCATCAACCGTTTTGACACGCCCTCATTTGTCGTTTTATGTGTATTTTGTTTATTGTCAGCTTAATAAAACTATGGATAAAAAGTCGTATTGCATCGCTTGGTTGATGTTGTTGTTCGTCGGTTCATTACATGCACAATATCGTACTACTACCTACTGTAACCCTCTTAATCTGGACTATACTTATCCTTTTCACAATTCTCATTTGGGCAAGTCCTATCGTTCGGGTGCCGACCCTGCCGTAGTGGGGTTTCGGGGGGAGTATTATATGTTCGTTACCCGTTCCTGGGGTTACTGGCATTCCAAGGACTTGCTGAATTGGGACTTTATTACTCCCGAAAAATGGTATTTCGAAGGTTGCAATGCTCCTACTGCCCGTAATTATAAAGATTCCGTACTCTATGTTTGTGGGAATCCATCCGGAGCCATGAGCATACTTTATACCGACAATCCTAAACGGGGGGATTGGAAAGCAGTGCCATCAGTGCTTCATGACCTTCAAGACCCGGCCTTTTTCATTGACGATGATGAGCGTGCTTATATGTATTGGGGCTCTTCCAACCGTTGGCCTATCCGCGGCAAGGAACTTGATATGACAAATTAATTCCTTCCGATGGCGAAAAAGCCAGACTCATTGCTTTATCTCCGTCCCGATATCCATGGATGGGAACGTTTTGGCGAAAATCATACCAGTGACATCAAACCATTCATCGAGGGTGCGTGGATGACGAAACACAATGGGAAATATTATTTGCAATATGCCGCTCCGGGCACTCAGTTCAATGTGTATGGTGACGGTGTTTATGTAGGAAAATCTCCTTTGGGTCCCTTTCAGTATGCGGCTCATAATCCGTTCTGCTACAAGCCGGGAGGATTTGCTACCGGTGCCGGGCATGGAAGTACGGTTTGTGGTCCGGGAGGAATATACTGGCATTTCGGTACAATCCATCTGTCCATTAATTATAAGTTTGAGCGTAGGTTATGTATGTTTCCTACATTTTTTGATGAAGACGGTGTGATGTACTCTGATACTTATTTCGGTGACTATCCTCACTATTCTCCCGACCTGGTTTCGCGACAGACGACAAGCGGTGGTTTCCGGGGCTGGATGTTGCTTTCTTATGGCAAACCCGTGAAGGCTTCTTCGCAATTGGAAAGTTATCCGGTGGAAAATGTGACGGATGAGAACTTGAAAACCTTCTGGGTGGCCGGAAAAAATGACGATAAACAATGGGTGGAGATAGACCTTGAAGAGGTGAGCGACGTGTATGCCTTGCAACTGAATTTTTTTGACTATGAGGAAACCGGATTTTGGGGACGTATGCCAAAACTCTGGCAACGCTATCTTGTAGAAGCTTCGGTGGATGGTGTCCGTTGGCAAATATTGGCAGACTATCGTAACAGTTTTCGTGATGCCCCTCATAATTACATAGAACTGGATCAACCGATAGAAGCACGCTATATTCGTTATCGCCACCATTACGTGCCGGGCAAGAATCTGGCAATGGGGGATATTCGCGTGTTCGGTTTGGGACGTGGGAAAAAACCGGCTACGGTAAAAGGTTTTACGGTAGTGCGTGAAGCGGACGAACGTAATGCCCGCATTTCTTGGAAATCGGTGAAGGGTGCGCAAGGCTATAATGTATTGTGGGGTGTTGCTCTTGATAAATTGTATAGTTCGTGGATGGTATATGGCGATAATTCATTAGACTTACGTGCCCTCACAGTGGGACAAAAATATTATTTTGCCATCGAATCGTTTAATGAAAATGGTATTTCGCAACGTGTCTTTCTTCGAGAGGCTCACTGATTATGTAAATTGAGTAATAATGAAACAGATAATACACTCTTTTTTGTGTGGTGGTACCGTTTGGGCAGCTTGTGCTGTATCGCAGGGAGTAAAGGCCGGTGGAACTTCTGTTTCTGCTGCAGAGGATGGCGAGGTTGTTCGTCCCAACATTGTTTGTGTGGTATGCGAAGACATCAGTCCTTGGCTACGCTGTTTTGGTGACAGTGTGGCAGTGACTCCCACTATTGACGCCCTTGCGGCAGAGGGCGTACGCTATACCAGCCTTTACGGGACAGTGGGTGTCAGTGCTCCTTCGCGTGCGGCACTCATCACGGGAATGTATCCCACACATATTAAAGCTAATTATATGCGTACGCAAGGGGGGCAGATTGCACGTCCGCCAGCAGTAACCGGTTACGATATTGTGTTGTCTGAAGGAATTAAATGCTATACTGAGCTGTTGCGTGCCGCTGGTTATTATTGTACGAACAATCCGAAGACCGACTATCAGTTTCTATCGCCTTTGACAGCTTGGGACGAATGCGGTAGGCAGGCGCATTGGCGCAATCGTCCTAAGGGAATGCCTTTTTTCGCTATATTCAATACCCTTGCTTCGCATGAGCAGAAGGTATGGGAAAGTGCAAAGGATACGCTATACGTCTCTCCCGACGATGTGGTACTGCCTCCCTATTATCCTGAGGACAGCATTGTGCGCCGCGACATAGCTGTCATGTACAGCAATATTTACCGCATGGACTGTTTTGTCCGCCAGATGATTGATGAACTGAAGGCTGCAGGCGAGTGGGATAATACTATTCTTATCTTTTATTCGGATAATGGCGGACCGCTTCCTCGGCAGAAACGTGAAATAACAGAGGTTGGTACCCATATTCCTCTCATTATCCGTTATCCGGACGGACGATTGGCCGGCAGTATTGATGATGGACTTCGCAGTGTCATTGACATTCCACCCACGATTCTTTCATTGGCGGGTATCAAGCCTCCTGCCTATATGGATGGCAAGGCATTTGCTGGGAAATATGCTTCGCCATCGCGGCGCTATGTTTTTGCCGCACGTGACCGTATGGATAAGTGCTATGACCAGCAGGGGGGCGTGCGCGATTGCCGTTATCGTTATATCTGTAATTATACTCCCAATCAGCCCGGCTATCAGCCGGTAGGATTTCGTCTGAACATGCCGATGATGCGCCGTATGCTTCAACTCCATGAAGAAGGCGCACTCGATGAGAATCAAGAAAGCTGGTTTGTCTGGCCCCGTCAGCGTGAAGAGTTCTATGATTTGGAGAAAGACCCTCATGAGATGTGCAATCTGATTAATGATTCGGCTTACCGGAAAGACATTGACCGTTTGCGGAAGGTGTATCGGCAGTGGGAAAGGAAATATTGGCAATGTCGTCCGCTGACAGAACCGGAAATAGTATAAACTATGTGGCCGGACGGTGTACAGCCGCTCGTGTCAGCTCCGCAGATTGTACAGAGGGGGGCAGGTCAAGCTGGAGTGTTCCACTCCTGGAGTCTCTTATGCCTATCAGTTGAATGGTCGGGGACGGAATGGAGAGAAACATTGGAGTCTATATGTTGAGCCGTTTGCTGTCCGTAAAGGAGACCGGGTGGCAGTGCAGGCTTTCCGGGTAGGATATAAGAAAAGTGAGATAGTAAACTTCTTGATTGAACATTAATTTTATAAAATATGAAGAATATAGTTTGTACAGCCTTGATGCTGTTGATGTCTGTGTGTATGTATGCGCAGGAGTTGTATGGAGAGTATGAAAAGAAAGTGTATGTCTCTTCGCAGGGAGATTCGTTGAAGTACCGTTTGCTGCGTCCCGAAGCAGAAAAGGCAGGGAAGAAATATCCGTTGGTGCTTTTTCTGCATGGTGCGGGCGAACGAGGAGATGATAATCAAAAGCAATTGGTGCATGGTGGGCAGATGTGGCTCAATCCGGTGAACAGAGAAGAATATCCGGCTTTTGTATTGGCTCCCCAGTGTCCTAAGGAAGATTATTGGGCTTATGTGGGTCGTCCCAAGTCGTTTGTACCTGGAGAAATGCCCGAGGTACAGGAGCCTACGCGTATATTCCGCACATTGAAGGAGTTGCTGGATACCTATTTGGCTATGCCCCAGGTGGATAAAGACCGGATTTATGTGATGGGACTTTCCATGGGCGGTATGGGGACGTTTGATTTGGCGATACGTTATCCCGAAGTTTTTGCCGCAGCCGTTCCCATCTGTGGTATTGTGAATCCGGCAAGGCTTTCTGCCGCCAAAGACGTGAAGTTCCGTATTTATCACGGAGATGCCGATAACATTGTTCCGGTAGAAGGTTCGCGTCAGGCTTACAAGGCCTTGAAGGCTGCCGGTGCCGATGTTGAGTATATCGAATTCCCTGGAGTCAATCATGGCAGTTGGACACCGGCGTTCAATGATTCTGAGTTTATGGGTTGGCTGTTTAATCAGAAGAAAAAATGATGAGAGTATTGTCTGTTATCGGAATTCTCTTTTTAGGGGGCGCTTTTTTTACTTCTTGCATCACTTCTGGTCGGGTAAGTACTTTTGTGGTATTGCCGGATACGCAGACTTATCTGGAACAATGTCCGGAGGTCTTTGATTCGCAAGTGGACTGGTTGGTTGCCAATCGTAAGAAAATAGATGCCGTGTTCCAAGTGGGAGATTTGACACAAGATAATTCTCCGGTGGAATGGGCGTATATGCAGAAAGCCTTTCATCGTATTAGCCAAGCAGGAATACCTTATTCTGTCGTATGGGGAAATCACGATATTGGCAGTAAGCCCGGTAAGTTTTCGGACGTGCATAACACTGCAATGGCCAACAAGTATTTTCCTCTTTCCGATTATATGCAGAAGAACTATTGGGGAGGCAGTGCGGATGGAAAGACATTGGATAACTATTACATAAATTTCAGGTCGGGCGATACCGATTGGATGGTCTTGAATCTGGAATTCGGACCTTCTGATGAGGCTCTGCAATGGGCCGATTCCATAGTGGGTATTCATCCGGATAAGCTTGTCATATTGAATACACACGCCTATTTGTATTGTGACAGTACGTTGCATGACGGGAAAGACTGGTGGCGTCCTCAAGGATATGGCATCGGCAAAGAGCTCGGGCGCACAGTGAACGATGGCGCTGGAATCTGGAAGAAATTGCTTCTCAGACATCGCAATGTGATAGCTGTCTTTTGTGGGCATGTCTTGAAAAGCGGAGTTGGCACGCTGGTCTCTATAGGGAAAGAGGGGAATAAAGTGTATCAGATGCTGGCAAACTATCAGCGTGGTGTGGAAGGCAGTAGATTGGGAGGTGAGGGCTACTTACGCATTGTAACTTTTAACCGGAAGACAAGGGAGATAGATGTGAAGACCTATTCGACTTGGAATAAAGCCTATCACCCCTCCGAACATCATAACTTTAAGTTCAGAGAGGTGGACTTTGATAAATATCTACGCTGAAATTTTTCAGAAAATAGATTCCTGTGTCTGTGTGGTCAGCAGTTCCAAAGCCTTGATGCCCATAACGGAATTCCCTTTCTGGTTCAGTCTTGGGCTCCATACTGCGACTGAATAACGCAGTGGATAAACTGCAGCTATGCCGCCTCCTACACCACTTTTTCCAGGAAGGCCTACTAGATAAGAGAACTCTCCGGCTTCGTCATAAAAACCACATGTTTGCATGATGGCATTGATCCTTTTTACCTGAGAGGAGGTCAGAGTGATGTTTTCGAACGCAAAGGCTTGTTTATGGTTGGCGAAAGGTAAAAATGCCTTAGACAAATCATAACAGCTCATCTCTATGGAGCATTGCAGGAAATAGAAGCGGAGTACGCGTTCTATGTCATTGTTTATGTTATGATGATATTTCAACAGATTGGTAATTGCCGCATTCAGGTAGCCGTTTTCGCGTTCGGATAGGGCTACTTCTTCATTATAATCAATCTGGTTGTTTCTGCTGAGTGAACGGACAAAACGGATATATTCCTCTTTTGGATGCTTTAAATGGCTCAATAGAATGTCGGTCATCACAATGGCGCCGGCATTGATAAATGGATTTCGGGGAATACCTTTTTCTACCTCTAGTTGCACTAGCGAGTTGAAAGCAGTGCCCGAGGGTTCTTTACCCACTCTTTTCCATAGATTGTCTCCTTCAAGGCTTAGGCACATGGCAAGGGAAAATACTTTCGAAATACTTTGTATGGAGAAGCCGGTAGTAGCTTCTCCATGCATGAAGGTTTCGCCTTGTATGGTGTGAATGCACATTCCGAACTGGTCCGGATTGATTTTGGCGAGTGCCGGAATGTAATCAGCTTGCTTGCCAATAGTGGCATAAGGCTCTATTTCCTGATGAATACCTTTCAGTATTTTCTGATAATCCATATTATAGTTCTTTTATTTCTCTATATAGTCGCCATTGTCCCTAATGAGTTCTATCAGCTTTTCCACCGCCTCTTCTTCGGGAATGTTCTTTTCGATGCACTCCTTCTTCTTGTAGAGGCTGATTTTGCCTCGTCCGGCGCCTACATAGCCATAATCAGCATCGGCCATTTCTCCGGGACCGTTGACAATGCATCCCATGATTCCTATCTTGAGTCCTTTCAGATGGCCGGTGGCTGCCTTGATACGGGCAATGGTACTTTCCAGGTCGTAGAGGGTGCGTCCGCAGCCGGGACAAGAGATGTATTCGGTCTTGCTGGTACGTACACGTCCGGCTTGCAGGATACCGAAAGCAGTGGCATCCACTACTTTGCCGCTTATGGTTTCTCCCTGGTTGAAGAGAAGGATACCGTCACACAGACCGTCGAAGATGAGTGCTCCCATATCTGCAGCCGCTTTGATTTGCAGATTTTCCAGTTCGCTCTCTGCGTAGTGCTCAAAGAAGACTACCGGGTTTTTTAGGCCTTTCTTCATCATCTGGTGTACTAGAGCGCGTTGTTCGCCCAACCGGTTGGGATGATTGCTTTGCGAAATCAATACGACTTCCGGATGATACTTCAGGCAGGCGATGGCTTCGTCATTCAATCCCATATACGTGATGAAGAGGAATTTCAAGGAAGCGCCACAACTGCTTAGGAAAGGAAGCTGGTCTCCTTTAAAGGCGGGCCAGGCATTGTCCGGTTTTGTCTCGCTGTTGCTTTGTTCCATCCAGACATCGGCATCGATGATGCATTGCATGCCTTCCGGAAGTTGTTTAGGGATGGAACGTCCCGTATAGATATAGTCCGGCACGAATTGCGGATTGAAGTCCATGTCCCCGTCCAGGCGTGCGGCAATGACCACGGGCAGATTGTCTCCGCCGATATTGTGTACGGCGGCAGTCTCGCGGCGGGTGGGAGAGAGATAATTGAATTCCGGCACATCTGCTCCGGGGATATAAGGATGGTCGTGGCGCTGCACGATATAGTCCACCAATTTGCGGGCTACGGGGATTTCCGCCTCCGGAGCTTCGCTCAGGGAAACCCGGATGGTGTCACCCAAGCCGTCTGCCAGCAGGGCGCCGATGCCCAAGGCCGATTTGATGCGTCCGTCTTCTCCGTCTCCGGCTTCCGTTACACCGAGATGCAGCGGGAATCGCATACCTTCCTGCTCCATGACGGCTGCCAGCAAGCGTACTGTCTTTACCATGACCACTGTATTGGATGCCTTGATGGAAATGACCACATCCGTGAAATTCTCTTGTACGCAGATGCGCAGAAACTCCATACAAGATTCCACCATGCCTTCCGGTGTATCGCCATAGCGCGACATGATGCGGTCGGATAATGAACCGTGGTTCACGCCGATGCGGATGGCAGTATGGTTCTCCTTGCAGATATTAAGGAAGGGGACAAAGCGGTCGTGTATCTTCTGCAACTCCTGAGCATACTCTTCATCGGTATACTCCAAATGTTTGAAAGTACGTGCTGCATCCACATAGTTTCCCGGATTGATGCGTACTTTTTCTACATACTGTGCTGCCACGTCCGCTACCTTCGGGTTGAAGTGAATGTCGGCCACAAGCGGCACCATATATCCGTCCTGGCGTAGGCCTATGTTGATATTCATCAGGTTTTCAGCCTCTTTGATGCCTTGGGCCGTGAGGCGTACATACTCTCCTCCGGCGTCGACAATACGTTTGGCTTGCGCCACACTGGCTTCTGTGTCCTGCGTAGCGGTGTTCGTCATACTTTGTATGCGGATAGGATTGGAGCCGCCCATAGGGGTGGCTCCGATGTTTACTTCTGATGTTTCCCGTCGGGAATAGTTGAATAAATCCACGGTAATAAGTGATTAGCGTTTAGTGATAAGTGATTAGTGATAAGGGATAAGTGACTATATCTCATCTTACTAATCCCTTATCCTTAATCCCTAATCCCTCAATTAGTCTTGTATTCGTACTTCACTTCCTTCAAGTCCTCATTTGCCTTGACTATTTTCTTTTTCAGCCCTTCTTTATAGGCGGCGAATGTTTCAGCCAATGAGGAATCGCTCAGTGCCAGCATCTGTACGGCAAGGATGGCAGCGTTCATGGCACCATTAATGGCAACGGTGGCTACTGGTATGCCCGGAGGCATCTGGATGATGGAGTAAAGGGCGTCTACGCCATCGAGTGCGGACCCTTTTACGGGAACCCCGATTACCGGCAGTGTGGTGTTGGCAGCAATGACGCCGGGCAGGGCGGCAGCCATACCGGCAGCGGCAATAATCACTTTAATGCCGCGTTGGCGGGCATTCTTGGCAAATTCCTCCACTGCTTCCGGTGTGCGGTGAGCAGAGAGAGCGTTCATTTCGAACGGTACATGCAGGTCATTGAGCAATTGCGCGGCCTTCTCCATAACGGGGAGGTCGGAAGTGCTGCCCATGATGATGCTAACGATTGGAGACATGAATCATTAAATTATTAAAGGGTTAATTTTATAGGGGTTAGGGATTAACGATTAGGGGTTAGGGACTGCGCTATCATTCCATCTGGTGCTAATCGCTAACCCCTAATCCCTAATCCTTTCATTTCATTTCATTCGTTTATCAGCGCTTTGTAGGCTTCGGCATCCAGCAGGCTGTCGAAGTCGGCATCAGCAGCGGGTTTGATTTTGATGAGCCAGCCTTCGCCGTACGGGTCCTGGTTTACCAGTTCCGGCTGGTCGGCAAGGGCTTCGTTTTGCTCCAGAATCTCACCGGCTACGGGCAGGAAGAGGTCTGATATGGTTTTTACTACTTCGATGGTACCGAACACTTCGTCGGCAGCCAATGTTTCACCTTCGGTCGGGATGTCGACAAACACAATGTCACCCAGTTGCTCTTGTGCATAATCGGTAATACCTACATAGGCTACATCACCTTCCAGGCGAATCCATTCGTGTTCTTTGGTGTACTTTACATTAGTCGGGAAATTCATGATCATTAGTTTTTAAGGGTTGATACTATGTAAATTAAAAGTTGAAAATTAAAAATTAAAAATTAAACAAGGCTCTTAAAAGAGGAAGATTCGGAACAGTATGTTGCTCAGCGGGTGGAGTACCAGCAGCGAGCAGATAAGCCCTACGGCAAAGCCTCCCATAACTTCGCCCAGGGTGTGGTGTCGCAGGATGATGCGGGCGGTGCCCAACACGCCAGCCACCAGTATAAAGAGGCATAGCCACCATACGGGATTGTAGCTGAACAAGGCACTGAAAGCTACCAGTCCGCCAATTACGGCTCCGGCGCCTGCCATGTGTTCGCTCAGTTTCCATTTTAAGTTGACAATGACGCAGATTATCATCACTACCAGGGCGGAGAGTATGATACCGGTCATGTACCACGGGATATTGAGCCGGTGCATCATGAGCAGGCAGAATACATAAGAAGTGATGGTCAGAATAAAGGGAATGTATCTCCTTTTTCGTTCCACCAGTTCTTCCGGACTGAAACCGTTGATTTTGCGGAAGATGAAGATAGTCAGTGTAGGCATCAGGATGGTGAAGCAATACACCACACCCAATACTATCAACTTGTACTGCAACGGCATGATGCGCAGGTACGAGAATATAAACAGAACCAGAAATGCCAGGAAAGGGATGGAGAACGGTGTGAATACCGCCGAAATCACTTTCGCTGTTCTGATTAAAGTTTTATCTGCTATAATATGCTCTTCCACAACCTAATTTTATTTACGATTTGACTATTTACAATTTACTATTTGAATGCACTAATCTTTAAACCTTAATCCCTAATCGCTCATCCTTTTCTCTCATCTTCTCAGTCTTGCCACGGGGATATTCATCTGTTGGCGATACTTTGCCACCGTGCGGCGGGCTATGGGATAGCCTTTCTCCTTCAGCAGCTCGGTCAGTTCGTCATCGGTCAGAGGCTTTTTCTTGTCCTCGTTGTCAATGCACTCTTTGAGTATCTTGCGTATTTCGCGTACAGACATCTCTTCGCCGTCTTCGGTTGTGTAGCCGTCGTTGAAGAAGAATTTCAGCGGGTAGATGCCGTAGTTGGTCTGTACATACTTGCTGTTGCTCACACGGGAGATGGTCGAGATGTCCAACCCGGTGCGTTCGGCAACATCTTTCAGAATCATGGGGCGGAGTAATGACTCGTCTCCTTCGAGGAAGAAAGGACGTTGCAGGTCTATGATGGCCTGCATGGTAGTCATCAGCGTATTCTGGCGTTGCTTCACGGCATCGATGAAACCTTGTGCGGCATCCATTTTTTGTTTGAGGAACATCATGGCTTCGCGGGACTCCTTAGACTGATTGGCCCGGTTCTTGGTGTGTTCTTCCACCATCTCGGTGAAGTCGCGGCTCATGCGCAATTCCGGTACGTTGCGGTTGTTCAGTGTCACGTTGATGGTACCGTCGTCATAAGTGTCTACCAGGAAGTCGGGCACAATCTGCTGCATGTTCTTGCCGATGGCTTCGCCGAGCGAGGCACCGGGACGGGGATTCAGCTTGCAGATTTCCTTAACGGCTTGTTGCAGGGTATCTTCGCTGATACCTAATTTCTGCATAATCTTGTCCCAATGCTTGCGGGTGAACTCTTCGTAGCACTGGGTAAGAATATCTTCTTCTATATAGTATTGTGGAGGCGAGGGCATGGGCCGTTGCGCTTCCTTACGTCGAATCTGGATGAGCAGGCACTCTTGTAGGGTGCGGGCGCCCAGACCGGCGGGGTCGAAGTCTTGTATAATCTTCAATACTTCTTCCAGCTCTTCGGGAGAAGCGTCGATACCGGCGTAGATGGCGAGTTCGTCGCTGATACTGTCCAGCGATTTGCGCAGCAGGCCATCGTCGTCCAGCGAGCCGATGAGATATTCGGCCAGTTCGCGCTGGTGCGGAGTCAAGTCCTGCTCGCCGAGCTGCTGGCGCAAGGTTTCATAGAAAGAGGTGGCGTCGGAGAAAGGAATTTCTTCTGCCTGCTCCCCTTTGCTGCGGTTGTTCTCCTGCAGCTTGTAGTCGGGGATATCGTCTTCGTTCAGATAATCGCTTAAAGAATCATAGCTGGTGTCTCCACCGTCTTCCGTTCCGGTTTCCGTATCAGGAGTGTCGGGGTATTCGTCGCCGGGAGTATCCTCCTTACCCTCTTCCAGTGCCGGATTTTCCAAGAGTTCGGCACGTACGCGGTCTTCCAGCTCCACGGCAGGGAGTTCCAGCAGCTTTACCACCAGAATCTGTTGCGGCGACAGTGTTTGTATCTGCTGTTGCGCTTGAGTCTGTACTTGTCGGGAACCTTGTGCCATACTTTATAAATTACAAATTACGAATAAGGGAAATTTCTACCGCAAAAATAGTGAATAGTTCGGGAACGCGAAACCTTCTCTTATGATATTTAACAAGAAAACGGGAGCTTGGTTGCTTTTTTGTTCCTATCTTTGCCATATAACTACTAAAAAATGGAACGTTATGTTTGCTAAAGAAACGTATGTGCAGCGCAGGGCCCGGCTGAAAAAAACGATTGGCTCCGGAGTATTACTGTTTTTGGGTAACGATGAACAAGGGTTGAACTATGAGGACAATACTTTCCGTTACCGCCAGGATTCCACTTTTCTCTACTATTTTGGCTTGTCGTTTGCCGGGCTGTCGGCTCTCATCGACATAGACGAAGATAAAGAAATCATATTCGGCGATGAGTTGACCATCGACCATATTATCTGGATGGGTATCCAGCCCACCCTTCACGAAAAAGCTTCTGCCGTGGGCATTTCCGAAACCCGTCCTTTTGCCGACATTGTCGGTTATCTGCACAAGGCTGTACAGAAGGGACAGACCATCCATTATTTGCCCCCTTATCGTGCCGAGCATAAATTGAAACTGATGGATTGGCTGGGTGTTCCTCCGGCACGTCAGGAAGGGTCCGTGCCGTTTATCCGTGCGGTGGTGGCACAGCGCAACTACAAGTCGGCAGAAGAAATAGCAGAAATAGAAAAGGCCTGCGACGTGACTGCAGACATGCACATTACCGCAATGAAAGTGCTTCGTCCGGGCATGTACGAATACGAGGTTGTGGCCGAAATGAACCGCATCGCCCAGATGAACAACTGCGAGTTGTCTTTTGCCACGATTGCCACTATCAACGGGCAGACTTTGCACAACCACTATCATGGAAATAAAGTAAAGCCGGGCGACCTCTTCCTGATTGATGCCGGCGCCGAGCTTCCTTCGGGTTACTGTGGCGACATGTCGTCCACCGTGCCGGCGGACAAGACCTTTACTCCCCGCCAGCGTGCCGTTTACGAAATCCAGAACGCCATGCACTTGGAGTCTGTCAAAGCCCTCCGTCCGGGCATTCCTTATATGAAGGTGTACGAGCTTTCCGCCCAAGTGATGGTGGAAGGGCTGAAAGAGCTGGGCTTGATGAAGGGCAATGCCGAAGATGCGGTGCGCGAAGGTGCCCATGCGCTGTTCTATCCTCACGGACTGGGGCATATGATGGGAATGGATGTGCACGATATGGAGAACTTCGGTGAAGTTTGGGTAGGCTATGACGGCCAGCCCAAGAGTACGCAGTTCGGCCGAAAGAGCCAGCGCCTTGCCATCCCTCTGGAACCGGGCTTTGTGCATACGGTTGAGCCGGGCATTTATTTCATTCCCGAGTTGATTGATTTGTGGAGGGGAGAGAAGAAGTTTATGGACTTCATTGACTATGATAAGGTGGAAGAATACCGCAACTTCGGTGGCATCCGCAATGAGGAGGATTATCTGGTTACCGAAACGGGAGCGCGCCGTCTGGGTAAGAAAATTCCACTGACGCCGGAAGAGGTGGAGGCATTGCGCTGAATCCGTTAAGATATAGAATGATAAAGCCTGCTGCATCTTGTGTGAGGATGCGGCAGGCTTTGTGGAAAGTTCATATACCGAAAAGTTTTAATTATACTTCAAACTTTTGCTGATGTATCATTTTAGATACTTGTCTATTGTTGTTGTCACTTGTTTGTCACTTGGTCTTGGAGCATTCATTTCAACAATATTGCCTTGTTTGTCGAAAATGATGTATCGGGGAATTAATTCCAGCTTTAGCTTTTCCAGCATTTTGCTGTTCTTTGGATTTGTGATGAAGAAATTGTCGGGTACTTCTGATAAGCCCTCCTGCTCTACCGCCATTTTCCAACTGCTTTCCTGGTCCTTGAAGGCGAGATAGACGAATACCACATCTTTTCCCTTGTACAGTTCTCTCAGCTTTTCCGAGGGAGGCATCTCTTCCCGGCAGGGCACACACCAGCTTGCCCAAAAGTCCACATAAATGACCTTTCCCCTGTTCTTTTCCAGCAATCTGTTCAGGTTGGCAGGCTTTCCATGAATGTCCTTCAGCAATAGCTGGTTGGCATCGGCAGACAAGTTGTATTGGTCTCTTATCCTGTCGGGCAGCAGTGTGTCTTGGGTGATGTGGATATATTTGTCAAGATAGCTGTTTACGTCTTGTGCCGAAAAGTTCTCGCCGATTTCTTTGATGCAGCGTTCAAGCAGGGCTTGCTTGGATTTTGGCTGGAACGGTTTCGCAGATAGCTCATCGAAGGTTTGACGCCAGTCCTTGCTTCCTCCCTGGGATTTGCGTATCGTCGGGATATGCTGGTTGAAGAACCAAAGGTAGTAGTCCAGAAATTCACGGTAGGAGGGATAACGGATATATTTGTCAGCTATTTCGGGTTCCATCTGACGGTAGAAGGCGGTGTCTTCATTCAGCATTCGCCGGGATTCATAGTCTTTCAGCTTGAGCAGGCATTGATAACGGTCGTGTATCTCGCTTGAGATAAGTTGCTGTTCTTTAAAGGAATTGATGGTATCTGTATAGTTCTTCTTGTAACTGTCGAACATGGATTGTAATGAATCCAAAGGGCAGTAATCCATTAGTAATGAAGTCCAGTTATTTGCCCGTATTATATCAATCGATTTGGCAATCCGCACCCAGTCACCCCCAAGACAAGTCTTTGCTTCCAGTCCTGCATGGGTCTTCCCTTTGCGCAACTCATAGTTCATGTTATAGATTCTGCTATATCCGGGATGATGCTTGCTGCTTAAAATGGGGTAGCCAAGGCTATCCATGGAAATAATAACGGTATCTCCTTTCATTAATGGGTAGTAGTTGAACTCAAAATCTCCATAGTTCAGGCCCAACTCCTTGAAGTGTTCAGTGGAATAGATGGTCAGGGTATCGGAATCTTTGTTGGGCATGTATTCCACAAGAGTTCCTATGCTGTCGGTATAGAGGACTTTAGGCATCGGTATGTGTCCCATTCCTCCCGGTGTCTTGTATGGTTTAGGATGATAATGGTCGAAACATACTATAATGTTCTTCTCGCATTTCTCATCGACGGCTTGACGCTGCTGGCAGGATGAAATGCTTATTGCCAGAAAAAGGATGATACATACATACTTCATAAGTACAAGATTTTAATTTATGATGATATTCAATAAGGAGCGGGAGGGGGGGATGGTTGTAACCATTATTCTAAAGAATACGGTTAAAACGGTAAGATACAATACTTGTTTCATGCTTTTTGCTTTTGGGTTTATGGTAAAGTTAGCCAATTTTTATCTATTGCGCAATAAAGCATGTCTCATTTTTGAGGTGAATTGTCTCATTTTGCATGATACATGTCTCATCTATCGGAAGGAGTGCTGTTTATCATGCTTTTTAGCCGTTTTGTAACTTGTCGTTTCAGTGCAGGCTGCCAATGGCACGGTCGGTATGGATGTAAAGGCTATGGTTTCGTTGTGCTCCGCATACGTGTTTCTTCCGAGAAACCTTTTGATTTGCCAATGCTCCACTACAGTGAACAAGTCGGCTCACTAAGGTGAACAAGACAGACCACTATAGTGAGCTGAACAGACCACTATAGTGAGCCGTTGTCAATACACTGTGTCTAGCACAAGAAATGTATATGCTTTTCTTAATAAAAGACGGGGGAGAGGCGGACGAAAGCCCGTGCGTACTGAGGGGGAGTGGCAGCAAGTAACCGGGTAACTGAAAAGAGTGAGGGCAAATTTTGCCCTCACTCTTTTTATTTGCTCTCACTCGCCGCTGCAATGCCGATGAGCAGGGCGTTTCAGAAAAGCGGTGAGGGCAGTGAGGGCAGGTTTGATAACTTCTTGTTTCTTTCTCGCTTGCTGCTGAATTCCACTCTATTCTGTACCAACCTGCCGTTAAGCATGCAGTTCTAGTACAAACCGTGCCCCCTTGCTGTAGCCGGTATCCAGTGTCAGGCTGCCGTTCATCTTGGTGGCTATCAGTGAGCAGATGGGAAGCCCCAAGCCGTCGCCCAGTGTCAAGTCCTTCACTTCGGTGAAGGGCTTGAAGATGTTTTCGCGTTGCTCTTCGGGAACACCGCAACCGGTGTCGCTGACGATGAACTGATGCGTGTGTGCACCGCGTTTCTTGAAGTCGAGCCATATCTTACCTCCGGCGGGAGTGTATTCGGCGGCGTTCTCTAAAAGGTGCAGCAGTATGCGTTCCAGTTGCTCCGGATTGATTTTTACATTCAGCTTTGGAGCATTGACGGCCAGGGAAACGTCTTCCCGGGTTTTTCCCTTAATCTTGTCCATGATAGCCTCGCAGAAGGCGGAGATGTTCTTCTCTTGCATTTCGTAAGGTTCGGACAAGGTGTTCTCCAATTCGGACAGTTCCTGGATGTGGTTGGAGAATGTATGCAGGGCCTTTACTCCCGGCAGCGAAGCGTCGAGCGTGTCCAGTGTCGGTTCCATCTGGGCGGAGATGTTTTGGATGAATTTTGTTTTCAGTTCGTTGTGCTCGTTGGCGATACCGATGGCTTTCTTCTGCTTGCGGGTAAGGACGATGAAGCGCAACAATACGATAGCACCGAATATCAGGACTGCGGCAAGGATGGCAGCCAGTACGCAGAGTCCGATGATGATGTATTGCTTGGCGCTCAAGGAGTCGTCCTTCTCCTGGATGGTGGCCAGGCTTTCATCGTACTTCTTCTTCAGGACGTTCAGTTCGTCCTGTGCGGTAAGCGCTTTCACGGAGTCGGTCCAGAGGATATACTTGTCGTAGGTGCGTGCCACCAGTCCGGCATTGTTTGCCTTGCGGGCAATGCTGATGAGAGTCTTGTAGCATTCGTCTACCTTGGCGTAGTTCTTCTGTTCCTTATATTGCCCTATCAGGCGGTTGGTGGCGGCATCACCTTGCGCATTCATGCCGAAGGTGTAGTAATAGTTGGCCTGCGTATAAAGCAGGTCGTTGCTCAGAGAGTCGTTGTGAGAGGCTTTGGCGGTCTCTTCCAGTTTGGTCAGCTGTTCCTTGGCACGTGCGGGATTTTTCAGGTTGATGTACATCTGCAGGCGTTCCTTGTTGATGCGGAAACGTAGGTTGGGCATGGCCTTGCCCGTTTTCTGTTCGCCGGTTGCCACCACTTGCTCGGCACCGCGCAGCAGTTCAAAAGCTTCTTTATAGTAATTCTCCCGATGGTAGAGGGCGCTGGCATTGACGCCGCATTCCACTGCCTGGGCATACTTGTCTTGCGTGGCAAAGGCATTGTAGGCTTGCAGGAATAGATAGCGGGCTTTGATATATTCTTTTTTCGTAAGATTTTCTTGTGCTTGTTTCATCAATTCGTCTGCACGGTTTTGCGCATGGAGTTGAGTAAAGATGCAGAAAGTCGCTAAGAGAAGTATCGAAATAATTTTTTTCATGTGTACGTTTGTTTTATTTGCTCACAAAGTTAGAATAAAAACTTAGTATTTGAAGCTACTGCCTCCTAAAAATTCTCTCAATAAGGATGTCGGTGGAATTTCTTTGTCCTGCACGGGGGTGAAATATTTGATGAATTTCAGCAACCGGTAGGCTTCTGCGTATTCCGGACAGTTCCGTGGAACACTGGTAAGGATGGGCTCTGCGTGGCAGCGGAGCACGGCAAATTCGAACAAGAGGGCGGAGTTGAACATGACATCGGCATTTTCCTGGTAGGGGAATATCCATTTGTCCTCGCCGGCACGTACACTGGGCCAGCGTGAAATGGTCTCTTGTGCCGAGTAGCCGCGGTAGTTGAAGTCGCGGATGATGCGGCGCAGCAGGCGGTTGTCCGTGGTGGGAATCCAGTTGTGGTCGTCCAGCGAGATGGTGGTCAGGGCGGATACATAAATCTTGTATTTGCTGGCGGCGGGAATCTGTGGTGTCAGTTCAGGGTTCAGGGCATGGATTCCTTCCAGGATGAGGATGGTGTGCTCGTCGATGCGAAGTTTGTCGCCCTTGTACTCTTTCTTCCCGAGGTTGAAGTTGAAGCGGGGCAGCTCCACTTCTTCGCCACGGAGCAATGCCTGCAGCTGGGTGTTGAAGAGTTCGAGGTCGAGGGCGTAGAGTGATTCGTAGTCGTAGTTTCCGTTTTCGTCGCGTGGGGTGTCTTCACGGTCTACGAAGTAGTTGTCCAGCGAGATGGGATAGGGACGCAGGCCGTTGGTCATCAACTGCACGCTGAGCCGCTTGCTGAAAGTCGTCTTTCCGGAGGACGATGGACCGGAGATGAGTACGAGCTTCACCCGGTTTCCGTTTTCGCCGCGGTGGTAGATGTCGTCAGCTATTTGGGCTATCTTTTTCTCCTGCAGGGCTTCGGCTACGTTGATGAGGTCGGTGGCATGGCCTGTCTCGCAAGCCAGGTTGAAGTCGCCCACGTTACTCAGCCCCATGATGTAGTTCCAGCGCAGGTGTTCCTTGAATACGTCGAGCATCTTCTCCTGTTTCACCACTTCTTCCAGTACATTCGGGTTCTCCTTGTTGGGGATACGCAGCAGCAGGCCGTCGTAATACTTCACGATGTCGAACAGCCAGATGAACCCGGTACTGGGCAGCAGGTTGCCGTAGTAGTAGTCTACGGTGTCGCCCAATGTGTAATAATAGGTATATAGCGAGCCGGAGGTTTCCAGCAGCTTAACCTTGTCGTTCATGCCCCGTTCGCTAAAGATACGCACAGCCTCGGTGGTGTGGCATTCTACACGATGGTAGGGGATGTTTTCGGCGATGATTTCCTGCATCCGTTTCTTGATGGCGGTCACATCTTCCAGCTCTATGGAACGGCCGATGCGCAAGTTACAGAAGTAACCTTTGGATACCGGATGCTCTACGAACAGTTTTCCTTCCGGAAACAGCTCGCTGACAGCTTTGTAAAGAATGAAGCAGAGGGAACGGACATAAGTGCGCATGCCTGAGGAGTCACGTATGTCGAGAAACTCTACATCCTTATTGTTGTATACACGGAAATTCAGTCCTTCGGAACGGTTGTTGACTTTTGCACTGACTACCTGATAGGGGAAATTTAGATTAAAACCGTAATAAATATCCAAAAGTGAGCTCCCTATAGGGAATTCTTTAGAAATATTATTATTTTTGCAACAAATTTGTAACATGTGTTTCATGATGTCTCGTTTTTAGTGGGTTGACACGTTAAATATAGGACATTATAACACGTGAAGGAATGAAACACCTTAAATAATTAAAGATGGAATATTCTTTTTATGATTTTTTAAAGCTACTCGGCTCATTGGCACTGTTTCTTTACGGAATGAAGATTATGAGTGAGGGGCTTCAAAAATTTGCCGGTGACAGACTGCGGAAAATATTGACCGCAATGACAACCAACAGAGTGACCGGTGTGTTGACGGGCGTGCTGATTACAGCACTTGTACAATCTTCCTCTGCAACCACGGTGATGGTTGTAAGTTTTGTCAATGCGGGGTTGTTAACGCTTTCACAGTCCATAGGTGTCATAATGGGTGCTAATATCGGTACGACTGTTACGGCATGGATTATTTCAGCTTTAGGTTTCAAGGTGGACATTGCCGCCTTTGCTCTTCCTCTTCTTGCTTTCGGCATTCCTCTCCTCTTCTCTCAAAAAAGTAACCGCAAGTCTGTCGGTGAATTTATTTTCGGTTTCTCATTCTTGTTCATGGGGCTTTCCTATTTGAAAAACAATGCTCCTGACTTGAGCCAAAATCCTGATATGCTGTCATTTGTGCAGGACTATACCGACATGGGCTTTATCTCCATACTTCTTTTTGTGGGTATCGGTACGGTGTTGACCATGATTGTGCAGGCATCTGCGGCAACTATGGCCATTACGCTTATTATGTGCGCCAACGGCTGGATTAGTTTCGAATTGGGGGCAGCACTGGTTTTGGGAGAGAATATCGGTACAACCATCACGGCAAACCTTGCGGCGCTGACCGGTAATACGCAGGCAAGGCGGGCTGCTTTGGCTCATTTGGTATTCAATGTGTTTGGTGTGATATGGGTGTTGTGTCTTTTCACCCCCTTTACCGAGGCTGTGTCATGGTTCGTAGAGAACGTGATGGGTACTAAAGATCCGGCTGTGGCCGTATCCTTCAAGCTTTCGGCATTCCATACTTGCTTCAATATCTGCAACGTGCTGATATTGATATGGTTCGTGAAGTTTATCGAACGTACGGTCTGTGCCATTATTCCAATGAAGGAGCAGGACGAGGAATATCGCTTGCGTTTTATCTCGGGCGGTATGCTTTCTACGGCAGAGCTGTCCATCCTGCAGGCAAGCAAGGAAATACATCTTTTTGCCGAACGTACCCGCCGTATGTTCGGAATGGTGCAGGACTTGCTGCATACGGAGAAGGATGATGATTTCAACAAAGTGTTCAGCCGTGTGGAGAAGTACGAGAATATCAGTGACAGCATGGAGCTGGAGATTGCCAATTATCTGAATCAAGTGTCCGAAGGGCGCCTGAGTTCGGAGAGTAAGTTGCAGATACGTGCCATGCTGCGTGAAGTGACGGAGATAGAGAGCATCGGCGACAGCTGCTATAACCTGGCACGTACCATCAACCGCAAGCGCCAGACCAATCAGGATTTCACCGAGAAGCAGTACGAGCATATTCATTTCATGATGAAGCTGACGGATGATGCCTTGGAGCAGATGATTGTCGTGGTGGAACATCCGGAGCATGCAGGCGCGGATGTGAACAAGTCCTTTAATTTGGAGAATGAAATCAATAATTACCGCAATCAGCTGAAGAACCAGAATATTTTGGATGTGAACAACAAGGAATATGATTACCAGATGGGTGTTTACTATATGGACATCATTGCAGAATGTGAAAAGCTGGGCGACTATGTGGTGAATGTAGTGGAGGCCAGCAGCGATATAAAAGAAAAGAAAGCGTCTTAGGACGCTTTCTCAAATTCTTCTTTGCCTACTCCACACAAGGGGCAAACCCAATCTTCGGGAAGGTCTTCGAAAGATGTTCCCGGTTCTATTCCATTTTCAGGGTCGCCCAATTCAGGGTCATAGACATAATCGCATACAGTGCAAATGTACTTTTCCATAAATTTCTTTTTTTAGGTTTATTCTCTTATAATAACGTTTAAAAGCCCTTTTTGTTCTATTGTTGAACAAAAATAGTTTATTTTTGTTCTCTATTAAAACAACATTTTATGAAAATGACCGACAAGCTGTTCAGGGCGATTATGCGGAATCTGCACGCCTATGTACTGCTGATAAACCGCGACTTCACTGTATTCTACACCAATTACTACGATATTACCGGAGCTGTAAAGCCTGCCGAAACTGGACGGGTGGGAGATATTCTGCGCTGTAACAATGCCTTGTCGGCAGCAGGAGGTTGCGGCACTCACGATTTGTGTGAGCACTGCCCCGTGCGGAATGCCATAGAGAATGCCTTTGTGGTGCAAAAGAACTTCACGGATTTGGCAGCTATTCTGAATCTTAGGGATAGCGAAGGCAGAACTACGGAATGCAATGCTTATGTTTCCGGCGAGTATATGGAGATTGAGGACCGCGACTGCATGGTGATTACCGTGCATGACATTACCCGACTGAAACAAGTGGAAGCTGAATTGAAACTGGCACGTGAGAAGGCAGAGAATGCCGACCGCTCCAAATCGGTGTTCCTGGCGAATATGAGCTATGAAATCCGTACCCCGCTGAACGCAATTGTCGGATTCTCGGAATTGCTGGCCTCTGCATCGACAGACGAGGAGAAGACACAGTTCCTGGAAATTGTGCAAAGTAACAATGAAATGCTGCAACAGCTGATTGCTGATATTCTGGACCTCTCGAAGATAGAAGCCGGAACATTGGAATTTGTGTTCTCGGATGTGGACATCAACCAGATGATGTTCGATTTGGAACAACAGTTCCGTATGCGGGTGGCTGAGCTGGGTAGTGGAGTGCAGATTGTCCGGGAGGCTTCTGAGAAGGAATATACCATGCATACAGACAGAAACCGGCTTGCACAAGTGGTATCCAATTTTATGACGAATGCCCTGAAGTTCACCCAGGAAGGCAGTATTACCCTCGGATTCAGACCCTATGAGGAAGGTCTCTATTTCTACGTAAAAGACACGGGAACCGGTATTCCCCAGGAAAAGTTGCCACATGTTTTTGAACGTTTCGTCAAGCTGAAGCAGGAAAAGAACGGTACCGGACTGGGACTCTCCATTTGCCAGACCATTGTCCGCAAATTGGGGGGCGAAATAGGCGTGGAATCGGAAGAAGGGGCAGGTTCGACTTTCTGGTTCACATTGCCGTGGGAGCCTGCAACCAGACCGAAACTGGTGAGGGAAAAAGAGAATCAATGACAGTCAATTAATCACTAATCATTATATAGGTATTGTTTTCCCGGATTATTATTGTATTTTTGCGTTCCAAAATTAAACCTAAAGACTTGCATGACTGCAATAAAGGATGATTATTATCATGTCGGACTGACCGACGAACAAGTGCGGAAGAGCCGCGACGAACATGGAGTAAATTTATTGACGCCTCCTAAACGGCCTTCCTTATGGAAATTGTATCTGGAGAAGTTTGAGGACCCCGTAGTAAGGGTATTGCTGGTTGCCGCTCTGTTTTCTTTGATTATTTCCATTGTAGAGAATGAATATGCCGAGACTATCGGCATTATAGTAGCCATTCTGCTGGCTACCGGTATCGGTTTCTTCTTTGAGTATGATGCCGGAAAGAAGTTTGACCTGCTGAATGCAGTGAACGAAGAAACTTTGGTGAAAGTAATTCGTAACGGACATGTGCAGGAGATTCCCCGTAAAGATGTAGTGGTGGGTGATATAGTGGTGCTGGAAACCGGTGAAGAGGTTCCGGCGGACGGTGAATTGCTGGAAGCCATTTCCCTGCAAGTGAACGAATCGAATCTGACCGGTGAGCCGGTAGTGACGAAAACTACCGTAGAAGCTGACTTTGACGAAGAGGCTACGTATGCTTCCAACCGCATTTTGCGCGGTACAACGGTGGTGGACGGACATGGCACCATGCGTGTGGAGGCTGTGGGCGATGCTACGGAAATCGGTAAAGTGGCACGTCAAAGTACCGAACAGAATACGGAACCTACTCCGCTGAATATTCAGTTGACCAAATTGGCCAATCTGATTGGAAAGATTGGCTTTTCCGTAGCGGGTCTGGCTTTTCTCATTTTCTTTGTAAAGGATGTGGTACTGGTTTATGACTTTTCTTCATTTCATACCTTCCGTGATTGGCTGCCGGCCTTGCAGGCTACTTTGCAATACTTTATGATGGCAGTTACCCTGATTGTGGTGGCTGTGCCCGAAGGCTTGCCGATGAGCGTGACACTCAGTCTGGCGTTGAATATGCGCCGCATGCTCTCCACCAACAACCTGGTGCGCAAGATGCATGCATGCGAGACGATGGGAGCCATTACAGTGATTTGTACCGACAAGACCGGTACATTGACCCAAAATCTGATGCAGGTGCATGAACCCAATTTCTATGGTTTGAAGAATAACGGGCAGCTGGGGAATGATGACCTCAGCAAGCTGGTAATGGAAGGTATCAGTGCTAACTCCACTGCTTTCCTGGAAGAAGAGGTGACTGGCGAGAAGCCGAAAGGGGTGGGTAACCCCACGGAGGTGGCACTGCTGCTTTGGCTGAACAGCCAAGGATGCGACTATCTGGCGCTGCGTGAGAAAGCTACGGTTATCGACCAGCTGACTTTCTCTACGGAAAGGAAATTCATGGCTACCCTGGTGCAATCCCCCCTGATTGGGAAGAAGGTGCTGTATGTGAAGGGAGCTCCCGAGATTGTTTTGGGTAAATGCAAGGATGTCATGTTGGACGGCAAGCGTGTGGATGCGGTGGAATACCGTTCTACAGTGGAGGCTCAGTTGCTCAACTATCAGAATATGGCTATGCGTACACTTGGCTTTGCATTCAAGATTGTGGATGATGCGGAAGCGTCTGATTGTGTGTCATTGGTTGCTGAAAATGACTTGTCGTTCCTCGGTGTGGTTGCCATCAGTGATCCTATCCGTCCGGATGTGCCTGCGGCCGTTGCTAAATGCCAGTCGGCAGGTATCGGAGTGAAGATTGTGACGGGAGATACACCGGGTACGGCTACCGAGATAGCACGCCAGATTGGTCTGTGGAAACCGGAGGATACGGAAAAGAACCGCATTACGGGAGCTGCATTTGCCGAATTGACGGATGAGGAGGCATTGGACCGTGTGATGGACTTGAAGATAATGTCGCGTGCACGCCCCACAGACAAACAGCGTCTGGTGCAACTGTTGCAGCAGAAAGGTGCGGTAGTGGCTGTGACGGGTGACGGCACGAATGATGCTCCTGCGTTGAACCATGCGCAAGTGGGACTTTCGATGGGTACCGGGACTTCCGTTGCCAAGGAGGCCAGCGACATCACGCTGCTGGATGACTCCTTCAACAGTATAGGCACGGCCGTGATGTGGGGACGTTCTTTATATAAAAATATACAGCGTTTCATTGTTTTTCAGCTGACTATCAATTTTGTGGCTTTGTTTATCGTTCTCCTGGGCTCACTGGTGGGTACGACGCTTCCTTTGACCGTCACGCAGATGTTGTGGGTGAACCTGATTATGGATACGTTTGCGGCCCTGGCCTTGGCGTCCATTCCACCCAGTGAGAGCGTGATGAAGGAAAAGCCGCGTAAGAGTACGGATTTCATTATAACCAAGTCCATGAGGTATTACATTTTGGGAATGGGTTTTGCCTTTCTGGTATTGCTTATGGGAATGCTCTTCTGGTTTAACAGTGAAGAGGGGGGGATGACTACCTATCGGTTGACTGTGTTCTTCACGTTCTTTGTTATGCTTCAGTTCTGGAACTTGTTCAATGCGCGTGTGTTCGGCACTTCGGACTCGGCGTTCAAGGGCATTTCCAAATCTTATGGCATGGAGCTGATTATACTTGCCATTTTGGGCGGACAGATACTGATTGTACAGTTTGGTGGAGCTGTGTTCCGCACAGTGCCGCTCGATTTTATGACTTGGATGACGATTGTCGTTTCTACCTCGTTTGTTTTGTGGATAGGTGAACTGGTTCGCCTTATCCGGCGTTTAACACAGAAATAGTGATGAAAAGAAGAGGAATCAAGAACCTTATTATTGATTTTGGCGGAGTTCTGATTGATTTGGACCGCCAGCGCTGTTTGGAGAATTTCAGAAAGCTGGGATTGCCGGACGTGGAAGTCATGTTGGACCTCTATCACCAGCAGGATTTCTTCCAGAAATATGAAAAAGGATTGATTACCAGTGCGGAGTTCCGGGAAGTGATTCGTGGAAAGATAGGGAAACCGGTGACTGATGCCCGGATAGATGACGCCTGGAACAGTTTCCTGGTGAGTATTCCTACTTTTAAATTGGATTTACTGTTGGAACTGCGCAAAAAATATGTGGTCTATCTGCTGAGCAACACCAATGAAATCCATTGGCAATGGTCGTGTCTGCACGCGTTTCGCTACAAGGCTTTCCGTGCGGAGGACTTTTTTGAGCATATCTATCTCTCTTATGAGATGAAGATGGCAAAACCGGATGCCGATATATTTCAGAAAGTACTGGATGAGACCGGTATTCTTCCCAACGAGACTCTTTTCATTGACGATTCTGAGGCCAATTGCCGGACAGCGGAGGCGTTGGGTATTTCTACCTATACGCCAAAGGCCCACGAGGATTGGAGACATGCAGTTGTTTTGTGAAACATCGGACATTGGTTCCCGTCCAAGTGTAGCCACTATCGGTTTCTTTGACGGAGTACATCGGGGACACCGCTACCTGATAGAGCAAGTGTGTGCGGTAGCTGCCGGGCGTGGGCTTGCTTCGTCGGTCGTGACTTTTCCGGTACATCCGCGTAAAGTGATGCAGGCCGATTATCATCCGAAGTTATTGACCACTTGTGATGAGAAAGTTTCCCTGCTTGCCAAGACTGGGGTGGATTATTGCATGATGCTTGATTTTACTCCTGAAATAGCCCGGCTTTCGGCACGGGAATTCATGTCCATACTGAAGGATCGCTATCAGATACAAGCTTTGGTAGTGGGGTACGACCATCGTTTCGGGCATAACCGCAGCGAGGGTTTTGAAGACTATGTGCACTATGGTCGCGAATTGGGTATGGAGGTGCTTCTTGCGCGCGCGTATTCTTATAGTAAGGAGACATCGGTAACGGAGGTTACTGTCAGCTCCTCGGCTATTCGCGGTCTGTTGCTGGAGGGAAACGTTTCGGAAGCTGCCGAGTATCTGGGATATGATTTCTTTTTGGACGGTACGGTTGTCGGCGGCTATCAGGTGGGGCGTAAGATAGGTTTTCCTACGGCTAATCTCCGTGTTTCCGATTCTGACAAGCTGATTCCCTGCGATGGTGTGTATGCCGTCCGTGTCTGTGTTGAAGGCAAGGAGTACGGCGGTATGCTAAGCATTGGCTACCGACCTACGTTGGAGAACGGACCCGATCGCAGTATTGAGGTCCATATATTCCGGTTTGATGCTGATATTTATCAGCAGCCGATGCGTCTTTCCTTTGTGCGCCGCACCCGTCCTGAACTGAAATTCGACAGTATAGAAGAACTTATTGCCCAGCTTCACCGTGACGAGGTGGAGATTAAATCCATTCTTGCTTTATAAACATAAGGCAATAAGGTCATTTATCCCCTTGCAGTTCTATGTATTTTCCCGTTTGAAGTGTTTGCTTTCTGTATATTTATCGTAAAACGCGTTTTTTTTATTGTTTTTCGATAAATATTTTCTGTTTTTCTTTGTCATACCCAAAAAAGGTCTTTTATTTGCATATCGAAAAACGATAAATGATTATCGAAAAACAAAATAAAGAACTAATAAAACAATAACGGTATGAAAACTTTAGTAATGACAACAATCTTTGTAGTGACAGTAGTGATAAATGCTTTTGGTGGTAATATCCAGGAAAACTTTGCCTATAATGAAGTGATGAACGGAAATCAGGTGGAGTCCCAAATTGTATATAAAGTAGAGAACGGTAAGTTTCTGCAGAACCATTTGAAATACAATTTCACCTATGATGCCCAAGGGCGTACGATACAGAAGGAGGCGTTGAGATGGAACGAGATTGAGCAGGCGTTTGAACGCTTCTATTGCTTGAACTACAATTATACGGAAGCCGGTACGGATGTGGAATATGCCTTGTGGGACAACAAGACGAATGCCTACTCCGATGTGAAGGAAAAAGCTGTTTATCTGCAGGCGGGAGATGACATCAACTACTTGAGTTACAAATGGAGTAAGAAGGACAACGACTGGAATCTGTTGGTGGAACATGCCACTGCGGAGGAAGACGTATTGCTCCTGGCAGTAAAATAAATGAAGAACAATATAGAAATGAGGGAGGGGTTTAGGTTATGAGAAGAGCATTCATGAGTATTACACTATTGGTATTGTCACTTTCTACAGTGATGGTGCTGCTGATGGGACTTGTTGCCACAGCTTGACGGATTGACAGAGAAAATGTGTATCTTTGCGAACTTTTAGACGAATAGAACAATGAAAACGGCAATAAAACTAGTATTGATTTACTTTTTGATGCAGCTTATAGGAGCACTGTTTGCAGGACCTTTCTGTCTGCTGTATACGTATTTCGCTTATGGAACTTTCGACATGGACAAGGCTGGTCAGATTGCTGTGGCGCCTACCATGCTGCTGGGCTTTGTTTTCATGGGACTGTACTTGTGGCGCAAGAACTACCTGACGGGAGACAAGCATCTGTATTCTCCGGTGTCAGTCCCTTATCTGGCATGGAGCCTGCTTGCCGGAATGACTTCCATATGTATAATAGGTCTTCTGATGTCCGAACTTACTTTTTTGCCCAATTTGTTGGACCAGACATTTGATATACTGCAATCCGGTTGGCTGGGTATTCTCTGTATTTCTGTTTTGGGACCCGTACTGGAAGAACTGCTTTTCCGTGGTGCCATTACCAAGGAGCTGCTTCGCAGATATAGCCCGGCAAAGGCTATCTTGTTTTCCGGGTTGATATTCGGTATCTTTCATCTGAATCCGGTTCAGATAATAGGTGCTTGCCTCATCGGTTTCTTGCTTGCCTGGCTTTATTATAAGACACGGAGTCTTATGGCATGTATTCTGATACATATCATGAATAACGGCTTGTCTGTCTATCTGAGCCTGAAACATCCTGAAATGGAGGATGTGACACATCTGCTGAGTAACCCGTATGTACTGGTTTGGGCAGTGGTTTTCATATTGTTGCTTCTACTCTCCTTGAAACAACTGAATAAATATAATATATCTGATACTAATACAACAACAACTGAATTATGAAAAGAAGATTGAACATTCTCTGCCTGGTGGTAATGCTTGTACTGAGTTACTCGGTATTGGAGCAGGGGTACTATATCTTTCTGGGAGCCAAGATGGGGGCGCAGACCGGACTGGAGCTGGGAAAGAAAGGGAGTGACATTGCTGCCTACAAGGAACTGATGAACCTGAAGGTTGTCAACCTGATACCTTCTTCCATGGAGTCGTTTGATTTCTTCAGGGATTCCGTCTACAATGAGAAAAGCAGGAGTTATGTGCCTGCAGCCTACTCTTCGTTGATGGTCAGCGTAGATTCTCATGATTCTGTCGGGAAAGTGGTGGCAAAGTATTTGCTGATATATCTGCATTTGGGCTTTTCCCTTTGGGCGGTAGTATTGTTTATCCGCTTGATAATCTCTATCAACAAGTCCGACATCTTCAACTGGCGGAATGTACGTCGGCTGCGTCGGTTGGGAATGGCACTGGTTGTCAGCTTCTGCTGTACCTTTGCGTCATCATATCTTGATTTTATAGGTATCGATACCGTATTCTCGCTGCATGGTTACGAGCTGAGCCTCTCAGAATTGGTGAGCACTACCACGCTGGTACTTGGGCTTTGTTCGCTGATTGTAGGTGAAGTGTTTGCCATTGGATTGAAAATGAAGGAAGAGCAGGATTTGACGATTTAATAATAAGAAGAACGGACAGAGATATGAATAAAATCAGAGTATGTGCCTTCCTGGCTTTGGTAGTGTTTATTGGTAGTGTTGTAACGGATATGTTTAGTGGATTTATGGACGGCTGGAATGAGGCGGGCGACCAGAAGGATTTTCATGCCTTACCCTCCGTGTCACTTTTGGTGCGGGCAGATGATACGCTGCCTGCCGATACTTTGATTAGTGCGGCACAGGATACGCCCATGTATTGCAATACAAGTGAGGTATCGGTGCAAGGTTTCCGTAGTACGAAGTGGCGGTGGGTATCGTTCTTGCTGTTTCCTGCGGGACTGTTTGCGCTTTACGGGTTCTATAGTGTGGCGCGGCTGGTGCTTACTGCCACGAAAGGCGAGGTGTTTGTGCGCAAGAATGTGCGTCGGATGCGCATCTTTGTCTATGCGCTGATTTCGGTGAGTCTTTTATTCGAGTTGCAGCAATGGGGCATCTATCATGACTTGGCTTCTCAAGTGCAGCTGGAGGGATACGAGGTGTTGCCTTATTCTTTCAAGTATGCTTGGTTCAATTATATGCTGTTGGCATTGTTCACCGAGATATTCGCCATCGGCGTGAAGATAAAGGAAGAGCAGGATTTAACGGTTTAATGTGGGGGGAGGATTATGAAAAAGATAAGTATATTGGGTATCCTGGCTATATTGGTCATTGTTGCAGAGTTTGCCTATGCAATGATAGCGGGCTGGGTGGATATGAAGAATAGTTTTCTTGAGGGTTACAATAGTGTAAATGTGCATTCGGGAACTCCACAGCCGGAGTATTCCGGTTTATTTGATAAGGTATATGTGGATGTAAGACCTTTGGAAACGACAGCAGTCGATTCCTTGACGAATCGTTTTGCCGATAAGTCAGTACCTTATCAGGTAAAGAGAATAGGCACTGTGATTGTCCCCACTGTCTGGAGTTCCATAGTGAACTTCTTTGCCATGTTTGCCATCATTCCTTTCTTTGTAGGAATCTATTGTCTGATACGTTTGCTGGTATCCATCTCAAAGCGGGAAGTGTTTACTTCGGATAATGTAGCCCGGTTGCGTTTCTTTACTTATTCGTTTGCTGCATTGTACGGCTTGATGACTTTGCACGATTGGCTGAATCATCTTGAAGCAGTGAAGCAAGTGGCTCTGCTGGGCTATGAAGTGGTTGCATCGCATGATACGGATTTCACATCCCTGGTTATTATAATTCTTTTCACCGAGATATTTGCCGCCGGGGTGAAGATAAAGGAAGAACAGGACTTAACTATTTAGGTGTGAGTGGGAAAAGAATAATTGATAAATAGAACACAATTATATGATTATAGTAAACCTTGACATAATGATGGCCCGAAGAAAGATATCTTTGGGCGAACTGGCGGAGAAGATTGATATTACGCCTGCCAATCTCTCTATTCTCAAAACCGGAAAGGCTAAGGCCATCCGTTTCTCTACACTGGAAGCAATCTGTAAGGAACTTGATTGCCAGCCGGGGGATATACTGGAGTTTAAGGAGGGATAAATAGGGAGAAGAAGGCGCAAGTAGAGGTTGAAATGCTTACCGCCTTAAGAAACTCCGTTTACGTACTACAGTAAACACCTTTACATACTACAGTAAACGCCTTTACATACTATGGTAAACGTCGTTACTTCATAATGTAAAAGCCGTTACATTCTGGAGTAACGGCTTTTACATTATAGGGTAAACATCCGGTAAATATAATCTGCTGATTATTAGCTTATATATTGTCGGTCGTAACCTTTAGATGCCTTTCGCTTTGAAGGCCAGCGCATACATTCGCATCTGCTTTACCATAGACAGCAGTCCGTTGCTACGGGTGGGCGACAAGTGTTCCTTCAGTCCTATTTTATCAATGAAATAGAGGTCGGCGTTCAGTATCTCATCCGGTGTGTGCCCGGAGAGTACTTTGATAAGCAGTGAAATGATTCCTTTCACAATCAGTGCGTCGCTTTCGGCCTGGAAAATAATTTTTCCGTCCACTTCGTCTGCCTGCAGCCATACGCGGCTCTGGCAACCTTCAATCAGGTTTTGTTCCGTCTTGTATTTTTCGTCGAGCGGTTCCTGCTCGTTTCCTAAATCAATAAGAAGTTGGTACCGGTCCATCCAATCGTCGAAATCATTGAATTCGGCAATTACTTCATCTTGTACTTCGTTGATACTTATCATGGGATTTACTATTTTACTATTTACGATTTACTATTTGATGGTCTATTTCTCATTGTAGATGACTTCCAGCAAGGTCTGTCCCACTGCGTTGAGAGTGCCCTTGTCGATGATGTCCATGGTGTCGTCTATCGTGTGCCAGAAGTCACCGAAGCCGGTGTCGCAGTTCGGGTCATAGTTGATGATGTCTACGCAGGGAATCTGCCGCAGGTTGTATACATACATATGGTCGTCTGTCACTTCGGTGCCTTTTTCTTTGGGGAAGAAGTTGCCGAAGCCCAGGCGGTGGGCTGTGTTCCATATCTTGTTCACGTACTTACCGGCGGTTCTTTGAGAGAACTGTTCCTTGTAGAAGGTGGCGTTCTTTCCGCCCACCATGTCGAGCAGGATGCCGTAGCGGGCATTATAGCCGTCTACATGGGGTACTCGTCCCCAATATTGCGAGCCCAGGCACCAAGTGTCGTTCTTGTATGCACCTTGATAGAAGTAGGGGATGCCATAATCTTCGGCGTCAAAGAAGATGATGTCGATGCCGATGGCTGGAGCCTGCTGTTGCAGTTGGCGGGCCACTTCGAGCAATACGCCTACACCGCTGGCTCCATCGTTCACACCCAGGATGGGGCTGTGATGCTTCGTCTTGTCGGCATCCTGGTCGGCATAAGGACGGCTGTCCCAATGGGCACAGAGCAGTACACGCCTTTTACTTTCCGGATTATAGGCGCCGATAACATTGCGCGCTTTCAGGATGGTGTTGTCGTAAGCCACCAGGTCGGCATGCTGGTTGTATACTTTGGCGCCGAATTCTTCCAGCTTCTTGGCAAGGAATTCTCCGCAGGCTTTGTGGGCGGCGGTGTTGGGCACGCGCGGACCAAAATCCGCTTGGGTCTGTATGTATTGATATGCACTGTCTGCACTGAACTGAGGCACTTGGACAGTCGCTTTGGTCGCATCGCCCTCACTGTCATTATCGGCTGCAGACTTGCTGCTGTTGTTGCTGCATGCCACTATCGCTACAATCAGCAACAGCAGCAACGGGATGAATGTATAATTCCGTTTCATTCTCTTTCTGTATTAAAACTTAGTTTCACTTCTTTCTTTCCAACTTTCAGTGTTACCGCAGCGCCGTTTATCAGCGGTACATTCATGCTGACATGTCCGACGGGAAAATCGAAACATATCGGGTAATCGTATTCCTTCACCAAATCGGCCAATGCGCCATATAGGTCTTTTCCCAGGGACTTGTTCTCCTCGTATTCGGTGAATTGTCCGATGATGAGGCCGGAAAGCTTGTCGAGGACACCTCCCAGTTTGAGATTGTACATCATGCGTTCCACCGCATGTGGGCGTTCTCCCACATCTTCGATGAAGAGGATGGTGCCTTCGGCGGGAATATCGTAAGGAGTACCACGCAGCCCGTAGAACACAGACAAATTGCCGCCGCGCAACACGCCTTTTCCCTCTCCCTTATGATTTAGTTTGTGCCCCGGGCAGACATAACTGAATGCTTCGGTTCCTCCCAATGCCTGCCCGAATAGTATATCCTTCAGTGCTTGTGTGCAGAAGTCGTCTTCCGGTTCTACTGTGAGATGGCGCGCCATGGGGGCGTGCAACGACGCGAAGCCATTCTGCTGGAACAGATTATGGAGGGCGGTGATGTCACTGAATCCGATGAGCCATTTGGGATGCTGCCTGAACTTGGTAAAATCCAGTTTGCCTATCAGATGCACGGCTCCGTAACCGCCCCGACTACAGAATATGACTTTGGCTTCTTCATCGTCCATGGCTTCCTGCAGGTCCTCGAGGCGTTGCCGGATATTTCCTGCATACGTTCCGTTGGAACTCCCCGCGTGCTTTGCGAATACGACTTCCAGCCCCCAGGACTTCAAACGTTTGTAGGCGCCTTTCAGGAAAGATTTGTCAATCTTGCTGGAAGGGGAGAGAACAATGACACGATCACCTTCCTGCAGATACGGAGGGAAAATAAGACTACCCATACTATATTATCAATCTATTTTGGGCAAAAGTACACAATTCACCACAGATATCACAGATTAACACGGATTTTTAACAGAAGAGAGGGAGGTTATATATGATATATAATCAACAGAGTAACTCAAATTCTGTTCAAATCCGTGTCAATCTGTGTAATCTGTGGTGAACATATCAAAATGATATTAAACATATAAAATTTCAATGGGGCAAATGCCGTATTTCTCGACATTTTTTTAGATATTTGCTAAAAATCTAACGTTATGGAACCGATACGGAACTTTGCCCAGTTAACAGCCCACCTGAAAACCTTGAATAAGAGGAAACGTATTGCGGTAGTTTGTGCCAATGACCCTAATACAGAATATGCCATATCCCGTGCCTTGGAGGAGGGGATTGCGGAATTTCTGATGATTGGCGATTCTGCCATATTGGAAAAATATCCCACCTTGAAGAAATATCCTCAATATGTCAGTACCTTGCATATAGAAGATTCCGATGAGGCTGCACGTGAGGCGGTGCGTATCGTACGCGAGGGTGGAGCGGACATCCTGATGAAAGGCATCATCAATACCGACAATTTGCTACGTGCCATTCTGGACAAGGAACATGGTTTGTTGCCTAAAGGAAAGATTCTGACCCATCTGGCCGTGATGCAGATACCTACTTACGATAAACTGCTCTTTTTCTCCGATGCTGCGGTCATTCCCCGCCCGACGCTGCAACAGCGCATTGAAATGATTTGGTATGCCATCCATACTTGCCGCCATTTCGGGATAGAGCAGCCACGTATCGCGCTGATTCATTGCACGGAGAAGGTTAGCGCTAAATTCCCCCATTCATTGGACTATGTGAATATTGTAGAACTGGCGGAAGCCGGAGAGTTCGGCAATGTCATCATCGACGGCCCATTGGACGTGAAGACTTCTTGTGAGAAGACGAGCGGTAACATCAAAGGCATTGTATCACCGATTGACGGGGAGGCGGATGTGTTGATATTCCCAAACATCGAATCGGGCAATGCTTTTTATAAGGCTGTATCTCTGTTTTCTCATGCCGATATGGCCGGGTTGCTGCAAGGACCCTCATGTCCGGTGGTATTACCGTCGCGTAGCGATTCCGGTTTGTCCAAATATTACAGCATTGCCATGGCTTGCCTGACCAGCGGGGTGAAAGAGCCTTGATTGTAATTAGTAATTTGTAGTTCGTAATTTGTAAATCGTAATCAATGAAAATACTGGCAGTAAATCCCGGTTCCACCTCGACAAAAATTGCTGTCTATGAGGATGAAACTCCCCGTCTGGTACTCAACATCCGGCATTCGGTGGAGGAGCTTTCCCAATTTCCCCGCATCATCGACCAGTTCGAATTCCGCAAGCACTTGGTGCTGGAAGCGCTGGAGGCCAATGACATTCCCTTTAAGTTCGATGCCATCGTCGGCCGTGGGGGATTGTTGAAACCCATTCCTGGCGGTGTGTATGCCGTGAACGATGCCATGTTGGACGATATGCTCCACGCCATGCGTACCCACGCCTGCAACTTAGGTTGTCTGATAGCCCACGAACTTGCCGCCATGCTGCCCGGCTGCCCCTCTTTCATAGCCGATCCCGGCGTGGTGGACGAACTGGACGATGTGGCACGCATCACCGGTTCGCCTCTGATGCCCAGCATCACCATCTGGCACGCCTTGAACCAGCGAGCCATCGCCCGGCGCTATGCTGCCGAGCGTAGTGCCCTGCAGCCCGAAGCTCCCGTGCATTACGAAGACCTCAATCTGATTGTCTGTCACTTGGGTGGAGGCGTTTCCGTAGGAGTCCACCGCCACGGCCGTGCGGTGGACGTGCCTAATGCCCTCGACGGTTTCGGTCCTTTTTCGCCCGAACGTGCAGGTACCCTGCCCGCCGGGCAACTGATAGACCTTTGTCACTCGGGGCGTTACACTACCGAAGAACTGAAGAAACGTATTTCCGGCAAGGCGGGACTTGCCGCCCATTTGGGTACTACCGACATTCCCGCCATAGAGAGGCGCATCGCTGAGGGAGACACCCATGCCGCTTTGGTGCTTGATGCCATGATTTACCGCATTGCCAAGGAGATAGGCGGTGCTGCTGTTGTGCTTTATGGCAAGGTGGACGCCATTCTGCTTACGGGAGGTATGGCACATTCCGAGTACATCACTTCGCGGTTGCAGGAGCGCGTGTCTTTCCTTGCTCCCGTCCACGTCTATCCCGGAGAAGACGAATTGGAAGCATTGGTAATGAATGCGCTGGGAGCTTTGCGTGGAGAGCTTCCGGTGCAGGTTTACCGATAATAATCATATCGCTTTTGTTCTTCATGAAAGTGTCATAACTCACCACAGATTACACAGATTCACACAGATAAATATGTCAGATATCAATAAACTAAAAAAATCTGCGTGAATCTGTGTAATCTGTGGTGAGTTATGACATATATGGAATCCCGGTTTACTTACCGTAATCGTCGTACATCATCAACAGATGTGAGGAGCTCCAGCTGAAATGGGGAGCTTTCAGGCGTTCGCCGGTATGGGTTCCGTAGTTCTCGTGGATGGGAGCACCCTCTTTCAGCCCACTCAGGCGGTCGAAGACTTGCAGCGTATATTCATCTGCCAGCCGGTTGTAGCCGTAGTTGCGCAGTCCGCGGATGGCAAAGTAGGTTTGGTCCAGCCAGATGGGGCCACGCCAGTAGCCGCGCGGATTGTATTTGGGATTGTCGGCGGCAATGGTCGGGAAGGGGATATACGTGGAGAACTTTGCCGTATCTTGAAGCATGGGCAGCATGCTGTCCACTTGCGCTTGTGTGGCAATCCGGGTCCACAACGGAGTGTAGGCTTCGCAGCCCGGCTCTTCGATGAATGAACCGTCCTTCAGGCGGCGATCGCAGAAGAAGTTGATGTTCTTGTCAAAGAAATAGTCGGCTACCTGGCTACTGTAGTCCGGTGCGTCGAAAGGTATCTTCAGCAGGCTGGAGAATTTCTTCAGCAGTTTGCATTCCAGTGCCAGATAAGCGTTCAAGTCCACACTCTCCTGATCCATACTCCAGGCATCCTCGTAGCCTTCGTTTTTCAGCATCACGGCGCCGTCAAAACGGATGGCGTTGTCCATGCCGCTTTCCCAGGCGGCAGCTTCCAGTGTTCCGTCGGTAGCACCGTACTCGCACATGCCATTGCGGTTGTGGTCGCGCTTCTCGTACCACCATCTATAATAGGAGAGCAGTTGCGGATACATCTCGGCAACGAAGGCGGTGTCACCCGTATGGGTAAATATTTCATCGACAGCCCAGCATACCAAGGGAGGCTTGCTGTCACGGGCATTGTTCTCGGAGGGGTCGGTGTAGATACAGTCGATAATCATGCCGTCCGGTTGCTGGTAGTCGAACATGGCTCGGATGTTGTTCTTGGCCAGTTCGGGGTCGAATTTGGCGGTTCCGGCACTGAAGCGCCAGCTATCCCATGCCCAAAAGCCGACGAAATAGCCTACGGCATGGCTCGGGATGATACCTTCGTGAAGCAATCCACCGCGGTGTGTCCGCCAATTGGAGATGAGCGTGGTGACGGCTTTCACGGCGATACGGTCATATTCGGGCTTCATGTCCTTGCGCAGTATCTTGGTGAGGTAACCTTCCCAACGTTCGGCATTGGCTTGCAGGGCGGGGGCGGGATTGTTGAGCAGGCTCGGCAGGTTTTGCAGGTTGGCAGTCATCTCTTTTTCGGAAGTGAAGAAAGAGATGGCTACGTTGACAGGGTAGCGCGGAGAGCGGACGAGGGCTGTATAGTTATTGTCGGTCTTGGCCAGCTCTACATTAGGAGTGAAGGTCACGGTTACGGTTTCGCCACTGGGATGACGGGCGATGACGGAGTTCTGTTCTACGCTGACGGTGATGTCTTTGCCCCATTGGCTACCGGAGAGCAGCAGGTCTTCAGCCGTGTCGGCTTCGATGCGCAGCAAGGCGGTCGAGGCACTTGTGAAGTTGAGCCGTTGCGTGATGCTCCCGTGGGTGGAATGTGCCGACATATAGAGCTCGCCGGGGTAATAGCAAGTGGAATCCGGAACAAAAATGTTTTGTGTATCTTTGGCAAAGCCTACGACGGCGGCTGACTGTGCCATCCACTGGCGGCGGAACATATCGAGGCTGAAGGGGCCGCAGAAGCCGTTGACCCATTGTTGCCGTTCGGGCAGCGTGAAGCCCATCCACGAGCCGGCGTCGGTGAACCAACCATAGCAGCGGTGCAGGGTGTCGGGAGTGTAGGAGATGTCCAGTATGTCGGCGAAGGCATACCGTTTCTCCGCAGTGCTTTTCATGCCGGGAGTGCAGGCTGCGATGCCTGCGGTCAACAATGTAAAGCAGAGTATGCGTATAAATTTGTATTTCATATGAATGAGGTATTTAACGGTTATTTGTGCGCTTGTTCCGCCGCATCATCCTCTGGTGCGAGAGGGGCGAGCGTGAAGCTGTATTTCCATTCGTGCGGAGTGATGGTGTACTCGGGATGAACTTGTGCTCCCCAGGTATTGTCACCGCCTACGCCCATCTGCTTGTGGTCGATGTTGAGCCATACCATATCTTTCTTCTGGATGCTTCCACCGTGGCGGCGCTCCATCTGTGAGGGACGGTATTCAATGTCTTCCATCGGGAAGTTCCAAGCGCTTACGCTCAACGGTTCTTCGCCCACTACCAGCAGGCCTTCGCCGGTTGCATTACGTAGGGCCACCCAGCGTACGTCACAATGATTGGCCGTCTCTTGGGCTCGTACATACGGATGGAACTGTTCCCAGACTGTTGCGTTGTATAGGCCTATCAAGGCTCCCGTCTTGCGGTCGGCATACGTCTCTTGCGGACCACGGCCCAGCCAGGTCATCATTTCATATTCGGCAGGGAGTATCATGCGCATGCCCAGACGAGGCATTTCACTCAATGGCTTCTTGCCGGGGGTGAAGTGCATGGTTACCTGAACCTTGCCGTCGGGAGTGATTTTGTAGAGAGTCTGCAAATCAGCATCTTGTTCTTCCATGCGGTAGGTCGCAGTGACAGTAGCCGTTTGTCCGGCTTCCGCAACTTCGATATGCTGTAGTTTGGCATCGCGTCCAGCGTTTTTCCAAGTGCCGCAGCGTATCAGATGTCTGTTTGGAATGTCATTGTCAGTCAACGGGCGCCAGAAGTTGGGTTGCAGCCCTTCCTTAATCAGGTTCTTTCCGTTGTAGTTCAACTCTGTCATTTCACCGTTTCGGGTAGAGAAAGCTACCTGGAAGTTATTGCCTTTCACGGTCAATGCTTCGTTGTTGCGGTTTACGGTCAACGTTCCCTCCACCGGCTGAACGGTTTTGGCTGACGGGACGGAAGGCAGTTCCCATTGTTCGATGGCAACCTCGTGTCCTTTCGGTACTAATGGCGCTTCGTGCTTGGTGAATGCACGCAGTGTGAGGAAATACTCCTTGCCGTCGGCAGGCAGCGCTTTCAGTGGCAATTCTATGTTGGCAGAGTTTCTGGGAGTAATCTTGGGGAAATCCATCTCACCGTTCTGAACGGTCTTGCCGTCGCATTCCACTGCCCAGCGGAGGGTATATCCTTCCAATCCGATGAAATCGTGCCAGTTGGTGACCTTTATCTTGTTCGGGGTGAAGGCGAGCGGTTCGAAATGGATATATTGCAATACCTTCTTCACTTCGTAGATGTGCGGGTGCGGGGTGCGGTCGGCAGCAATCAGGCCGTTGGCACAGAAGTTGGAGTCGTTGACGACGCCTACAAATCCCATGTCGCCGCCAAAAGCCCAGATGTTGCGCTGGTTCTCGTCCTTGATGGCAAACGTCTGGTCTACCCAGTCCCAAATGAAACCGCCTTGCAGCTGGTCGTACTTATAAATCAAGTCCCAGTAGTCCTGGAAGTTTCCTACGCTGTTACCCATGGCATGGGCATATTCGCAGAGAATCATGGGGCGGGCATCACGCTGGTTCACGTGCTGGCGCAACCTCCAGATGCGTGCGTACATGGGGCAATAGATGTCGCTCTTAGAGTTGTAACCACCCCCTTCGTATTGTACGGGACGGGTGGGGTCTATCTTCTTGGTATAGTCATACAGAGTTTCGAAGTGCTTGCCGTAGCCCGACTCGTTGCCCATAGACCAGGTGACGATGGCGGAGTA
>OBKI01000123.1_pt1 | contig 62035 bp, 63 predicted proteins | sample 1519731 | NCBI WGS metagenome assembly OBKI01 (sample SAMN00265070, study PRJEB22529) | human gut metagenome
CATGACCGAAATAAAAGCTTCCGATGGAAAACTGTATGTTTCAGCTATCTTTGACAATATCATGGCAATTAATAAGACAGTCAATAAGTCGACAAAGACACACGGAGCCATGAGAAACTGCATGGAATATGTTTTGCGCGAGAGCAAAATCAATTCCTCTTTGGTGTATGTAAGCGGCCCCTTTGATGCAGAGGAAATCACTTACGATACGGTGTACCGCAGCTTCTTGGAGGAGAAGAAACTTTGGAACAAAGACTCCGGCAGAATGTATGCCCACAATATTATTTCGTGGCATAAGGATGAGAAAATCACACCGGAGGAAGCGTATGAGTTTGGCAAGGGATTTGTGGAGCAATGGTTTGCAGAGTTCCAGACACTAATGGCAGTGCATGTGGATCGTAACCACATCCATCTGCATATGGTTACGAACACTGTCAGCTATATTGACGGTCACAAACTTCATACCACCAAGAACGAGCTGGAAGAGATGAAGCAGCTTACCAACCGGATGTGTGAGAGCAGAGGCTGGAGCACCCCAGAGAAAGGTAAGGACTATCACGGAAATGATTTGGAGATGGGACATGTTCGTGCTTGGAGCAAGGACAAGTACCACATGCTACTACATAATGTCAAGGAAAGCTATGTTGCCGCTTGCGCACTGGCAATATTGGAAGCGAAGGCAGATGCATGCAGTCAGGATGATTTCATCCGGAATATGAAGCAAAAGGGCTGGCATGTGATATGGAAACCCACACGAAAAAATATCACATTTGTAAATGAGGAAGGCAAGAAGGTCAGGGATAGAAATATCCTCAAAACCTTTAATATCAATGTAACGAAGTGAGAATTGTTAGATGAATTTATTAGAAACAATGAACGTAGGAACGGCGTCCTGCGAGTCGATGAAGAGGAGCGAATCCGAAGAGCAGCAGAAGATGCAGAGCTTGCAGGATACTATCAGCAAGTGCAAGACGCTCTTGAAGGAACAGGCACAGGTGATAGAGCAGAAGGAATCGAGGATTTCACAGCTGGAGAAGTCGCTCCGGGAGAAAGACGCAGCATACGCGAGGCTCTTGCAACAAAAGGAAGAACAAAAAGAACGCCTGGAACGGAAGATAGAAAGCGAGAGGAGCAGTTACCGATACCTGAACAGCAGGCTAAGAGAAACAGAAGAAGAGCTCGATAGGGAGCGAGGGAAGAGTGCTTGGGATAAGTTTGGGGAAAAGCATCACATGCGGGTACCTAAAAAGAGATATAGAAATTATTATGCAAAAAAGAGATTTGCCGATTGGTTTGTGGAAAAGATGCTATTTCCGTTGGGCTGTGTACTATTTGCAGTGGTAGTGTTTGCGATTTTGATTCATTTTGATTTGATATGGTATATGTGGTAAGTAGGGGGCTCTCTTTGGTGATTTTACTAAGGGGAGCTTGTTTATTACTCTAAAATATGTGGATAAGAACCACGAAATATTTTTTGTGAAAAAAACTTGCATAAAAAATATTTCGTGCTATAATATTAATATGTAAGATTGGCAGGAGGTAGATGCAATGATTATAGAGATAAGAGCAAAAAATTGTTTTGTATTTGAAGAGGAAATTAGTTTTTCCATGAAAGCAGATATGAGAAATAAGAAGTTTGCATCCAATGTTCATAGAGAAAATAATTTTAATGTACTTAAGACGGTTGGAGTTTATGGACCTAATAATGTAGGAAAAACATGTCTTGTGAAATGTATTAGAGCAATTAAGCATGTTTTATTAGATAAGAAGAGCGGTCTGGTTCCTAATATTTTTTCCGATAATGAAGTGTGCCAATTAGGTGTTACATTTTTGGCCTATGGAAGAAAGTTTTCATATGATTTTTGGTATAATGCTAAGACTAATGAGTATGTATATGAATCTTTTTCTGAAATGCTCAAAGACCACTATGGCAACGAGAAAGAAGTGAATTGGTTAAAGCGAGATACAATAAATGATGTATATTACTGCACGGACGAAGATGTTCAGGCTATGATGGCAATTATTTCTAAAAATAATCTGTTTTGCTATCTGGTAGACATTAGCAAATTCGAATGCTTGAAAGAGATGAAAGATATTTTAGTCGGTTTTGCGGAAAAGATTGATATTATCAATATGAATAATATTCCAATGAAGCATACTATCGAACTAATGAAAAATAGAAATAATCTGCAGGAAAAGATTGTTGAATTTATAAAAAATGCAGATTTATACATGGATGATTTTAAGTATGTTGATGTAGACAATATTCAGGTAAAGGCAAGTGATGAGGAAGAAAGACCTGAAGAAAAAGCATTAGATATTCCTGAAAATATTATGGATCAAATTCGATTGGTGTCAACATATAAGGGCGTTCATGTACCTAGTATGCTGTTTGACTCCACCGGAACCAAGAAGATAGCTGCTATTGCAAGCTATGTGATTGAGGCATTAGAAGAAGGCAGATTCTTGGTTGTAGATGAGCTGGATAGCAGTATTCACTTTAAATTGACAAGAGCTATTGTTGCATTGTTCAACAATGAGCTTAATACAAGTGCGCAGATGATATTCACGGTTCACGATATTAATCTGATGGATTGCAAGAGAATGTTTAGAAAAGAGCAAATTTGGTTTGTGCATAAGGATGAGGAAGGTGTATATGTGTATTCTCTTGCAGATTTTACAGCGCAAGAGGGAGTACGCGATACTACTGATGTTATGGAAAAATATAGGAAGGGGGCACTTGGTGCGCTTCCAGATCCTGAATTGATAAAGTCACTCTTAAGTATCAAAGGTAACGCGAAGGGAGTGATGGCTGATGCAGAATAAGCTTCCTAAGTTATTTGATAAGCATAAAATATGCGTTATCTGTGAAGGAAATGAAGAGTTTGAATATCTTGAACGGTTAAAAGCACTAAAGGTGTGGGATGCGCAATATGAAATCATTCCCGATAATGTAGGTGGAAATGGAAATATTCCGGCGAGATATCAGGACAGTTATCAGAATAGTTCCTATGAATTAGTACTTGTATTTTGTGACACGGAGAAGAAACCATACGAGCAATACGAGGATATAAAGCGCAAGATTAATGAGTTTCATGGAATTGAGACCGCTGCGGATGACGTGATTATGTTTGGTAATCCATGTACAATGCAGATTATAACAAAGCATTGGACAGAAACACTCATTAAATCACCCGCAAAACCGGTAAATGCACCGTTAATAGAAGAATTTACCGGTGTGAAAAATTATAAAGGTAGAGCAGACCAGATAGCGGCGGTTATGGAGCATGTTACGGCAGAAAATTATTTCGATATGCGTGAGCGAGTGAGTGGTCTGGAAACAAGGGATACTGTTGTAGGAAGCAGTAATTTTGGAAGGTTTATGGAGTTGTTCGGAAGTGGTGATGCGGGATGGATTGATGAAATTAACGATGAATTGGAGGGATGATGAAATTTGTATTCAAGATTCAACTTAGAAATTAGTGATTTTTTTTACAATAACGAGATAAATAAACATCTTGAAAGCGGTAAAAAAATATATGAACACCACGGCGCACTTGCTAAAAAGAGCTTAAAAGAGTTTTTGTATGAGAATGGACATGTTGATGGAAGTTCAATGAAAGAAAATTGGTTTCAGATGGAAGATGTTGATATATTTATATCACATTCACATCAAGACATAACTAAAGTTAAAGCTTTTGCAGGTTGGTTGTACGATGAATTTAATCTAACTACGTTCATTGATTCATGTGCATGGGGATATTGTGATGATTTGTTGAGGGAAATAGATGATAAGTACTGTAAAAAGAAAGACGGAGAAACTTACAATTATAATCTTAGAAATTATTCGACAAGTCATGTGCATATGATGCTGTCAATTGCATTATCTGAAATGATAGATAATACAGAGTGTATCATGTTTTATAACACTCCTAACTCGGTTTCGTTGGAGGAAGATTTGGGGATTATTAAAGCATCTAAAAAGAGGATAACATTATCTCCGTGGATATATCATGAACTGGCGATGACTTCATTGATAAGAAGTAAAATTCCTAATAGAACCATACAGTTATTGGAAGGTGTTCTTGTTCACAAGTCGTTTAGTGAGAAAAACAGCATTAACATTGAATATGACATTGATAAGTATCTAGAGAATATGGTTGCTGTAACTGCATCAGAACTAAAATTGTGGAAGAGTAAATATGCAATCTTTACGCACAAAGTAGATGGTGAAAATGGTTATTATGTTGAAGGATATGAAGATGTACATCCGTTAGATGTGTTATACAATCTTCCGGTGTTGCAAAAATAATTTATAGAAAGGTAAGAATTATGGAAAAGAAGCTTAAGCATTTAGAAATGGTACAAGGTGTAATAAATCGTATGGCAAATAATTCGTTTATGTTGAAAGGCTGGGCAGTGACATTAGTGGCCGGAATTTTTGCTTTATCAGGGGAGGCAACAGATAAGTTATATTTTCTCGTTGCATATATTCCAATAATTGTTTTTTGGGGATTAGATACTTATTATTTATTGCAAGAAAGGTTGTATCGTTCCTTATATGATAAAGTCAGAACTATTGATGAGGATGATATAGATTTTTCGATGAAAGCAACAACGGAAGAATTTAATAGTAATAGAAATTGTTATTGTAGTTGCTTTTTTTCAGGAACAGAATTGGGGTTTTATCTTCCGTTAGCATTGGTCTGTGCAGGTATTATTTATATAACACAAATTTGAAGGTTATAGAGGAGACAAGCTATGGGGAAAAAGATTTTTGTTTCGTATAAGTTTGCTGATGATCGAGTGGAAAACTTATCATTATATAGAAATTCTACAGTACGAGACTATGTAACAAGATTTGAAGAAATATTAGATCCTTCGGATAACATATATAAAGGAGAGAGTGATGGGGAAGATTTAAGCAGTCTATCAGAAGAAACCATCTGGAAAAAGCTGAAGGATAGAATATATGACAGTTCGGTGACGGTTATTTTTATTTCGCCTGGTATGAAAGATGTATGGAAATCAGAGAGAAATCAGTGGATACCTTGGGAAGTTTCCTACTCGTTAAAAGAGATTTCTAGAAAAAACAAAAATGGTGATGCCGTTACAAGTAGAACAAATGCTATGGTTGCAGTTGTTTTACCAGATGAAAATGGTTCTTACTCGTACTATTTAGAAAGCAAAAATTGTTGTGGAAATGGTTGTGTAACACATCATACGGATAGATTGTTTGCCATAATTAGAAATAATAAATTTAATTTAAAACAGGCACAAAAAAATGTGTGTGATACAAATTCAACTATTTGGTATGGGGAACATAGCTATATTAAAGCTGTAAAGTGGAATGAGTTTGTTAGAAACTATAGTGCATACATACAAAGTGCGTGTGAAAGACAAAATAATATAGAGGCATATGATATATATAAGGAAGTATGAAGTGTTATCTGGGAACATGCGTGGTTGGGATTAGTTATTAGAGCTATTTGATATTAGAACCAAAGGAATTTTCGAGTGTGTTGGAAACTTTATACCGTGTGAAGGGAATGCTAGTACCTATGCTATAAGTGGAAATACATTATGCAATGGTTAAAAATATAGGTATACATAGAGAAACATACTTGAGGGCTAGTAAGTTGAAATAAAGAAATTAGAAAAAAAATAAGTAACTGTTCATCGTTGAATGGAGGTAATATGGTATGTATGGTAATAAGATATTTATATCCTATTCTTCTTATAAAATTGGGGAGGCAAAAGTAGTCAGAGAATTTTTTAACAATAATGATTTTGAAGTTATAATGGATAAAGATGAAAAAGAGAGCTTTATCCATTTTATGGATAGAATTAATGAATGTAAGTATGTTATTATGATTTTAAATAATTCATTTTTCGAGTCAGCATATTGTATGTATGAAGTAATAAAATGTTTTTTGAAACACAAAAAAATATTTCCAATTTATATGAATGAATTAGAGATAGAGGATATAGAAAAAAGAAGAGTGTATTATGAAAAAATTATTGAACAAAAAAGTAGAATGAATATCTTATCTAAGGATAAAAAGAAATTTGATAATGCATTAGAATCTTTTGATAAATTTGATGATATAGTTAATAGATTGCTTGCTATTGTAAAATATCCGGAAAAAGAAAAAACTATTGTAAATGCGTGTAATGAAATATATTTCAGAATAAAAAAGAAAGCTGCAAAAAATAGGATAGTCGAAAACGAATTTGAAATTAGAAGTAGATATTTACCTGGGATAGAAAAGATAACTGATAGCTATTCGGATTTTATATTTTTTTTAGGCGATATAATGCGATGTAGCTCATTTGTTACAAGTTTGTATCCGGAGGATGTCCCAGGTGAAAAAGAATGGAAATATAAAAGCCATCAAGTTGAAAGGTCTAGTTTGGGATATATTATCTTGGTAAATGCGATAGGTATGGATGGTGAGGAAGAAATAATACAATTTACTAATGTAAGTGAAATTGAGTTTAATAATAGTGATTTGGGTTCTGATTATTTAAAATATTATGTGGTTGAAAAAGATATAAATTCACAAAGGGAATACGCCAGACAAATGAAACGTCCAGAAAACATTAGAGATAAAGATTTAATTGAGAAGTATTTAAGGTATTCAAAAAGGCGGCATAGGGTAAAGATGAATTTTAAAGATGGGAATGCCCTAGATAACATGGCATTTGGATAGGTACAGTTTAGTTGTTCCATATGAGTAAGTAACAATAATGAAAGAGAGATAGTGGAACTGATATATTTAAGATATTAATACAATGGGCTTTCTGGAGGGGTGGAAAGAGATGTAGTTGGTTGCACCATGGTTGCAAAAATTCTCAAAAAACCAAATAATCCATGGAATAATTGGAATTCCTATACAAGATATAGTGCCAAAAGAAAAACAAGGTTACTAAATACAGTACCAATTATAGAGTTTGAATAACGGATTAAAATGCCGAAAGCCTGTATTTATGCGGGTTTCCGGCATTTGTTTTATCGAATGGCTCTAGTTTGGCTCTATTTGTGGGAACAATAATGATAATTAGAGGAAATTTAATAAGGAGCATTATATGACGAAAGTGAATTTTTATGATAGCATTGATGATTCAATGCTAAAGTTTGCAGTTATTATTGCAAAACATAATGGGAAATGGGTATTCTGCAAGCATAGAGAAAGAAGTACATGGGAAGTGCCGGGAGGACATAGAGAACAAGGTGAGGATATTCTTGAAACAGCAAAGAGAGAATTGTATGAGGAAACAGGAGCCATTAATTTTGAGATAAATCCGATATGTATTTATTCTGTGACGGCGCCAGACAACTTTGATGGGAAAGAAACCTTTGGAAAGTTATTTTTCGCGGAGATACATACGTTTGAAAAAGATTTACATAGTGAGATAGAGAAAATAGCAATTATGAATGAACTACCGCTTAATTGGACATATCCGGAAATTCAACCAAGACTGTTAGAAGAAGCGAGACAAAGAGGATTTTTGCCTAAGAAGGATGAAATAAAATGGTTGTTTTTTGATGTTGGTTCGACGTTGGTTGATGAAAGTAGCGTTTATGAAGATAGGATGAAAAAAATAGCTGAATTATCTAGTCTAACTCCGCAACAAATTTATGAACATGCGATATCATTATACAGGAGAAATAAAAAAGGTGATTTAGAGATAGCAAAGCAATTGGGGATAGAACTACCTAAATGGGAATCACAATATGAAAAGCTGTATACAGATTCTGAAGATTGCCTGAAAAGGTTAAGCAGAAATTATGAAATTGGTATAATCGCAAACCAACCATTAGGAACTTCTGAAAGATTAGAAAATCTCGGAGTGCGAAAATATATTGATTTAGTCATTGCATCAGCAGAAGAAGGTGTTTCAAAACCGGACAGACGTATATTTGAAATTGCTTTGGAAAGAAGTGGCTGTAAGCCGGAAAATGCTGTAATGATTGGTGACCGCATTGATAATGATATTGTACCAGCAAAACAGTTAGGAATGAAAACGATATGGATAAAACAGGGATTTGGAAGTTTGTGGACTGTAATGGACGAGAGTGAAAAAGCCGATATTGAAGTTAATAACTTATCTGACATTTTGAATTATCTATAGGAGGGAAAGTGAATGTTCAAGGTTGCCATACTACAAAAACATGCCATTAATGCACAAATAGATAAGAATATTGAAACTATCATTATGGCAATGGAAGAGGCTTCGGAAAACCATGCAGATATTCTTTTGCTGCCGGAATGCTTTATTACAGGATACGATTTGCCTATGTCATATGAAAAAAGTATTTCCGATGATGATATGAGGATTACTAAAATATGTGAGTATGCTAAGAAATATAAAATAGGTGTAGTACTCACTGCATTTACAAAAGGTAGTAAGCAGCCGCAGAACTCAGCCTTTGTTATCAATAAATCGGGTGATATTTTGATGAAATATTCTAAGGTGCATACATGTGATTTTGCAGATGAAAGAAATGTTGAATCGGGGAAAGAGTTTAGGGTATGTGACTTTGAAGGAATAAAATTAGGTATTATGATTTGTTATGACAGAGAATACCCGGAAAGTGCAAGAATACTTATGTTAAAAGGAGCTGAAGTTATTCTTGTACCAAATGATTGCGGTTCTATGCAACCAAGAATCAGAGCACTTTCCACAAGAGCTTATGAAAACGTGATTGCAGTTGCTATGGCAAATCCGAATGGAGATAATGCTGGATGTTCCTGCGCATATAGTCCAATTTGCTGGGATAGAAACGGAAAATGTGTTGATAACACAGTTTTGCTGGCTGATGATAAAACCGAGGGGATTTTTTATGCGGAATTTGATATGGAAGCTATTAGAGAATATAGGAATCGGGAAATGTTAGGAAATACATTTCGTAAGGTAGAAGCATACAGTCAGTTGTTAAGTAAAGAAATCAAGGAACCATTTATAAGGGATGGGCAAATAGATAAGTCAGGAGGGGTGTGTTTTATGTCCTTAGGACTAAAAAGAGGAGTAGTGCAACTTGAACCGCATGATAAGCAATGGGACGAGATTGCTGTTCAAACAATTAAAATACTTAAAGCAATATTAGGTGATGATGTTATTGATATACAGCATATTGGAAGTACAGCAATACCAGCAATCAAAGCAAAGCCGATTATTGATATTGTTGTTGGAGTGACTGATTTTGATAGAATAATATCATATAATGAGCAATTACAGGAGGAAGGAATCTTTTATCGCGGGTCAGATGTGGAACATCAACTTCTTTATGTAATGGGTGATGTGGAAAGTGATCTAAGAACACACCATATTCATATTGTGAAATGGAACGGAATCGAGTGAAAAAATTATATACATTTTAGAGATTATCTTAATGCTAATGAGAATGTGGCTTTGTGTTATCAGAAGTTAAAGGAAGAACTGGAAAGCAAGTATGCAGATGACAGGGTTGCATACACTAATGGCAAGCAAGATATGATAGATACTATTCTTAATGATCAATAAATTATATGTTTGACAAATAATTATTATGTGGCTATTCTGATAAAAAGCGATGAAGAGAGATAGTAAATATTTTGGATATTGCAGAGAGGAGTTGTCTGGTGGAAAACTCCATTGAAGAAATATTGAACCAGTCTTGGAGCCGTGTACCGACTGATTTATTCATTAGGCTACACTGGGAACGCCCATTACAGCGTCAGAGTATCGAAAGAAATTTCCGTACTTGCTAAGGTCTATATTGCGAAATATAGATGAATTAAGGTGGTAACACGAAGCTATTAGCTATCGTCCTTAAAATTTATTTAAGGAGGGTAGCTTTTTTTATACTTAAAAGTGATGTGAATCAGAAGATTGGAGGCGTTTATATGAATTATGTTGTTGAGAGTTATGAAAATTATAAAGAGGAAGATCGTTTGACTACGAATAATGCAAGAAAGATTGAATTTATAACTACTACTAGAGTTCTAGACGAAGTTATTGATGCTGAAAGTAAAATATTAGACTGTGCAGCGGGAACTGGTGTTTATGCATTTTGGCTTGCTGATAAAGGACATGATGTAACTGCTACTGACATTACACCAAGGCACATAGATATTATCAACCAGACGCTTAAAACAAAAAAATACTCTATGAATACAGCGGTTTTGGATGCTACAGATATGTCCTGTTTTGCAGATGACACCTTTGATGTTGTTTTAAATATGGGACCTTTTTATCATTTGGTTACAGAAAAACAGAGAGAAAAATGTTTGAAGGAATGTTTAAGGGTGTTAAAGAAAGGTGGGCTTTTAATTACTGCGTATATTCCAAGATATTATGTATTTCAATATGTTGCTACAAATAATGTGAAATATTTAGATGGACATTTGGCAAAACAGCTTATAGAAACAGGCATATTAAAGCATGATGATGAGAAGTGTTTTTGGACGGATACTTATTATTCATCAAAAGAGGAAATGGAATCAATTTATCAAAGATATGGATTAGAAATTGTAGACCATTTTGCACAAGATGGTTTAGCACCTCTTCTATCGCAAAAGGTAGACCAATGGGATGGAAATCAGTTCAAAATTTGGTGCAATTACCATTATAGTGTATGTCGTGAACAGTCAGTGCTTGGAGCAAGTAACCATGTTATCATAATTGGCAGAAAATAACATTTATCCTTGCAGAAACATAAGTGCTTATGTTAGGATATTGTTTAAGGAAAGTACCCATGACAGGGCGTTAAGCGTCCGGGGGACGCTTGTTTAGCGCCGACCGGAGCGGAGCGTAGAGGTAGCCTCCCGAGTTTTATGATACCGGTTTAACGGAATACATAGGAAGGGAGGTGGCGCCGATGACGGCTTATGAGATCATTTCGATTTTCATTGGGATATTAGCATTGTTGATGTCCTTTGGTAGCTTGATTGTAGCGTTGCTTGCCTTTCTCGATAAAGAGAAAAGCTCTTCGAGGAAGAGCAGGCGAAAATAAAAATGCCTATCCTGTCTGCCAACAGGATAGGCGGTGTCTTTAAGGACATTCATTAACCTAAACTCGGAGCATCCACCTTTGGAGTGGGTGCTTTCTGTTTAATTAGATATTATCATTTTATGTCTGATAATTCAAGAGGTTTCGCTAATTTGGAAAAATTTTTACAGTAAGCTTGTCAGTTCCTTTCGACACAACCATGTTGTCATCAAGCAGATGCTGTTTGATTTCTTCGATGTTCTCATTAATACGCTGTAAACTGGCGTTATATTCTTCTTCAGAATAATCATTTTTCGCATTTATCATATTTTCACGAATTTCCAGAGCTTTCATATAGGTACAGAGTTTTTTATTGATGAGGTTGTTCTTAAAGGACAGCTTAACAGTGGCAGGTTTGAAATCGCCCTCATCGTCCTTATCTGCCTCAAATTTCATATCAATCTGATCGTCTAATTTAAACAGCAATGATAATACATCAGAAACTGTTTCTATATCAAAATCCATGAAAATGTTAATACTGATGCCTAATGCATTGGCAATCTTTAAAAGCTGGTCAGGCTTTGGATTACGGATTCCATATTCATATTTCTTTATGGTTGCGGAGTTTATGCCGGATAGCTGACCAAGTGTTTCTTGCGATATTCCACGCATATTGCGAAAATATTTAATCTTTTCTCCAGTAGTCATAAAACAGCTCCTTTATGATTTGTTAGCTCTATTCTATTACAATAGGACACATTTGTGTACAGAAAGTTTGATAAATTACTTGATAGACACAAATGTGTACCATATAATACGAATAAATAAGGTCACAAAAGTGTACCGAAATAAAAACAGAGGAGAACACAATATGGAGAATATGATGAAGATGTATGTAACAGCAGATGAAGCAGCACAGATTCTTGGAGTATCAAGAGGATATGCTTACAAAATCATTCGTGGTCTTAATAATGAATTGAAAGAAAAAGGCTATCGGGTGATTTCAGGCAAGGTACCTACAAAATATTTTGAAGAAAAGTTTTATGGTATGGCAGTTGGTTAATGGAGAGGAGATGATGATATGCCGGCTACAAGAGATGGTAAAACATGGCGCAGCCAGTTCTATTATGAGGACTGGCAAGGTGTACGCCATAAGAAGAACAAAAGAGGCTTTAAGACAAAAGCCGAAGCAGAGGAGTGGGAGCGTAACTTCCGGCAACAGCAACAAAAGGACTTGGATATTAATTTTGAGAACTTTGTGGAAATCTATTTTGCTGATATGGAGAACAGACTTAGAGAAAGTACGATTAAGAATAAACGATATGTGTTTGACCTAAAAGTTACGCCGTATTTTAAGAAGAAAAAGATGTGTGAGATTAAGACAGCGTATATTCGGGCATGGCAGAATGAACTGATTAAGCAGGGGTATGCACTAACTTATCTTAAAAGTATCAATAACCAGTTGGCAGCACTTTTCAATTATGCAGTCAGATATTATGACCTGAAAGATAATCCTTGCAGAAAAGCAGGAAGTATCGGAAAAAGCAAGGCTGACGATATGGAGTTCTGGACAAAGCAGGAATTTAAGCAGTTTCTTCCGTCTATGGAGAAGAAACCGGAGGCGAAGATGGCATTTATGCTTCTTTACTGGACAGGAATGCGTATAGGTGAATTACTGGCACTTACCTATGAAGATATTGATTTGGAAAAGCGTATTATAAGCATTTCCAAATCATATCAGAGATTAGATGGAAAGGATGTGATTACACCGCCTAAAACACCAAAGAGCAATCGTAAGATTACAATTCCACCATTTCTGGCAGAGGAACTAAAGGAATATTGCAGTCATTTATATGGAATTATGCCAAATGAAAGAATGTTTCGGTTTACAAAGTCTTATATGGAACATGAGATTGTACGAGGCATAAAGGAAACAGGTGTAAGGGTAACTATTCAGTACATCTTGATTTTTCGGCAAAACAGAGAAAATAAAATTTCTGTTTCGTCATCGTTTTAGTGTAAAATGCGGATAATTTTTCAGTTTGGCTGCCAGGTACTTTGGGGTTGTGGATTACTGAAACATAACTCCTTAGTTTTATCAAGATAACAGCATTTTTGTGAATTTTATCCGGGTGTTATCAGCATTTAATCTCTGACTTTTTAGGGTTATCCACCGTCATTTTGACAATATGCCAAAATCTTACGATTCGCTTTTTATCCCATTTTCTGTTAAAATAGAAGTATCAAATTTTAACGGAAGAAGGTGATCTGATTGACAAAAGATGAAATGAATAAGCAGTTATTACAGCAGGTTCATTCCTTAACAGCAACTGTAGATTCCCTGAATGCTACAATCAATGCGCAAACACAGTTAATCGCTCAGCTCAATCAGACAATACAGGAACTGAAGGAACAGCTTAATAAGAACTCCCAAAACAGTTCCAAACCACCTTCAAGTGATGGCTATAAAAAACCTGCGCCTAAGAGCCTGCGCAAACTATCCGGCAAAAAGGTCGGTGGACAGAACGGACATCCGGGGACACATCTGGTGGTAATAACAGCTCCGAATGAAATCGTCAAACATATGCCATCCGCATGTGAAGGCTGCCTGCATTATCGGATGTGCAAAGGTACTGCCTGTATTGCTGAAAACGACATGTCATTGATGCTGTCGTTACAGTCAATGTTACGGAGCATCAGTCATTGGAAATCCCAATCTGTATGCTGCACGGGGATACCCGCAGAGGTGCTTTTCCTTCTGACGTAAAAGCAGCCGTACAGTATGGCGAAAACCTACAGGCATTATCTGTGGCATTAAATACCGTGGATGCAGTCAGCATTAAACGCACCCATGAGATTCTTTCCGGAGTATTTAACATTCCGATTGCAACAGGCACGATCAGCAGCATGGTAAAAAGATGCGCAGACAGTCTGGGAGATACAGTAAGTAAGATCAAGGATAAAATGATCGGTTCTGCGCTTGGACACTTCGATGAAACCGGAACCAGAGTGGATAAAAAACTCTGGTGGGTTCATGATGCCTCAAACGGTGAATACACCTATCTTGATATCAGTCCCAAGCGTGGAACGGCAGGTATGGAGCAATGCGGCGTTCTTTCGGAATTCAAGGGAATTGCCATGCATGACTGCCGGGCTTCCTACTGGAATTATCCGGATATCCAGCATGCTGTCTGCTGTGCCCATCTACTCCGTGAATTAACGGGGATTGATGAAAATCATCCTGAGCAGAAGTGGGCATCTGCATTTATAGACCTTTTACTGGAAATGAAAAAGGTCAAAGACAAAGCTGAATAGTTACGCCAAAGGTTATGCTACAGATTGCCTAAATTTTGCTAAGAAAATTGCAGAAGAGAATCATTGCTACAAGATGATGCTACTTACAGGTTCAAAGGAAGAAAGTACATTGAATTTCTATCGAAATGCCGGTTATAACAGTTCTGACAAGACTGCATTTATATAGTGGATTGATATATGAAATATGTATACACCTAAATCATTGGGGCAGAAAGTGAGTGTTTGAGTTATGACAGGAAAGTTAAGAAATATGACGTCAATTTACTTATTAAAGGATGATAAAGTACTGCTCTTATTCAGAAAGGGCGGAAGAGTTGTAAGTGATGTATGGACAGGTTCTGCCGGAGGTCATTTTGAAGAATTTGAGCTAAATGATGCAAAGGCTTGTGTATTAAGAGAGCTGAATGAGGAACTAGGACTTTGTGAAGATAATATTCGGAATCTTTCTCTTAGATATGTTACCTTACGAAGAACGAAAGGGGAGATAAGACAAAATTACTATTTTTTCGCAATACTTAATGAAGAAGTTAGTGATGATTTGGTCTCGAATGAAGGAGAATTGAAATGGTTTTCTCTAAATCAATTGGATGAACTGGAAATGCCATACACAGCAAGGTATGTTATGAATCATTATTGTTCAATAGGACAGTATTCAGACAAAATATATACAGGTGTAGCAAATGAGAATGAGGTTATATTTTTGGGATTGCCAGAGTTTTGATGTAGTGACAGAGGTGCAGAATGATACAAAAATTTAAATATAAAAGAGCAACAATGGAAGATATTGATGAACTGGTAAGAACAAGAATAATTGTCCTTCGTGCCGCTAACAAATTGTCAGATGATGAGGATATGTCTGTTGTGGAGGAGAAATCATATGCATATTATAGGCGTGCGTTGGAAACAGGTGAGCATATTGCATATTTGGTGTATGATAACGGGGCATTTGTCGGTGCAGGTGGTGTCAGTTTTTATCAGGTGATGCCGACATATCATAATCCGACTGGTAAAAAGGCGTATATTATGAATATGTATACGGCACCGGAATATCGAAGACAGGGAATTGCAATTCACACATTGGATTTGCTGGTAAAGGATGTGAAGGAACAGGGTGTGCTACAGATTGCATTAGAGGCAACGTATATGGGACGACCGTTGTATGAGAGATACGGATTTGCGAAAATGGAAGATGAAATGGAGCTGAAGGAATGAACTGGAAGAAATTATTTGCAATACATATTCTAGAGAGGATATGATTATTATTGTGATGATGCTGTCGAAAATATGGAAATATCAGATGATATTATAAGAGCCGATGTAATAGGTTCAGAGGACTATGAAGTAGAGATATCCTTAAGTAATGGAGAAGTTACAGATATGTATTGTTCATGTCCTTATGCATTAGATGATAGAAACTGCAAGCATATGGCAGCAGTACTCTATGAATGGTCGGAAAATGAAGCGGAAGAAAAGAAAGATGAGGAAAATGCAATAAATACAGACCTGTTTCAGCCGGCATATACTGTAAATTCTCATAAGAAAAAACTGACTGCAGTTGAGGGACTTGTTAGCGGTGCTAATGAAGAGGATGTGCGTTCGTTTTTGGCGGCTGTTTTGGCTGAAGATGAAAAGCTGCTACTTCGTTTCCATAGCTTCCAGCGTATGCACATGTGGAGAAACTGTATAAGGAAGAAAAACTATATGACAGATTGCTGGTATATGTATTAAATTCTCCAGGATTGTATGCATTACAGGAGTATGAAAAAGTTTTGAAAAAGGAGTATCCAGAGCAGATATTGAATAAGTATAAGGATGAAGTAAGTAAGATGGCGGTTCACACAAGTGAACGAAAAAATTATGCCCATCTGGTATCCTTGTTGCGAAAGATGCAACAGATAAAGGGTGGTTCAAAGCTTGTGGAACAGATAGTTGCTGAGTGGAAGATAAAATATAAAAATCGCCCAGCTATGATGGATGAATTAAGGAAATTGTGATGTTTGAGGTTCTTATGGAAAGAAAAACAAATAAAAATAAGCGAAGATAGAAGCGTAATATTGATGATTTTCAAATAGAACAGGATGAGAATTTTAGCTTTATTGCTGGTTATACTTCGGGCGGTTATCCTTATGGGAATCCTTGGGAAGAAACGGATGATGAGCAGAATGAAGTGGAAGATGTATTTATTTAAAAATGCGATATATTATGCAATTTTATAGAAATGGGAGATGCTATTATGGCTTTATCATATAAACGATTATGGAAATTATTAGTAGATAAAGAAATGAGCAAATCGGATTTGCGTAAAAAGGCAGAAATCGCTCCTAACACAATGACAAAGCTTCGCCGTGATGAAGAGGTGAGCCTTACAATTCTCAGCAAAATCTGCAAAACATTACATGCAGACTTTGGGGATATTGTGGAGTATGTGCCGGATGCAGAAATATGGGATTTGTATAATGAGAACAGAGAGCTTCTGGGAAAAGAACATGTAAGAGGAGAGCAGCTACAGATAGATGGATATCATCTGGTGGTGCATGTCTGGATTCGTAATTCTAAGGGAGAGTACCTTATTTCGCAGCGTTCTGCAAACAGACCGACAAACCCTTTGATGTGGGAATGTGTAGGTGGTTCGGTTGTAAAAGGTGAGGACAGTTTATTAGGAGCAATTCGAGAGGCAAAGGAAGAAGTTGGAGTTGATTTGATGCCGGAAAATGGACAAGTTCTTTTTACAAAGACACGAAAAATCATTAATGGAAAAATTTTTAATGATATTATGGATGTTTGGCTGTTTGAATATGAAGGAGAAGTCGATTTGGGAAATGCTACAACGGATGAAGTAGCACAGGTTGCTTGGATGAACAGGGGACAGATTAAAGAATTATTTGATGCTGATATGTTTGTAGAGACGTTGGAGTACTTCTTTACGGAAGTGGACAAAGAAAGGAGTTAAATGTTTAAATTTATATTTGATTTAGCTACAGAACCATTGGGATTACCGATTGATTGGTATTATGAATGGATTATATTAGGAGTAATCGGATATATTGCATATTTGATTGCGTATGATAAAATTGGAAGTTTATATCATGGGGATTTTATTTCAGGGAGAGCAGCAGGATCATTTTTTCACTGGATTATTCGAACTATTTGACTGATATAAGAATGATTTGGAGCACCAAGGGTGCTGGATAACAATATTGATGCAGATAGTATTGTTGAAATGATATATAGAGATTCAGCAAATGAAGGATAAGGGTATTACGTATGGCAAGAACAGAAAAAGTGATAATGACAAATATGTGTATGGTGTTTAGTGAAAATAGGGTACTTGTCCAAGATAAGAGGGATGATGATTACTCTGGAATAACATTTCCGGGAGGACATGTGGAAAGAGGAGAATCATTTACAGATGCTGTGATACGCGAAGTGTGGGAAGAAACTGGATTGAAAATTTCAGAACCAAAACTTTGTGGGATAAAAGACTGGATGAAGAATGAGGAAACAAGATATATAGTGTTATTATATAAGACAGATAAGTTTGAAGGAATAGTTACTTCGTCTGAAGAAGGGGATGTATTTTGGCTGACATTAGATGAAATGAAGCAGAGAAAACTTGCTTATGGAATGGATAAAATGTTGGAAGTATTTTTAAATGACAATATTAGTGAATATTTCTTTTTTGAAGAAAATGGCAAATGGATAGAAGAGTTGAAATAGTTTAAATAAATGCAAAGGAGTTTGAAGTGGATATTTTATTTAAGAATGATGATTTTGTATTTTCATACAGAGTTGGTGGTATATTGATACGCAATGGAAAAATTCTATTACAGCGTCCTAAGAATGATGATTATTCCATTATAGGTGGACATGTTGCAGCAATGGAAACAAGTATGGAAACTTTGAAACGGGAATTTGAAGAAGAACTTCACACTAAAATAGAGGTAGATAATCTGCTAGCGATTGGTGAAATATATTTTCCATGGGGTAAGAGACCATGTCATCAGATATGTTTATATTATAATGTGCATCTCGTTAATGATGATATTCCTTTAGATGGAGTATTTCTTGGGTATGATAGTTTGGATGATAAAAGGATTGATTTAGATTTTTGCTGGGTTCCACTTGAGGATTTAAAGAATGGTGTAAAGGTATATCCGCAGGAGTTGGTACCTTATATTCTTGAACAGAAGAAAGAAATTGTGCATTTTGTTTCAAAGCAAATTTAGAAGATGAGATTATAGGTGTTGATGGAGAAGAAATATGTTAGAATCATAATATGGATAAATTGTATATTGCCATTGAGATAGCAAAAAGAATCTAACAGACAGCATTTATAGAGGAACTCCTATGTCAAAATCAAATCACAAAGAGGTCAGAACTTTAGCAGGGTATATAATTGATAAAACAGATACAGAGGCATATCGGTCCGGAAAGCTGACTGGCTGGAAGCATCTGAATGTGTCTGCTGAGTTGATGGAGTCTGTAGGCGGGCGAAACAGTCTGCTGGAACAGGCGCATTTTCTGGAAGAGCATACCGAAGCAGGCAGAGGTGGCCAATTAAAAGTGGACTGGCGCCAGATGAAAAGAGACATTAAGACAATTGATTATGAGATCAGTGTGATTCCTGAGCTGTGCAGAATGGAAAAAGTCGAAGATTCCAGGCTGCATCAGCTGGAATTAATAGCAAGAGTTGAGCATTGGCAGGCAGAGATCACGGAATATGACTGGCTTTGCAGGTATTATAATGATATTTTGGATAGATTGCTTGCAGGTAAGCTTGTTCAGGATGCAGAAGATGAGGAACGGTTTCACTGCATTAATGAAATTGCGAAAATAAAAGAGCCGCTCTGGGAGCGTATATTCAGTTCAAGAGTATTCCATAATTCCAAGGTATTTGAGAAGTCGTACCGACAGAAGATGCTAACGATTTTACAGAATTACTCGCCATACTATGAGGAGAATATGGAAGATTATGACATAGAGGGTGATGATTCACAAGAGGATGAGAAGCGAAAGACCGGCAAGGAAATCTTAAAAATGCATGGTATTTTATCTTATGCACAGACCCTGGAATGGAAGGGACCACTGCAATATCAACTGGACAATGGGAAGGTGGTAGATACATCAGGTTCTGTTTATGGGACGGTGATCAATACGCAGACCTTGGAGCATTCTACGCCATTTGCAATATCCGGCTGCAGAAGGATTATGACCATTGAGAATAAGGCCAATTATGAGAGCATGCCATACGCGCAAGATACTTTGTATATTTTCTGCCACGGATATCTTACGCCTAAGGAAGTGCATTTCTTAAGGAGATTGTGTGAGCTTGCATCGGAAGAATGTGAGTTTTATCACTGGGGAGACATGGATTTTGGAGGAATCAGTATTTTCCAATTTATAAAGGAAAAAGTATTTCCGGCTTTGAGACCATATAGGATGGGAATTGCTGATTTTAAGGAGGCGCTGGATAAGGAAGCAGGAATTCCGCTTAAGGCTTCCACAAGGACGAAGCTTGAGAAAAAGAATGCCGGTCTGCTGGCAGAGCTGAAGGATGAGATATTGAGAACGGGAATGACGATTGAACAGGAAAGATTGTTATGAAAATAACAATGCGAAGAACAAGACTGTAAAATCCGATATATAATGCAGAAATAAATATCATGGCAGTAGTTAAGAAAAGGAAAGGGGTACATATGGAAATCAGTGAATATGTAAAATACGTAGGAGTCAATGACCATCAGGTTGATTTATTCGAGGGACAGTATCAGGTTCCGCATGGAATGGCATACAACTCATATATTATTATGGATGAGAAGATAGCTGTTATGGATACGGTAGACGGTGCCTTTTCCGGGGAATGGCTGCAGAATATTGAGCAGGTGCTTGAAGGAAGAACACCGGATTATCTTGTAATCCAGCATATGGAACCGGATCATTCAGCCAGTATTCCGGCTTTTTTGGAGAAATATCCACAGACAGCCGTTGTTTCAACTGCAATGGGCTTTCAGTATATGGAGCAGTTTTTCCCGAAATTCTATGAGAAAGCAGGAATTGCTCCGGAGAAGAAGATCATAGCTGCAAATGGTGCAACATTAGAATTGGGAAGTCATACGCTGCATTTTGTATATGCGCCTATGGTGCATTGGCCGGAGGTCATGATGACCTATGAGGCATCAGAGAAGATTCTCTTTGCAGCAGACGGCTTTGGTAAATTCGGAGCACTGGATGTTGAGGAAGACTGGGTGGATGAAGCCAGACGCTATTATATTGGTATTGTGGGTAAGTATGGTGCGCAGGTACAGGCTGTTCTGAAGAAGGCAGCAGCGCTGGATATCCGGATGATCTGCTCTCTGCATGGCCCTGTATTAAAAGACAATCTGGGATTTTATCTGGAGAAATATAATAAGTGGTCTTCCTATCAGCCGGAGGAGTCAGGCGTTGTCATTGCGTATGCATCTGTCTATGGTAATACGAAAAAGGCAGCACAATATCTGGCAGACACATTGACGCAAAAGGGGCAGAAGGTTGTACTGTATGATCTTGCAAGGTGTGATAAGGCTGCTGCTATTGCAGATGCTTTTCGCTATGATAAGCTGGTGCTGGCAGGAATCACGTATAATGGTGATCTGTTCCCCTGTATGCGTGCGTATATCGAAGGTCTGACGGAACGCAGCTATCAGAATCGCAGGGTGGCAGTGATAGAGAATGGAACGTGGGCGCCTATGGCGGCGAAATTAATCAAGGGAATGTTCGAAAAGAGTAAGAATATTACTTTTACAGAGTCTGCTGTAACGATTAAGTCAGCAATGAATGCCCAGAATCAGGCCGGGCTTGATAAAATGGCAGAGGAGATAGTAAGATAATTCTCTGAGTAGATTGACCAAAAGACTATAAAGTAGTACAATATTTCCAAGGGGTAAGGGACACTTTGAAGGTGTCCCTTTTTGCTTTTTGCAGGAGGTAGAATATGAGTAGTAAGAGAAGAAATCGATGGGTAACTTTATTGACTATTGTTGTGGTCGCTGTCAGCGCAGTCTTAGGTAATCCGATTCAGGCGAAGGCTTCTGCCAATGATATCGCCCGGCTTAATCAGCTGTCGGTGCAGGCACAGTATCCTGCAGTCTTAAATGTAGGAGAGTATGATGAAGCCACTGCCGGTGTACTGAATACACTGGCTACGCAGGCTTTTGCCACATGGGCATCAGAGAATTATATTAACTATCAGTACATCTCAGTGGATGAAATGTACGTGGCGCCTTTTAGCAGTGAGCTTGTATATGGGGAGATGGCAGCACCGTACACAGCTTTACTGACAGAAATTGCAGCAGATGATGATGGTGATGAATTGCTGGCAGCAATGCAGTATGCTTTGATGATCAGATACAGCTACATTTCCAGTACGAATCAGGCGGTAAGCAAGATCGTATATGGCTTCTTGTCTGCATCTGACGGAACTTACATAGGCTTTGCGGGAACGGATGAGGATGCATCCAATATAACATATCTTGCCATGTACAGTCTGTTATATTCAGGAGCACCAATCCTTTATTCTACTGATATTTCTCTGGATTTTGGTCTGGATGCAGCAGGTGCTGATACAATCACCGAAGATCAGCAGGATGTGGGTGCACAGCTTGAACAATCGACCTCTGGTAATAGCAACAGCAGTAATTCAGCCATGTGCTGGCTGTCGGCTACAGGTTCCAAGTATCACAGCATCAATAACTGTGGCAGAATGAATCCGAATAATGCAAGACAGGTGACGATTGCAGAAGCAGAGCGTCAGGGATACGGAAGATGTAAGAAATGCTGGTAGAAATTGATATCGAATAAAATAAGACCGCATTGGCAGTGATAATACTGCAATGCGGTCTTGTCTTATCTATATTGTTCCGTCCTTTTGTGCCTGATCTACTTCGACAGCCAGTTTCTTGACCTGGCCGGAGAGCATGAGCAGTGCAAGAAGGTTGGGAATCGCCATGAAGCCGTTGAAGGTATCTGCGATATCCCACAGAAGTCCGAGATTAATGGTAGCACCTACGATGGAAACGAAGGAGTAAATGACAAGGAATGGTCGAACGAGCTTCTCTCCACCTAGAAATTCGATACAGCGTGAGCCATATAATCCCCATCCGATGATGGTACTGAAAGCAAAACAGCACATGGCGATCGCAGTGAAGATAGATACCCAGCTTCCATATGTAGCAGTGAAGCCTGAGATAGTCAGTTCAGCACCGGCTGCCTGTCCATAGGTGATTCCTGGCGCTGCCAGCAGAATGACCAGACCAGTCAGCGTACATATGACGATGGTATCCATAAATACTTCAAAGATACCGAACATTCCTTGATGTACAGCATTGTCTGTATCTGCGCATGCATGGGCAATAGAACCGGTTCCGAGTCCTGCTTCATTGGAGAAGATTCCTCGTGAGACACCCTTTTTCATACTCAGGAACATAGAACCTATAACGCCGCCTGTAGCTGCTCTTGGAGAGAAAGCACCACTGAATATTTCAGCCAATACAGTCGGGACACGATTGATATTGATGATGATGACGCCAAAAGCCAGAATCACATATAACACCGCCATAAAAGGCACCAGCTTCTCTGTAACCTGACCGATACGCTTGATACCGCCAAGCAGCACCATTGCTACAAGGGCGGCAATGAAGATACCGAAGATCAGATTGGCTTTATCATTTGTTCCGTCAATAACATGGAAGCTCATCAATGCAGAGTTGATGGAGGCAACGATTGTATTTACCTGTGTGGCATTACCTGTACCAAAGACGGTCAGAACGCCGAACACTGCATAGAGCACAGCAAGAAAATACCATTTTCGGGACAGTCCGTTTTTAATATAGTACATAGGGCCGCCGACGTACTCTCCGCTGGCGTTTTTCTCACGAAAATGAATTGCCAGAGTAACCTCTGAGAATTTTGTACACATACCAAGGAAAGCGGAGCACCACATCCAGAAGATTGCACCAGGGCCGCCCAGGGCAATCGCACCGGCAACTCCTGCGATATTACCGGTTCCTACAGTTCCTGCCAGAGCAGTACAGACTGCCTGAAAAGGACTTATGGAGCCGTCCTTTGCCTGTGTCTTGTCAAAAATTTTGCCAATGGTATTCTTCATGGCTACACCAAATTTACGAATCTGGATAAATTTGGTGCGGACAGAGAGTAGGAGACCTACGCCGATAATACATATCATGGCGGGAACACCCCAGATGAAGCCGTTGATGACCTGGTTAATGCTTGCTATTTTTTCTACCATTTTTGTTACCGTACCTTTCTGCAGCTGCATTTTGAAGCTGCAGCGCTTTATCGGATTACAATGTAAAAGTCTATGACTCTTATTATGACATGAAATACAGATAGTTTACAAGTATTAGTTTTGTATACACAGCTTTACTTTGATTTTACCTGTTCTTGATGATACCTGAATTGCAGACTTTACATTGGACAGATACAATGATGAAAAATCGGGGAAAGTGAGATGAGCGTACCATGCATAACAGAATCGCGGGTATCGGTGCAGTACTGCTGATGGCTGTCATTATGGGAGTATCCTGTACGAGGAAGAGTTTCCCATATATATAGATGTTGTACAGATTCCATAATAAATTTTCTCATCTGCAATGATAAATCTATTTTACCAGGTGGTGTTTCTTGTGATACAATATACTGTATGTTTTAACGACTATAGTAGTGAATGGTAAGTGAGAGGAAGCACACATGAGAATAGGTTTTGATAATGATAAGTATCTGAAGATTCAGTCGGAGCATATTAAGGAGAGAATCGGTCAGTTCGGAGACAAGCTGTATCTGGAATTTGGCGGTAAGCTGTTTGATGATTACCATGCATCCAGAGTTCTGCCGGGCTTCCAGCCGGACAGTAAGCTGCAGATGCTCATGCAGCTCTCTGATGTAGCGGAAATCGTCATTGTAATCAGTGCAGCAGATATAGAGAAGAATAAAGTCAGAGGTGATCTGGGTATCACATATGACGTGGATGTACTGCGTCTCATCAGTGAGTTTGAGAAGAAGGGACTCTATGTAGGCAGCGTTGTCATCACACAGTTTGCCGGACAGAGCGGAGCAGTCCAGTTCAGAGAGAGACTGGAGAAGAAAAATATCAAAGTATATCAGCATTACATTATAGAGGGATATCCCTCCAATATTCCGTTGATCGTAAGCGGGAATGGCTTTGGCAAGAATGACTATATAGAGACAACAAGACCACTGGTAGTGATCACGGCACCAGGTCCCGGCAGCGGTAAGATGGCGACTTGTCTGTCACAGCTTTATCATGAGAATCTGCGTGGTATTAAGGCAGGCTATGCGAAATTCGAAACATTCCCTATCTGGAATATTCCTCTCAAGCATCCTGTGAATCTGGCTTATGAGGCAGCAACGGCAGACTTAAACGATATCAATATGATCGATCCGTTCCATCTGGAGGCTTATGGAGAGACTACTGTCAACTACAACAGAGATATTGAGATTTATCCTGTATTGAATGCCATTTTCGAAGGTATCTATGGTGAGAATACATATTATAGATCCCCAACTGACATGGGTGTCAATATGGCGGGCAACTGTATCATTGATGATGAGGCGTGCTGCGAAGCATCCAAGATGGAGATTATCCGCAGATATTATACGGCAATCAATAAAGTAGCCAAGGAGGAGGCTTCCGAGAACGAGGTCTATAAGATAGAGCTCCTCATGAAACAGGCGAAGATCACGACAGATGACCGCAAGGTTACAGTAGCAGCGAAGAAAAGGGCAGAAGAGCTTGGTGTGGCATGTGCAGCCATTGAACTGGAGGATGGTACGATTATCACGTCCAAGACAACGGATTTTCTTGGAGCATCAGCTGCGCTATTACTGAATGCACTGAAATATCTGGCCGGAATTGAACATGATGAGAAGCTGATCAAGCCGGAAGCAATCGAACCGATTCAGGCATTGAAGGTTAATTTCCTGGGTGGAAGGAATCCAAGACTGCACAGTGATGAGGTGTTGATCGCGCTGGCACTGACTTCTGTTACCAGCGAGAATGCGAAACGTGCCATGGAGCAGATTCCAAGACTGAGAGGCTGTCAGGTACACACCTCAGTCATGCTTTCTGAGGCAGATTCCAAGACTTTCAAGAGACTGGGTGTGGATCTTACCTGTGAACCGGTAAGAAGCGGACTGAAATTATATTAGTAGCTATGCGGAATAGTTACTGCAGGATAAGGAATAGAGTGTACATAAAGGAGGAGTAAGTAATGGCTTGTACAACGATTTTGGTTGGTAAGAAGGCGTCCTATGACGGTTCTACCATGATTGCACGTAATGATGATTCAGCATCAGGACATTTTACAGCGAAGAAGGTGGTTGTCGTGCAGCCACAGGAGCAGCCCATCAAATACAGATCAGAGCTTTCTCATGTAGAGATTGAGCTGCCATCAGATCCTATGAAATATACATGTGTACCCAATGCCGTGAAAGGTGAGGGGGTATGGGCTGCAAGCGGCGTAAACGCAGCCAATGTTGCCATGACAGCAACAGAAACCATTACTTCTAATCCACGAGTGCTGGGCGCAGACCCGTTAGTGGTATATCAGCCTGCAGCAGATGGCAAAGAGGAAGTTGCAGGAGGAATTGGTGAGGAAGATATCGTATACATCGTACTTCCTTATATTCACAGTGCCAGAGAAGGTGTGAAGAGACTGGGAAGCCTTCTGGAGCAGTATGGTACATATGAAATGAATGGTATTGCTTTTCAGGATGCGGATGAGATATGGTGGCTTGAGACCATAGGCGGTCATCACTGGATTGCCAGACGTGTACCGGATGATGTTTATGTAGTTATGCCGAATCAGCTGGGAATCGATGCTTTTGACCTTGAAGATGCACTTGGAGCACAGAAGGACTATATGTGTTCACCGGATATGAAGGAATTTATTGAGAAAAACCATCTGGATCTGTCAATGGACGGCAGACTCAATCCACGTGACGCATTCGGAAGTCATGATGATTCTGATCATGTATACAATACACCGCGTGCATGGTTCATGCTCCGGTATCTGAACCCTCATACAAAGAAGTGGGATGGCCCTGTATCCGAGTATACACCCTGCTCTGATGACCTTCCATGGTGCATGGTACCTGAGAAGAAGATCACAGTAGAGGATGTAAAATATGTGTTATCCTCTCATTATCAGGGAACGCCCTATGATCCTTATGCAGCATACGGAGATAAGTCCATGAGTGGTGCATACCGTTCTATCGGTATCAACCGTAATGACTTTGTGGCAGTGATCCAGATTCGTCCGGATCAGCCCAAGGACAGCAGCATCATTGAATGGGTGGCTTTTGCCTCCAATGCCTTCAATGTACTGGTTCCCTTCTATGCAGATGTGAATGAGATACCAGAATATCTTGGCAATACCACAGGAGAGGTATCTACGGATAATTTCTACTGGTCAAGCAGACTGATTGCGGCAATGGCAGATGCTTCCTACAGAAAATCCATCTTCCATATTGAGCGTTATCAGGAGCATGTGATGTCCAGGGCACATGAGCTGATCGGACTGTGTGATGCCTCTCTTGCAAAAGAGAGTGATGCAGACAAGAGACTGGAGCTTAAACAAAAGGCAAACCAGGCTCTGGCTGATATGCTTAAAGCCGAGACTGCGTCTACATTGGATAAAGTATTATATGAATTAAGTAATTTGATGAAGAATGCATATTCCAGATCAGATGCCTAGGAAATTTACGGTGGGACTATAGTCCCACCGTTTTCTTATACTTGAAAATCCACTAAAATGTATAGGAAAAGACAATATAATGCATTTTAGTGAATTTTTTTGTATAAATATACTTGATTTTAGCGCAGTGATGTGGTAGCATATTAATCAGCGCAAGGGAGCGGTATACACGAATACAGTTTCAGTGCGCTCATTTTATAAACACCCATAATTGCGGGGGTGGGAGGTCTGAACAGTTCAGACACAGAATAACTCTAAGGAGGAAATGTTATGAAAAAGATGAAAGCTACATTAGCGATCGCAATGGCTTCCGTTCTGACGATTGGTCTCGTTGGATGCGGCAGCAGTTCAGCACCGGCTGCTACAGAGCAGACAAGTGCTGCAGCAGGCACAGATACGACAGCTTCAGCTGAGGCAACAACTACAGCAAGCGGTTCTGACCTGAACATTATGTTAGAGACACCTGTTGAGTCACTTGACCCACAGCAGGCAACAGATGGTACTTCATTTGAAGTTATCGCAGACTATACAGATGGTCTGATGCAGATGGATGCAGACGGACAGGCAGTACCTGCCCTGGCAGAATCTTATGACCTTTCTGATGACGGACTTACCTATACATTCCACATTCGTGATGATGCTAACTGGAGCAACGGTACTCCTGTTACTGCAGCAGATTTCGTATTTGCATGGCAGAGAGCAGCAGATCCTGAAGTTGCTTCCGAATATTCCTATATGTTAAGTGATATCGGTCAGATCAAGAATGCTGCAGATATTATCGCAGGCAACAAAGATAAGAGCGAACTTGGTGTTACAGCAGTAGATGATAAGACATTACAGGTAGAATTAAATGTTCCTGTCAGCTACTTCCTGTCACTGATGTATTTCCCTACATTCTATCCTGTAAATGAAGAGTTCTTTACTTCATGCGGTGATACATTTGCAACAAGCCCTGAGACAGTACTTTCCAATGGTGCATTCGTACTTGACTCTTATGAGCCGGCTGCAACAGCTTTCCACTTAACCAAGAATGCTGATTACTACAATGCAGACAGCATACAGCTTGCTGGCTTAAATTATCAGGTAATCCAGGATTCACAGCAGGCATTGATGAGCTACCAGACAGGAGCTTTGGATACTACTCTTGTAAACGGTGAACAGGTTGACCAGGTTAAGGATGATCCTGAATTCCAGGCAATTGGTGCAGGTTACTTATGGTATGTATCACCTAACATCAAGAATGTTCCTGAACTTGCCAACTTAAATATCCGTATGGCACTGACAATGGCTATCAATCGTGAAGCTATCACAACAGATGTATTAAAGGATGGTTCCACACCTACATATACAGCAGTTCCCATTGAATTTGCAGCAGGTCCTGACGGATCTGACTTCTCCGGAGATCAGTCCAAGTTCTCTGATGTATGCGCATTTGATGCAGATAAGGCAGCAGAGTACTGGCAGGCAGGTCTGGATGAACTTGGTGTAACAGAGCTTGCACTTGACATGGTTGTAGATGCTGATGATGCACCTCAGAAGGTCGCTCAGGTATTAAAGGAGCAGTGGGAGACAACTCTTCCGGGACTTACAGTTACTCTGACAATTGAGCCTAAGAAACAGAGAGTACAGGATATGCAGGATGGTAACTTCCAGTTAGGACTTACACGTTGGGGACCTGACTACGCTGATCCTATGACTTACCTTGGAATGTGGGTAACAGATAATTCTAACAACTATGGTTTCTGGAGCAATGCAGAATATGATGCTATCATTGATGAGTGTACAACTGGTGATCTGTGTACAGATGCAGAAGGACGCTGGGCTAGACTTTACGATGCTGAGAAGATCGTAATGGACGAAGCAGTTATCTTCCCTCTCTACACACAGTGTAATGCAGAAATGATGTCTTCTAAGGTTACAGGCGTTGAGTTCCACCCGGTTGCTTTGAACCGTGTATATAAGAATGCGGTAAAGGCAGAATAATAGAAATTTGTTAATTGGAACCGCACTAAGGAAGTCTATACCTTGGTGCGGTTTTTGTGCCTGATAAGGCTTAAAAGAGTTTGAACACAGACGGGGAGGCAGAAGGTGAAGAAATATACGATAAAGCGAGTGATTACTTCGCTCTTTACACTTTTGGCGATTTTATTGGTTTTGTTTATACTGATGCAGCTTATGCCGGGTTCTCCATTTAATGATGAGAAATTAAATGCAGACCAGAAGGCAGCCCTTTATGCAAAATATGGTCTGGACCAGCCAATTATCGTACAGTTTTTTAAATATGTAGGCAATATGTTAAAGGGTGATCTGGGCGTTAGTTATAACATTTCCAAGAATACCCCGATTTCACAGTTGATTCAGAGCAGATTACCGATCTCTATCAGAATCGGTGGATTTGCAGTTACAGTAGGTGCAGTGGTAGGATTGATCCTTGGACTGATCGCAGCTCTCAAGCATGATACGATATGGGATACTCTGGCAACGATTATCTCCGTTATTGGCGTATCTGTTCCATCCTATGTATTTGCGCTGGCACTGAGTTATAATTTTGGATTTAAGCTTGGCTGGTTTCCTATGTTATTCTCCCAGCAGGATATCTTTGGTTCCAGTGTATTGCCCAGTATTTCATTGTCCATGTTTACCATGGCATCCATTGCCCGGTTTACGAGGAGTGAGATGCTTGAAGTATTGGGAAGCGAATATATGTTATTGGCAGAGAGTAAGGGTATCTCAGGTTCTGCACTGATATTACGTCATGCATTGCGAAATGCGCTGATTCCTATTATCACAGTACTTGCACCGTTGATTGTAGATCTGATGACAGGTTCTCTGGTAGTAGAGAAGATCTTTGCGATTCCCGGCGTAGGAAGTCTGCTTGTAACAGCAATTCAGTCCAATGATTATAACGTAGTTATTGCATTGAGTTTTATTTATTCTGCAATGTATATCGGTATCATGCTGGTAGTGGATATTCTCTACGGTATCATTGATCCGAGAATCCGACTTGCAGGGAAAGGGGAATGATGATGAGCGAGATAAACACACCCTATGTACCTGTAGATGCGGATTTTGTATTAAAAGACAATGCAGGTGCGATTACAATTGATGAGAACTATGCCGCACAGAACTTCTGGAAAGACGTATTGATCCGTTATTTCCGTAAAGTAAGTGCAGTTATTGGTCTTGTACTGATTATATTGATTACTTTATTTGCAGCAATCGGACCGGGTATGAATGAGTATACATATTCAGGACAGGAATTGAGCCAGAAGAACTTCGCCCCACGTGTGAAGGCACTGGAGAAGTTCGGTATCTTTAACGGTGATGAGTCAATGCGGACCACGACAGGCTCCAAGACCATCAATTATTATGTGGAAAAAGGGCTGGACGATGTAGAATACTGGTTCGGAAGTGATAATTTTGGACGTGACATCTGGACACGTACCTGGGAAGGCGCAAGAGTATCTCTGATTATTGCCATTGCGGCAGCAATCATTGATATGGTCATTGGTATGAGTTATGGTCTGATATCCGGATATTTTGGTGGTAAAGTCGATATTATCATGCAGAGAATCCTGGAGATTGCCAATGGTATCCCCAGACTGGTTATTGTTACACTGCTTCTGCTGGTCCTTCAGCCTGGTATGCTGACCATTATTTTTGCATTGATGCTGACTGAATGGGTAGGCATGAGCCGTATTGCCCGTGCAGAGATGTTGAAGTTAAAGGAGCAGGAATTTGTTCTGGCTTCCAGAACCCTGGGAGCAGGTAACTTCTTCATCATCTTTAAAGAAGTGCTGCCTAATATCATTGGACCAATCATTACACAGGTTATGTTCTCCATTCCTACCGCAATCTTTACAGAGGCATTTTTAAGCTTCGTAGGTCTGGGTATTCCTGTACCACAGTGTTCATTAGGTTCCCTGATTTCAGAGGGCTTCAACAGCTTTACAACACATCCGTACCAGATTATTCCACCTATCGTGGTAATGGCATTACTGATGTTGAGCTTCAACCTTGTAGCAGATGGATTAAGAGAAGCACTTGATCCTAAGATGAAAGAAATGTAAGGACGAAAGGAGAAATAAGATGTCAGAAGATAAGAACACAATTCTTCAAATCAAAGATTTGGATATCACCTTTCGTACTACTGCTGGACCAGTCCATGCAATACGAGGTGTTAATATAGACCTGCAAAAAGGAGAAACGGTTGCCATCGTAGGAGAATCCGGTTCCGGTAAATCTGTTACGATGAAGGCTGCCATGGGTATTCTTGCATCCAATGCAACAGTAACAAACGGCAGTATTGAATTCTCCTATCATCATGCTGATGGAACACCGGAGACGGTAGATATTCTCAGCAAAGATAAGAAATGGATACGCAGACATATCAATGGCAAGAGAATTGCCATGGTATTTCAGGACCCGATGACAAGTCTCGATCCTACTATGACGATTGGTAAACAGATCATGGAAGGTATGATCTGGCATTTCAAGACTCCGAAGAAAGAAGCCTGGGCAAAAGCCGTGGAGCTTCTCAAAGAGGTAGGTATTGAAGATGCAGAGAAGAGAATGAAGAATTATCCGCATCAGCTGTCCGGCGGTATGAGACAGAGAGTTGTCATTGCGATTGCACTCTCCTGTAACCCTGACCTGCTGATCTGTGATGAGCCTACAACTGCGCTGGATGTAACCATTCAGGCGAAGATTATAGAGCTGATCCGCAGAGTACAGAAGGAGAGAGGTATTTCTGTTATTTATATTACACATGACCTTGGAGTTGTAGCAAAGGTCGCAGACTATGTCAATGTTATGTATGCAGGTAAGATTGTAGAAAAAGGCACGATCAATGAGATATTCTATGATCCGAAGCACCCTTATACATGGGGGCTTCTCTCAGCAATGCCTGATCTGGATACGGATGATGAAAGACTCTATACCATTCCTGGTTCACCGCCAAACCTGCTGCATGAGACACAGGGTGATGCCTTCGCAGCACGTAATAAATATGCGCTGGAAGTAGATGATAAGGCAGATCCTCCTATGTTCAAGGTATCAGATACACATTATGCAGCTACATGGCTGTTAGATCCGAGAGCACCTAAGGTAGAGATGCCGCAGGAGCTGAAGGCTCGATTAGAACGTATGAAGAAGGAGGCTAAGGATTATGGCAGTGAATTATAATGCAAAGCCGCTTCTTACGGTAGATGGCTTGAAACAGTATTTCAAAGTAAGCAGTTCTTTTACAGTACATGCTGTAGAAAATGTGTCTTTTGAAATCTATCCGGGTGAGACTTATGGATTGGTAGGAGAATCCGGTTCCGGTAAATCTACCATTGGCAGAAGTATCATCAGATTATATGACCCAACAGCAGGTAAGATTGTATTCAATGATGTGGATATCAGTGGCAAATTAAGCAGATCTACAAGCCAGATGCTCCGTACACAGATGCAGATGATCTTCCAGGACCCGATGGCTTCCCTGAATCCACGTAAAAAGATAGGTGATATCATTGGAGAAGGTCTGGATATCCATCATATGTATAAGACAAAAGCAGAACGTGAGGAGAAGATTAAGGCGATTCTGGCAAAGGTAGGACTTTCACCAGAGCATGCAACCCGTTATCCACATCAGTTCTCCGGTGGTCAGAGACAGCGTGTTGGCATCGCAAGGGCATTGATCATGAATCCCAAGCTAATCATTGCAGATGAGTGTATCTCTGCATTGGATGTATCTATTCAGGCACAGGTTGTCAATCTGATGAAGGACATTCAGCAGGAAACCGGTACAGCGTATCTGTTTATCGCCCATGATCTGTCCATGGTTAAGTATATTTCAGATAGAATCGGTGTATTGCATCTGGGACATTTACTGGAGACAGGAACTACAGATGAGATATTCAGCAACCCGATTCATCCATATACCAAGAGCCTGTTGTCTGCGATTCCTGCACCGAACCCGGTTGTAGAGAAGAACAGAACAGCACTTACCTATGATTATAAGACATCAGGTATTGACTATAAGCAGGGAACACAGCACCTCGTAGATGGTACACACTATGTAAAATGTACTGATGACGAGTTTGCCAAGTGGACGCTATGATGCCTGCGGATTGTTCCAAGGTCTTTGGCATCATATATGTAACAGTTCAGCCGCGCCATTCGCAAAGACGCCTGACGGCGTTTTTCCACTGCTGCGCAGTTAACTTTGCTCATAACCTGGCGCTCATCTCATGACTTAAAAAACGATTCCATTCATGCAAGCATGATGTCCTCGTTTTTTAAGCCATGGCTGAACTGTTACTCATATATATTAAATATTTACCCATCACGCGACTGTGATGGGCTTTTTTATGTTATACTATAAATACATTTCACAAATATATGGAAAGGTATGGTGGACAGTATGTGTACAGCGGCAACTTATAGAACGAAAGATTTTTATTTTGGAAGAACACTGGATTATGAATGTAATTATGGAGAGGAAGTAACGATCACTCCCCGCAATTATCCATTTGCTTTCAGACATATGGGAGAGATGAAGTCACATTATGCAATCATTGGTATGGCACATGTAGCAGAGAATTACCCGCTTTATTATGATGCCATTAATGAAAAAGGTCTTGGAATGGCAGGACTTAACTTCGTTGGAAATGCCAAGTATCAGGAAGTAGAACAGGGCAGAGAGAACGTGGCACAGTTTGAATTTATTCCATGGATCTTGTCACAGTGTTCCTCAGTAGAAGAAGCAAAAGAAAAACTTGGCAGGATGAATCTGGTAGGAACTACATTCAATGTATATTTCCCCGCAGCACAGCTTCACTGGCTGATTGCAGATAAAGAAGAGGCTATTACTGTAGAGTGTATGGCAGATGGATTGCATGTCTATGATAATCCAGTGGGAGTTATGACTAACAATCCGCCTTTTCCTACGCAGATGTTCCTATTGAATAATTATATGGGATTATCCCCCAGACAGCCACAGAATCAGTTCTCGGACAAGCTGCCGCTTAATACCTACAGCAGAGGTATGGGAGCCTTGGGACTGCCCGGAGATCTTTCTTCCGCATCCCGCTTTGCCAAAGTGGCATTTACTAAGATGCATGCCATCTCAGGAGAATCAGAGAATGAAAGTGTGAGCCAGTTCTTCCATATCTTAGGATCTGTAGACCAGCAGAGAGGCTGCTGTGAAGTGGCTGAGGGTAAATATGAGATCACACTGTATACTTCATGCTGCAATGCAGATAAGGGAATCTACTATTATACGACCTATGAAAACCATCAGATTACTGCAGTAGATATGCATAGAGAGAATCTGGATGGCAGTGATCTTGTGCATTACCCGCTGATTCAGGGTGAACAGATCAGGTGGGTGAACTGATAATTACAATAAGGCTGCTATGCCAGATGGAAAACTCTGCGCAGAACTTCATCTTCTACCAGAATCTGCTTAGCCAGTTCACGATACTGTTCTTCATGAAGATAGGTGTGGCGGAAAGGCTTGATAGAAGGTGCAAGATCTATTGCCTGTTTATAGTCTTCTACATTCAGATTCAGGGTGCACACATAATCCCAGAAACCAGTCTGGGTAAAGATGGTATTGACTCTCTGATAACGATGGTCATGAACACGACTCATCAGGTATGTGGCAATACCGACCTGAATACCATGAAGCTGAGGTGTCTCCAGCATTTTATCCAGAGCATGTGAGATCAGATGCTCACTGCCACTGGTGGGGGCGCTGCTTCCTGCAATTTCATTTGCGATACCGCTCATGGCAAGGGAGTCCAGTAATTCTTTCAGGAACAGGCGGTCATGAATCGTCTCAAAAGGTGTACGCACGAAGCTGTTTACTGCCTTTTTCGCAATCATCATGGCAAAATCATTGACCTGTGCAGCGCCATGCTCTGCTTCAAACTGCCAGTCATAGAGGGATGTGATCTTGGAAACCATATCTCCGATACCAGAGTAGAGGAATTTCTCAGGTGCACTTTTGATTACATCTGTGTCTACAATAATGCCATAAGCCATACGTGCGGGAACAGAGCTGCGCCTTTTATTAATAAGCAGGGAAGCGCTGGCGCTGGAAAAGCCATCACTGGAAGCAGAAGTCGGCACGCTGATGAAGGGAAGCTTACGCAGAAATCCCATATATTTGGTGGCATCAATGACTTTGCCACCGCCCAGACCAATGACCGCCTGTGTGGAATTGGGCAGCGCAAAGGCAATGCGGATGATATCATCTATATCGACTGTATCCAGTTCACAATATTCCAGAACTTCAATTCCTGCATTGTGCAGGGAAGAGAGAACCTTCTGACCGAACATGTCAATCAGACCATTTCCAAAATAAATAACGACTTTCTGTAAATTACTTTCCTGCAGATAAGGTCCTATCTTACTCAAAGCTCCATCTTCAACTTTTAATATCGTGGGAATTGCAATGTGACTGCTGTTTATTTTTGCCATCTTTATAACGACTCCTCTCAATAACCTGAAACTTTTATAACAAGTCTATTATAAAAGTTTGTTAGTTTTTTGGCAACCATTGTTATGCTTTGACAAAATATAAAAGACTTGATTTCTCAGAATATTACGTGTACAATATCTATAACACGTATGGAAAACGTTTTCCATAGAAAAATGGGGTAAAAAAATGTTCAAAACTATGTGGGCTGTATTTTTATCTTGCATAGATATGGACAGAGAGCAAAAGAGAGGTATGGATTAATATGGAGTTTGCAGCAGTTTTTCACAGATCAACAGATAATTATTGCTATGCGCTGGACGATAATCAGCTCATCATTAACCTGAAGACAGGGTATGATGTGAAGATCGTGAATATCATTTATGGAGATCCCTTTGCCAATGGTATCTTAGGCGGAGGCGAGGAATGGACGGGAGAGAAGGCTGGCATTCCTTTTAAGAAGAAATTAAAGAATCAGATATGGTGGACGACTACCATTATTCCACCTTTTAAGAGATTGAAATATTACTTTGAACTGATTACTGATACAGAGAAGTGGTATTATTTCGAGGATGGCTTCGTCAGTGAAGAGCAGATGCAATTAAAAGGCAGAAGCCGTCAGTGCTTTACAATGCCCTGGCTGAATCCGGCGGATGTGAACAGAACCCCTTACTGGGTCAATGAGACTGTCTGGTATCAGATTTTCCCGGACAGATTCTGCAATGGCAATCCGGCAAATGATCCCGAAGGCACGAAGCCTTGGAAATGTGAATCAATCAAGGGACACAGAGATAACTATGGTGGAGATCTGGAGGGCATTACACAGAAACTGGATTATTTACAGAATCTGGGTGTGACAGGGCTGTATCTGACGCCAATTAACGAGTCACCTTCCAATCACAAATATGATACAACGGATTATGAGTGTATCGATCCGCATTTTGGCGACGATGAAGTCATGAAAGAGCTGGTTGCACAGGCGCATGGGCGGGGAATTAAGATTATGCTGGATGCGGTGCTCAATCATGCAGGCTATTATTTCAAGCCGTGGCAGGATGTGTTGGAGAAAGGAACGCAATCACAGTATTATGACTGGTTCATGATTAACCAGTGGCCTCTGGATGATAAATGGCAGGCAGCGAAGAAAGGGCAGCTGTATACCTTTGCCTTTTTCGATGGAATGCCAAAGCTCAATACCAATAACCCAAAGGTCAGAAGGTACCTAGTGGATGTCGTGTGCGGCTGGGTGCGTAAATATGACGTAGATGGTATCCGTATTGATGTAGCCAATGAAGTGTCCCATACCTTCTGTAAGGAACTCAGAAGTGCGCTCAAAGCCATAAAACCTGATATCTATATATTGGGAGAAATATGGCATGATGCAATCAACTGGCTTCGCGGGGATGAATATGATGCAGTTATGAATTATCCTCTGGCTGGCAGCATGAAGGACTTCTTTATTGATAAAAGCCTGACAGATGAGGACTTTGAGTGCATGATTAACCGTTGCTATACCAATTATATGCAGCAGACAAATGATGTGCTTTTTAACATGTTGGATTCCCACGATACGCAGAGACTCCGCAGTATTGTATCAGGAATGGATGAATATGATGCGCTGCTGACATTATTGTTCACCATGCCGGGCAGCGTGTGCATCTACTATGGAACCGAGATTGCCATGGAAGGTGGATATGACCCTGATTGCAGACGTTGTATGCCCTGGGATGAGATAGAGCAGGGAGACTATGCATTACAGATCTCCTTTATGAAAGAGCTGATTAATCTTAGAAAGACACAGCCTCTTATGAGAGAGCGTAACTTCCACTTCCCGGCTGAATATGAGAATCCGAGAGTTATCCAGTTCGAGAAGATTGGCTGGAGCGAGAAGCTGGAAGTACTGGTCAATGCCAGTGATACCTCAGTAGAACTTCTACACTCACAGCAGGGCGAGATACTCTTTTCCCGTAACCTGCACACCACCAAACTTGCCCCCGGCGGCGTCTGCATCCGCTATATTGAGAAAGAAAAATAAGGGCGAGGGGCGAAACCATTCCATTTACATGCATGGCGTTTCGCGGGATATTTTAAGATATCATTTGTTAAAGTCAGTCTATTTTATTTATAATTCAGGCAGAATATTTCCGTAATAAGCCACACCCGATATAAAAAATAGAACTTTAAAACTTTCACATAGTCTAAAATTTATGTTAAACTATACCTGTCTGCATTCTAAGACTTGCAGACAGGTATTTTTAATAATCCAGCGAAACGCCCGGCACGGGGCTGATTGTGAGGATGTTACCATGCATAAGCAGGTACTTTGGCGCGGCCGGTACTTAATGTGCACAGCCGTAAGGCGCATGCACATTTATGTACCGCTGCCAGCGACAAGTAGCGAGAGCGTGCCTGTGTTGCATGGTAACATCCTCACAATCCCCAGCGCCATTCCCGTTTCCCTGCCCCAGGAGAATATATGATATTAAAGAAACAGATCCCAGAGGACTTCTATAAGTTGTTCCGCACCAGAAATATGGACGCTTATATGATGTTTCTGGTAGCGATATATGAAGAAAACAGTGAATTGTATACAGCACTTGGACTGACCCTTGAGGAAGGACAGGCTATTATCGCGGAAACCATGAGTCGTGGACAGATAGACTGGCAGGAAGATGAAGAAAGTCAGGAAGAAGAGACACAGGATACAGATATGGAGACAGATGCTGTGTACCCCGGAACACCTTCTGCAATACTCAGGCGCCTCATCCGCTGGGGATGGCTGCGCAGTGATTATGATGAGAAACTCAATACCTATATACTTTCTTTTCCAGAGTATAGTCAGATGTATGTGGAACTCTTCGAGAAATTGCAGAAGGAAGATGAGACAGGAGAAAGAGAGAGCATCCTTGCTATTTACAGTGCACTTTTCACCTATCATTCAGATAAAGAGAAAAACAGTGAGATTCTGAAAAGTGCCCTGCGGACTTCCAAGAATCTGGAACAGCTGCTTTCCAATATGCAGAATGGTATGAGGACATATTTTGAAGAATTATCCCAGAGTAAGAATTTCATGGAGATTCAGCAGGTGCTGGTAGATGAGATCAACAATAATGACAGCAAGAGATATGCGATTCTTACCACAACAGACAGCTTTTACCGATATAAAGAGGCTGTAAAAGAGCTCATCAGCCAGATTTTAAATGATAATGAGAAACGTAAGATACAGATCATAGAACAGCTGAATGAAGCAGCGCCGGATTCTATGGCGAAGTTCAGACTGGAACAGTCTCTTAATTACTATGAAGAAGCCACGGTAATGGTATACCGCATTGAACGTGAATTTGACATGATTGAGCGCAAGTATAACAGATTGATTGAGCAAAAGGCAGTATTTGCCAGACGCGCGCTTGCCAGAATCCGCTTCATTTTCCAGGAAGGGGCCCATGACGAAGACAACATCCCCAAGCTGCTGCGTATTATGGATGCCAGTGAGGACAAGGAGCAGATCCTGGATGAGCTGAGCAGCCATATCAGGCTGTCAGCACCGTATAAAGTATATGATGATGACAGTATGTATACCATCAGAGAAGAGAGTGATTCACAGTTCAATCCATTGACAACAGCAGAACAGGAGCAGCACAGAGAAGATGAGATTACCTATTTTGTGCCCAAACCTCTTTATACCAAGAGACAGCTTCACGCATTCCGTGACCGGAATATGAAGGATGGCGCATTTGTCACAACAAAGGAGACAGTATCCTCTATAGAAGATCTGGAGAAAATGATGTTTTTGTGGCAGGAGATTACAGAGAATCAGAGCGATGAGGATGTTGTAAACTTAGGCGGAGAGTTCACCAGCCCGGATGGATATACTTTTTCCGAGCTTACGATTCGAAATATGCATCCTGAGACAGAAGAATGAGCAGATAACAGGTAAACCTGTTATCCCAAATAGCATCGAGAATGCAGTTTTGCACATGGGGTTCTGAATAGTTATTAATTGAGAAAGGCTTGAAATAACAGATGTTAAAATATATGGAAGAATTGTCTCCCGGTGAGGCATCAAATATCAAAAAGACAATACAGGATCTGTTTAAACAGACGTGTATATTGCAGGTAAAATGTGATCCTGTAACCCTGGTACAGAGGGATAATCCCAGATATAGAACCTGTGCCAATCACAGAGAATTTATAGCGGCGTATCTTTCCCTGCTGGATCTGGAACTGATTCATGATCCACAGGAACAGCTTTTCAGGATTCAGGGCGAGGGTCTGCCGACGGAGCGTATGAATCTGATGACGACACGTATTATGCTGCTTTTAAAGATCATATACAGAGACAGGATTATGGGGGATGGTCTGCGTGCTACGGTGACAAGTCTTCGGGAGATCAGAGAGTACGGAGCCAGTACGAAGCTGATCATCCGTAAGCTTACCAGTCAGGAATGGCAGGATGCACTGACGCTGTTAAAAGTACATCAGATTATCGAATTACCCGGTGCAGTAGGCAATGTAGAAGATGATACGCCAATCTATATATACAGTACGGTCAATATCTTCTGTTCTTCGGTTACGATTGAAGAACTTGTGAAGAAGTATCGTGACAGGACAGAAGCAGCGATAGACGGCACGATAGAATAGGATTACTGTACAATAGCGTATTATATAGAAAGGTTCGGTTAGTAGAATAAGTGAAACAGTCTAAGAAAATATTTACCAGAATGTGCCTGAATAACTGGGGCGGCATTTCTCATAAGATACTGGAATTTAATGAATATGTAAATCTGTTCAGTGGCAAGAGTGGTTCAGGTAAATCCACAGTAATGGATGCCATACAGGTTCTTTTATATGGAAGCTTCTCTCCTAGTTTCCTCAATAAGGCGGCAGATGATGCCAAGAACAGGAGAAGCGTGCTCAGTTACCTGCGAGGGGAGCAGAAGGATGGTACAGCCAATCGTGAGAATGCTGACTTTTGTTCCAACATTGTACTGGAGATAGAGGATACAGGTACGCATAATTACACCTGTGTAGGTGTGGCTTTTGAAGTAAAACACAATGACAGTGAGATCAAGAAGTATGTCTTTTTCAGCCATTCAGGGCAGATACCGGAGTCTGAATATATCAACTCCCAAGGATATGTATACACCAATCAGGAGATTAAGAAGCTGCTGGAAGTAAGGGCGCAGTCAGATTCCAACAAGGGCAGGGATGTGAACCGTACGTATACTTCCAGAGAGGCATATATGGCTGCGCTGTATGATGTGATTCTTGGTTATATTGACGGAACCCGTTTTCAGATTATGGAGAAAAGTGCCATTGCGTTAAAGATGACTAATGGTACAGGCCAGTTTATCAGAGATTACATGTTCCCTAAGAGTGAGAGCAATGTCATAGAGAAGATCAGTGACCAGCTGGGTTCTTATAGAGATATTCAGGATAAGATCAAGGATATGCGCCATAGAATCGAGCTTCTGCAGGAGGTGCGTGAAGCCGGCAACCGCATGCTTGAAGTCAGTACAGGGATTGCCAAAGCCAATGCAATGATACGTTGTATTGATGTGGTAGAACTACAGGATAAGATCATGTCAGAAGAACAACAGATTGCACAGCACAAGGATGAATTGGACAGACTTGCTCTGGAAATGGAGAAGGACAGAGCCATTTTAAAAGACATTGACGAAGAACTGATTCAGGTAAAAGCGGATCTTCAGGCGAGCGATCTGGGTGCGAAGAAAAACCAGCTGGAAGCACAGAACCAGTTGGCTAAAATGCTCACAGAGAAGAGTATGCAGTGGCGTAAAATGCTGGAAGGACTGCGAAAGTGGGAAGAGGATGAGGCAATTACAGACTATGTCAGCAACCCTATGCTGCAACGTATTCATGCCTTTTGCAGCGGCAGCATCACAGAACAGCAGTGTAACGACCTGAGACGTAATATCCAGAATACCTTAGTGGATATCGAGGAAACGCTGGAAGAATACAAGGAGCAGAAACGCGAATCTGATAAGGAATTGAAGGAACTGCGGACTCTGGTAGATGACATGAAGAATGACAGGAAGCCGTATTCTGCTATATTAAAGGAAGCAAGAGGCGCATTGGAGCGCAGACTCAGCGACCTTTATGGACGTACCATTAAGGTCTATATCTTTGCAGATATGTTCGATGTCAGGGACAAGGAATGGAAGAACGCTATTGAGGGAAGAATGGGCAGACTCAAGCTTTCTCTTGTGACAGAACCCAGGTATGCCCATGATGCAGCAACAGCTTTTCGTGAGATGAAGAAATATGAAGAGGTTGACCTGATTAATACGGCTGCAATCGAAAAGAGTCAGCCACAGGCAGAACAAGGCTCCCTCTATGAAGCAGTGGAGACAGGATATCCGTATATTGATGCATGCCTCAAGCGTTATCTGGGCAGAATTATCAAATGTCATACGACGGAGGAACTGGAACAGGTAAAAGACGGTGTTACACCGGATTGCTATTCCTACAGTAATTATATCTTCCGCCATCTGCGTAAGCGTGATTATGATAAGTACGCATGTATCGGAAGTAAAGTCTCCAAGGCAAGACTGGAGGAATATCAGGCAGAGCTCATGCGTCTTGAAAGTGAGAATGCACAGCAGATGCAGGCGATCAACAGGCTGAGTCAGGCTTCAGCTTTTGAAAGACTGACAGAGGAAGATTCCTATATTATATCTCTCTCCACTTCCGGTAAGGAGCTGGATAAAGTCATGGGTAAGATCAATGCCCTGAAAAAGGATATAGAAGTATTGGAGCAGGGAAAATATAAGGAATTGCAGGAGCGCAGCAGCAGACTGGAAGAGAAGAAGGAACAGAAACAGACTGAAATTGACCAGAATCAGGGCGTAATCAACAGTATTGAACGCAGGAAAGGTCATTTAGAGGGCGAAATCGAGAATAATAAAAAAGCACTGGATGAAAGTCTGATGGGCTATATTCCTAATGCGGAACTGGAAGCAGAAGTGGAGAAGCTTTTAAAGACACGTTCAGGTCAGGCTATCAAGAGTCAGAAGAACAGAGAAATCACAGAGCTTGAAGAGAAGGAGCAGCAGGAACTGGAGAACAGACAGGCTGCAAGAAACCGCTTTAACAGAGAGTACCCTTCTGTAGGGTTCAGCGGTGCAGAGAAGAGCAATGATGCATATGTGAATCTGTTGAATGAGTATGAGACAGATTATGAACCGAAGTATGAAAGCGAATTTGAGAAGCAGTGCAATATTATCTATAAGAGCCTTCGGGAAAATGTCATTGCGACCATACATGGTGACATCAATGCTGCTAAACGCCATACGCATGAGATCAACCGTCTGCTTCGTAAAACCAATTTTGCAGACAGCACCTATCAGATCAAAATAGAACCTGCAAAAAATGAGAATGGGCAGTTCTATGAGATGCTGACAGCACCGGAGCTTGACAGCAAGAATGTGGGAAGTGGTGTCATAGATGGACAGATCAGTCTTGGTGAGGATGAATTTTACCAGAAATACGAGAATAAGATCAAGCTTCTGACAGATAAATTCATGCCGATCAAGGATGAAGATGGCTCCCATAGAGAGCAGCGTCTGAAAGAAATGGAGCAGTATGCAGATTATCGTAATTATCTGTCCTTTAGTATGTATGAGCAGGTAACGGATGCACAGGGCAACGTAATTCGTGAGAATTTCGTAGATGAGATGGCAGGACGTGATTCTGGTGGTGAAGGTCAGAACCCGAAGTATGTAGCACTGCTGGCTGGTTTTGCAATGCTTTATATGCAGCAGAGTAACAGGGATTCCAAGATTAAACTGGTGCTGCTGGATGAAGCCTTTTCCAAGATGGATCAGGAGAGAAGTGCCGTCTGCCTGCAATATGCGCGCAAGATGGATTTACAGTTGATTGTCTGTGTACCCGATGAGCGATTGCAGTCACTCATCCGCAATGTAGACTGCGTATATGGCTTTAGAAGATATCATAACCAGATATCCATGATGCATATTGACAAAGGAGATTACCTCAAACTGATGGAGGGAGAGGAAAACGACTAAGGTCGGATGAGAAAAGGGGGAAAAACATGATTGAAATTATGGAATTGGTTTTGAAGCACATTGTAGAAGTGGCGATTCTGTTTTTTGAGTTCGTAGGTGTTATCGTCATTATTATCTCAGGCTTGAAGGGCGTCTATGCGTATGTTCGCCGTTCACCGGATATGAAGATCACGCTTGCACAGGGACTGGCAATCGGTCTGGAATTCAAGCTGTGCAGTGAGATATTAAAGACTGTTATTGTAAGAGAATGGACAGAAATCGTCACGGTTGCGGGAATCATTGCGCTGAGAGCCGCATTGACATTCCTGATCCATTGGGAGATTAAGGAAGAGAATCATGAAAAAGACAAGCAGTAAGAGAATAGCTGCAGTACTGATATGATGTTCTAATTATTATAGAACAATAAACTTTCTTAAAGAAATATGAATTGTTAGCACTCTCTATTGACGAGTGCTAACAATGGTGCTATAACATAATCAGAACAAGGGAAGAGAGATAAAAATCAAATCCCTGCTCTAACAGAAACGTATCGTAACAGTGTAGGACATAACCTACGGAGTTTTATATAAGGAGGAATTGATTATGTTGATGCCTAGTATTTTTGGAGAAAATTTATTTGATGATTTTATGGATGGTTTTGCTTTCCCGACAGCTAATTGGAATTATGCGAAGAACACAGCCAATGTAATGAAGACAGATATCAAGGAAAATGACAAAGGTTATGAACTTGATGTTGATCTTCCGGGATATAAGAAAGAAGATGTTAAGGCTGAACTGAAGGATGGATATCTGACAATCAGCGCATCCAATGATAATACGAAGGAAGAGAAAGACGAAGACGGCAAATACATCCGTAAGGAACGTTATACCGGCTCTGTCAGCAGAAGCTTCTATGTTGGCAAGTATGTTACGGAAGAAGATATTCATGCAAAATTTGAAAATGGTATCTTGAAATTGTCCGTACCTAAGGTAGATGCACCAAAGGTAGAAGAGAATAAGTACATTTCCATTGAAGGATAAGGATAATGATTTCTACCCCCCGCAGATTTTCCCCTGCGGGGGGGATTTTTTTGATATAAAAAGAACGTATGTTTAACAAAAATCATAGTAAAATAAGCGTATATACTTATAACACATATTCCATAAAAAATGATATGCTATGTAATACATGCATTTTGCATAAAAAAGGAGGATAAAAGTTATGAAATATGTCAGACAGTTTATGTTGATTCTGATGATTTCTTTTTGCGGTGAATTATTAAAATGTCTGCTTCCACTACCCATACCAGCCAGTGTATATGGATTTGTTCTTTTGTTTGCCGGACTTATGACAGGAATGATCAAGCTGGACATGGTGAAAGATGCAGCGAAATTCTTAATAGAGATTATGCCGCTCATGTTTATTCCGGCAGGAGTAGGATTGATCTGTTCCTGGGATGTGCTTAGACCGATATTGATACCTATTGCAGTGATTACGGTAGTAACTACAGTCGTTGTCATGGCATCCGCAGGCAGAGTGACACAGTGGGTAATACGAATGGAAAAGAGGAATAAAGAATGAATGAGGTAATGGGAAATTCCCTGTTTTTTGGAGTTATGATCAGTGTGGCTGCCTATGAGATGGGCGTTCTGCTGAAGAGAAAATTCAAGCTGGCAATTTTTAATCCGCTTCTGATTGCCATTGCAGTGATCATTGTGATTCTGGCAATTACAGGTGTCGAATATGATACATATAATGATGGAGCCAAATATCTGAGCTATCTGTTGACTCCGGCTACTGTCTGCCTGGCAGTACCCCTTTATGAGCAGTTGGAGATATTAAAGAAGAATCTAAAGGCAATTCTTGCAGGCATCCTTGCAGGTGCACTTACCAGCGTGACCAGCGTTCTGATTCTGGCAGTATTCTTTGGACTTACCCATGAACAGTATGTCACATTATTGCCAAAGTCCATTACCACAGCCATTGGAATGGGCGTATCCGAAGAACTGGGAGGAATCGTGACAATCACAGTTGCCGTTATTATCATTACGGGAGTTCTTGGGAACATGTTCGCAGAAGCTGTATGCAAGATATTCCGCATTGAGGAACCTATTGCAAAGGGCATAGGCATCGGTTCTGCCTCCCATGCCATCGGAACTGCCAAGGCAATGGAGCTTGGAGATATTGAAGGTGCAATGAGCAGTCTGTCAATCGCTGTATCAGGATTAATCACAGTAATGCTGGCAAGCGTGTATGCACAGTTCCTGTAAATGTTATTCTATAATTATTACGACACAAAGGCGCATGCAATTCCTGCATGCGCCTTCTTTGAGGATAGATATAATAACCAATGAGAATTTACTCAGTTATCATCGTAGAGGAATCAGTTTCACTAATAATCTCATTCGTGGAACCGTTAATATACCGGACAGTGGTTTTCGCATCTTCCGGTGACACGCCGGCAGCAATCTGCTGTTCATTGCCTGCTGTGTAGAATGACATGACTAACATGGATTCATATGTATTCATGACATCAGACTCCAGCGTGATTGTAAACAGTGTGTAATCAGATGTTACTTCAATAGAAGTAATGTCAGGATAATATTCTTTATCATCCAGAATAGTCTGAATGCTGTCTGCTAAGGCATTACCACTATCTGCTTCAACAGATGTGATTTCTTCTGAAGGTGTTGCGCCTTTGGAAGAATTACAACCTGTCATTAAAATAAAAACACAAATTGTCCATACAAAACAACAAAATAATAAATTATACCATATATTGCATATTTCGTATTTGCTGTAAGAAAAATATGTACTAGAAAATCCGATAAGGAATGCCATTTGTTATTCTAAGGGAAAGGAAGGTATATATATGGATTATAGAATACGTATGCGTAATTTGCGGGAGGATAGTGATAAAACTCAGCAGGAAATTGCGACAATCCTTGAAACATCACAGACTATGTACGCAAGATATGAGCGAGGAGCCAATGAAATGCCTATCAGACATTTGATCCGTCTTGCACAGTACTATAATGTTTCAACAGATTATTTCCTTGGTCTTACAAAGGAAAAGACTCCATTTCCAAAAAAATAAAAAAATCAAAAAATGACGCATGTGGTTTTCTAAATTTAAGTAGTAAATATATTTACTATAAGGAAAGGAGAATAAAATAGGCAGAATCAATATACTGCTTCTGGGTATTGACCAGTCGGGCAGTTCAAGCAGTTCCAGCAGTTCCAGCTCATCCAGCAGCAGTTCTGCAAGCACAGCAACAGCTAAGCAATGTCTTTATCTAATGCAAAGTATATATACGGAAAAATATTAAAAGAAAGAGAATCAATGCCAGCAATTTCAATCAGCGAGAGTCAAGAAGTGAAAAAACAATTTAAATTTGTAGGAATAAGATGTACTAATATGAATTTTAAAATTACAACATATGAGGATTTCAAAATGGCTAGAGCATTAATTTTAAATGGGGTAAATGGATAGATAATAAAATAGAAAAGGAATGAATATACATAGTAAAACCGGACTTTTTGTGATAATATAATATCATAAAGTTCGGTTTTTATTTATCTGAACAAGAACAAAAGTTCCGAACATATGTATTGACTTCGCACAAAATATATAGTATTATACCTATTGAATGGTATTATACGAATAACATTTGAAGCATATAAGATGGAGTGGTACATATGGGAGAAAAGGATCTGACAGAGAATTACCTGGAGGCATACAATGATGTTTTTGCTGACATTATAAATGTATTGTTGTGTGATGGTAAACAGGTCATTCTGCAGGAGCATCTGGAAGCGGATGGGAACAAGACTATTTATAAAGCTGATAAGAAAGTTCATGAGCAGGAGAGGGACATAGCCAAGTTCTGGAAATACGGGTATATCAAGATAGCGTTGCTTGGACTGGAGAATCAGACGGATGCTCACCCATACATGCCACTTAGAATGATAGGATATGATGGAGCAGCTTACCGAAGCCAGATACTTAAAGAACATGAGAATGAAGAGAAATATCCGGTGATTTCCATTGTACTGTATTTTGGAATGGAACATTGGGATAAGCCGAGAAGTTTAAGGGAATGTTTTAAGAACATTCCTAAGGAATTAAGTCAATATGTGAATGATTATAAGATACATGTATTTGAGATAGCATATTTATTGCCTGAACAGGTGGCAATGTTTCAGAGCGATTTCAGGATAGTGGCAGACTATTTTGTACAGATGAGAACGAATAAGGAATATAATCCCAGTCAGGAAGTCATGAAGCATGTGGATGCAGTATTGAAACTCATGAGTGTCCTGACTCAGGATGACAGGTTTGAAGAGATGCAGAATAGTGCAAAGGGAGAGGTGAAGACGATGTGCGAGGTATTGGATAATGCAATCAGTAAAGGAAGAGCCGAGGGCATTCAAGCCATGGTAGAGTCCTGCCAGGAACTGGGTGTATCCGCAGAAGCAGTAAAGATGCAGCTTGTTAAGAAGTTTTCCATGACAGAGCAGGAAGCACAGCAGAAACTGGAATTATACTGGAAATGATTTAAGCTGCAATATATTGAGTCTATTCCATATAGGATGCAGTAGAAATGTTCTGAAGAGATTTCGCAAGTAATATAAGGAATGTTATACATATAAGGCAGCGGCTATAAATGCTGCCTTATATCATTTACAATATAGTGATGTGTATCTATAGAGATTTTTTCAAAGTCTCAATTTGTGCTCGAAGTCTTGCAATTTCGTCAGCCTGTCTGGCTAAAGCAGAATCCTTTTCGGCAATGATATCTGCCTGATCCTTCAGCAGCCGTTGGTCACGCTTCTGGCGGCGGATGAAATCTTCACGGTTCTCCATCTGACGACGCATTTCACGGTCAGAGTATAGTTCGTACATGGTGTTAGCGGCTTCTGTAAGATATTTATTATTTGCTGCGATCATCTTAACATCCTCCCAAGTAGTAGCTTTAAAAAGCTTCGCCCAATTGTCCAATCCCCAGTGCTTATCTTCGCTGGAAGCATTATTTATCTGCTTTAAGTCTAACACATGAATTGCAAATTTGCTACTGTAAACATGGTGAGTTTCTGTATCCATCATAAGGTTTTTAGAATAGAAGCTGGGGTTTTCAGGGAAAGGCGTGAAATCCAGAATCCCAATCTGGATTGCTGGCAGAGTAGCGCAGTAGTCATCGCCCTTGTTGAGGTTGTTAAATAATCTGCATAGGTAATTGAGAGAGCGCTCTGACCAGTCATGGTAATTAACTACCTGCATCTCCAGGTTAACCTGACGGTAGCCAACTACAATATGCTCTGAGCTGTGGGAAGAGTGAGACAACGGATATTGTCATGAATGTAGCAGGCGCAATAATAGGATATGGGATTTATCGTCTGAACAGGTGGCAACGTTTCAGAGTGATTTCAGGCTAGTAGCAGACTATTTTATACAGATGAGAACGAATAAGGAATATAATCCCAGTCGAGAAGTTATGAAGCATATAGACGCAGTATTGAAACTCATGAGTGTCCAGACTCAGTATGACAGAGCTACAGAATAAATAAGATATTTCCCCAGACTTGATAATTTTTTATCAAATTATATTGTAATCTGGAATAAAATAGATTAAAATAAGAAGGTGAATGAGAAAAAAATAACAATGTTTATGTTATATATGCATAGGAGGTATTATCATGTCCAAAGAGATTAAGTGCATTGGTGTGTTGACAAGTGGTGGAGATGCACCGGGTATGAATGCAGCAATCCGTGCAGTTGTTAGAAAAGCTATTTCTAATGGCGTTACGGTAAAGGGTATTAAGAGAGGTTACGCAGGTCTTTTAAATGAAGAGATCGTTGACATGCAGAAGCAGAACGTTTCTGATATTATTCAGCGTGGTGGTACAATTCTTGGTACAGCTCGTTGTCTGGAATTCAAGGAGCCGGATGTACAGGCCCATGCAGCAGACATCTGTAGAAAGCACGGTATCGATGGCTTGGTAGTAATTGGTGGTGACGGTTCTTATCGTGGTGCGCAGGCACTTGCAAGAAATGGAATCAATACCATTGGTCTTCCTGGTACAATCGACCTTGATATTGCATGTACAGAATATACCATTGGATTTGATACAGCAATCAACACAGCGATGGAAGCCATTGATAAGGTAAGAGATACCTCTTCATCCCATGAGAGATGTTCTATCATCGAAGTTATGGGACGTAACGCAGGTTACATTGCTCTGTGGACAGGCGTAGCAAATGGTGCAGAGGATATCCTTCTTCCTGAGAAATATGATTATAACGAGCAGGAACTGATTAACAATATCATTGCCAGCAGAAAACGTGGTAAGACTCACCATATCATTGTAAATGCAGAAGGTATTGGACATTCCACATCTATGGCTAAGAGAATTGAAGCAGCTACAGGTATTGAGACTCGTGCAACAATTCTTGGCTACTTACAGCGTGGCGGCAGCCCTACATGTAAAGACCGTTTCTATGCTTCTATCATGGGTGCATATGCAGCAGATATTTTGTGTGCAGGTAAGTCCAACCGTGTTGTAGCATACAAACATGGCGAATTTGTGGACTTCGACATTGAAGAAGCATTGAACATGGAGAAGACAATTAACGAATATCAGTACGATATCTGCAGAAAGTTATCCAGATAATCTGGTTTAATAAATAAAATGCAATGATACAATCCGAAGATAAGATTCTTATTTTCGGATTGTTTTTGTTAGGGTGGATTGCTATAATGAGCCTAGTACACCGTATAAAGGAGATAACAGGGAGTTGAAAAAACAAAATAAAAACAAAATTAAACGTTCAACTACCAGACTGGTTGCGTTAGGATTTGCTTTGATTATAATGATTGGTACAATGCTGTTGAGTCTGCCAATTTCCGTGCGCTCAGGGCAACCCAATATCATGAATGCACTTTTTACAGCGACTTCAGCGACTTGTGTGACAGGGCTGATCGTAGCAGACACATATCAGAACTGGACTACGTTTGGAATTATCGTGATTTTCACGTTGATTCAAATAGGCGGACTGGGATTTATGACGATAGGTGTCTATATCTCTATTATCCTGAAGAAGAAGATAGGCTTAAAACAGCGTGAGAATCTGCAGGAAAGTGTGAATTCCATGGAGATAGCAGGGGTGGTAAGACTTGCACGGAAGATTGTGCAGGGAACTTTTTTAATAGAAGGAATCGGAGCACTGCTGTTATCGACTAGGTTTATTCCACGATTCGGATTACAGCGTGGAATTGCTTTTTCTATTTTTCATGCAGTGTCTGCTTTTTGCAATGCAGGATTTGACCTGATGGGATATGAAGAGGCTTATGCGTCATTGGTGTCCTTTGAAGGAGATGTTCTGGTCAATATGGTGGTCATGTTCCTGATTCTGACCGGAGGTATCGGCTTTATTGTATGGGATGACCTGATGCGTAACAAATGGCATTTTAAGAAATATCTGCTTCATACGAAGATTGTTTTAACGTTTACAATCGGGTTGACGGTCATTGCAACGATTGTTTTTCTGGTTCTTGAGAGTCATGGAGTACTGGCTGGATTAACTCCGGTGGAAAAAGCATTGGGTGCAGCCTTTTGCTCTGTAACACCAAGAACGGCAGGGTTTAATACCACAGATGTGGCAGGACTTTCCAATGCAGGGAAAATGCTGACGATATTGCTGATGTTTATAGGCGGAAGCCCAGGCTCTACAGCAGGTGGTGCCAAGACGACAACGATTGTGGTATTGCTTCTGTATGCTGTGGCAATGATACGAAATCACGAAGATATCAATCTGTTTGGAAGACGACTGACAGATGATGTGGTAAAGAAGGCAAATGCAGTTGTAGTGACGAATTTTATGCTGGCTGCGCTGGCAGCGGTCATCATTATGGCGATGCAGCCTTTTGATATGGCAGATGTGCTGTTGGAAGTATTCTCAGCAATCAACACAGTAGGAATGAGTACGGGTATAACCAGAGATTTGAACACCGTGTCACGGTTGATTCTGATTGTATTAATGTATTGTGGGCGATTGGGAAGTTTGTCTTTTGCACTGGTATTTGCCCAGAAAAACACATCAGATACCATCAGGCTTCCGCAGGAAAAGATTATAGTAGGATAGGAGAACGCAATGAAATCAATATTGATTATTGGGATGGGATGTTTTGGTCATCATCTGGCGAAGAACTTTCTGGAAAATGGACATGACGTCATGATTATAGATGAGAATGAAGAAGCTATTGAGGATATGGTGCCATATGCTACCAGCTCCAAGATTGGTGACTGCACCAAGGAAGAAGTATTAAAGACAATAGGTGTGAGGAATTTTGATGCTGTATTTGTCTGCATAGGTACGAATTTCCAGAGTAGTCTGGAGATTACCAGTCTGGTAAAGGAACTGGGGGCTAAGCGGGTCATCAGTAAAGTGACCAGGGATATTCAGGCGAAGTTTCTGCTGCGCAATGGGGCGGATGAGGTAATCTATCCGGATAAGGACATTGCAGAGAAATGGGCAGAGCGTTATAGCCTGGATAATATATTTGACTATATTGATCTCCCTGGACCTTATGGAATCTATGAGATCAGCCCTTTGCAGGAATGGGTAGGCAAGAGCATCAGAGAGTCTAACATTGCTGCAAAATACAAGGTGTCCATTCTGGGTATCCGAAGGAGTGGGGATGAGGAGATGAATATCATGCCTTCAGCGGATTATGTGATTCAGGATAAAGAACATCTCATGGTCATGGCGCACAATGATGTGGCTGCGAGGCTTTTGGATACAAGGAAAAAGCATAGGAAATAAGTATAAGAAATAAACACAGGGAGATTAGAATGATAACAAGCGCTTCAAATCAGAAAATGAAGAATTTAATGGCATTATGCCAGAAATCCAAGGAGCGGCGCGCACAACAGTCTTTTATTGTAGAGGGATCTAAGATGTTTCTGGAAGCGCCACAGGCGTGGATTAAGGAAGTCTATGTATCAGAGAGCTTCTGGGCAAAGTGCAGCTTTAAGGATTGCCTCAAGACGACAGGCTATGAGATAGTATCTGATGATGTATTTAAAAGAGTTGCAGATACCAGAACGCCACAAGGAATCCTGAGTGTATTAAAGACACCTCACTATGAACTGGAACAGCTGCTGACGCAAAAGGCACCACTTCTGGTTATATTGGAGGATCTGCAGGACCCGGGCAATCTTGGTACGATTCTGAGAGCGGCAGAGGGCGCGGGAGTAGATGGTGTCATTATGACAAAAGACACGGTAGATATCTTTAACCCCAAGGTAATCAGAGCCACGATGGGATCAATCTACAGAATGCCTTTTTATCAGACAACGGATCTGAAGAACACAATCTACACGTTGAAAAATAAAGGAATCCAGGTCTATGCAGCACATCTTGAGGACAGTGTATGTTATGATGAGGCAGACTATCGTGTTGGAACAGCATTTCTTATTGGTAATGAAGGAAACGGATTGAAGAGAGAGACAGCAGATGCGGCAACGAGATATATTAAGATTCCCATGTTAGGACAGGTGGAATCACTTAATGCGGCAATGGCAACCTCTATATTGATGTATGAGGCAGCCAGACAAAGGCGAGAAAGGCATGGTTATTAAAATGAAGATTGGTTTTATAGGTTTGGGAAATATGGCGAATGCCATGATCGGTGGAATTCTTGCAAAAGGATTGTATACAAAAGATGAGCTAATCGGTTCTTCTAAAACGGAAGCGACTGCTGAACGTATACATGAGAAATACGGTATTAAAACATGCACGGATAATGCGGCGATTGCCAAAGAGGCAGATGCTGTTGTATTGGCAGTAAAGCCTGTCTTCTTCCCGGAAGTGATTGCGGAAATTAAGGAGTTTGTAACAAATGACACACTTGTCATTTCTATTGCGGCAGGTAAAAGTCTTGACTGGATTGAGCAGGAATTCGGTAAGGCAATCCGTCTGGTAAGATGTATGCCGAATGTACCTGCGCTTGTTGGAGAAGCATGTACCGGTGTATGCATTAATAATACAGTCACAAAAGAAGATGAGAAGCTTGCTCTTGAATTGATGGAGAGCTTCGGCAAGGCAAGTTTGATACCGGAGAGACTGATGGATGCGGTAATTGGTGTCAGTGGCAGTTCACCGGCGTATGTATTCATGTTCATAGAAGCTATGGCAGATGCGGCAGTACAGGCGGGAATGCCAAGAAGCCAGGCATATGAATTCGCAGCACAGTCCGTAATGGGAAGTGCAAAGATGGTTCTTGAGACCGGCAAGCACCCGGCAGAACTCAAAGATATGGTATGCTCTCCTGCGGGAACTACTATCGAAGCGGTGAAAGTTCTGGAAGAGAAAGGATTTCGTGCAGCTGTTATGGATGCCATGGAATCCTGCGTCAACAAATCAAAATCCATGTAATTTTTTGTAAAAAGTGCATAGAAAAGACAGACAAAGAGTCCGTTCACTTGACAAGTGGTGGACTCTTTGCTATTATATAAAATCGTAATGATGTTAACAAAAACGTAACATTTGTTATAAGATTGTATTAAGAACGAAAAGACTTTGAAAAATTGGAGAAAACTATGGAAACAAATCTTAGAAAATGGAGTTCCATGCTATATGTACTGTGTCTGGCAATGGTAATGACAATGATGCCTATTACTACAGATGCTGCTGAGACACGGGATTTGGTAGTGACAACATCTACTAAGAAGCAACAGGATACTTCAATAGAGCAGTTGAATGCAGGAGCTGCCGTTCTGGTAGATGTGGATGTGGCAATGAATGATGCAGAGCTTACCACATTGGTCAGAAAGCAGACCTCAGATATTGCTCCGATCCATGCAATGGATGAGAAGGACACGGAATCTACACTTGTTATGGCAAAAGTTAATCAGTATGTTAATATACGTAAAGAGCCGAACCAGGATTCTGAGAAAGTCGGAGTATTATACAAGGATTGCGGTGGCGACATTCTGCAGCGCCAGGACAGCTGGACCAAGATTCAGTCCGGCGATGTGACAGGATGGGTCAGCGATGATTACCTGTATTTTGGAGAAGAAGCACAAAAGGAAGCAAAAGAAGTCGGTATTCTGACAGCCTATTCAGAGACAGAGACACTTCGTGTCAGAAAAGAAGCAAGCTTGGATTCAGGAGTGCTTGGATTACTGGCTATGGGAGAAGCTGTAGAAGCAATAGAGGAAGACGGTGACTGGGTAAGCATCAATTATGAAGGTGAGACCGGTTATGTGGCTGCTGAATATGTGAAGGTAGAGTTTGATCTGGATACAGCAGAGTCTGTAGAAGCAATCCAGGCAAGAGAGGCAGCGGAGAAGGAAGCAGCCAGAGCGCAGGCAGCAGCAGAGAGAGAAGCAACACGTAAGCAGCAGAAGGAAGCAGTTCTGACATCCGCATCTGAGTTGAATATCCTTGCAGCCCTTGTACAATGTGAAGCAGGTGGAGAGAGCTATGAGGGACAGCTTGCAGTGGCATCTGTTGTTATGAACCGTGTCAGATGTGGGGCATATCCTAATACGATTACAGATGTAATCTATGCATCAGGTCAGTTCTCGCCGGCTAACTCAACGAAGATGAGCAATCTGGCATTGAGTGGTAATATCAAAGCCAGCTGTCTTCAGGCAGCACAGGAAGCAATCAACGGCAACTGCAATATCGGAGATGCACTGCATTTCAGAAGAGCAGGGAACAAAGATGGCATTATTATTGGAAATCATGTATTCTGGTAATTCAGATTTAAAGTGCAGATATTTACATCTGCACTTTTTGTTATGGGAGTCCTGTGCGGACTCTTTGTTTTTCTTGCCCAGATACATAAAACGTAGTACAATGGAGCTATTCTGAATAGTTACCAACATTTGAAGGAGGAGAAGTTATGGATTTAAAAGGACGTCATTTTTTAACACTTAAAGATTATACACCGGAAGAGATTGTATATCTTTTGGATTTGGCTGCTTCCTACAAGGAGAAGAAGAAGAAGGGAATCCCTCATGATACACTTCGTGGTAAGAACGTAGCACTTATTTTTGAAAAGACAAGTACAAGAACCAGATGCTCCTTTGAAGTGGCAGCACATGATCTGGGAATGGGAACAACTTATCTTGACCCTACAGGATCTCAGATTGGTAAGAAAGAAAGTATTGCCGATACAGCAAGAGTATTGGGAAGAATGTATGAAGGTATTGAATATAGAGGTTTTGAACAGACTATCGTAGAGGAACTGGCAAAATATGCAGGTGTACCTGTATGGAATGGTCTGACCAATGAATATCACCCTACACAGATGTTAGCAGATATGCTTACGATCAGAGAGCATTTTGGTACACTCAAGGGAATTAAACTGACTTATATGGGAGACGCCCGCTACAATATGGGTAATTCCCTGATGATTGCATGCTCCAAGTTAGGCATGCATTTTACTGCATGTACAGCGAAAGAATATTTCCCGGCTGCAGAGCTTGTAGCACAGTGCCAGGAATATGCCAAGGAATCAGGTGCTACCATTACACTTACAGAGGATGTGGATGCAGGTACTAAGAATGTGGATGTTATTTACACAGATGTATGGGTATCTATGGGTGAGCCTGAGGAAGTATGGGCAGAACGTATCAAAGTCCTTTCCCCTTATAAGGTTACAAGCGATGTAATGCGCAATGCCGGAGAAAAGGCAATCTTCCTGCATTGTCTGCCTGCTTTCCATGATCTGAAGACCAAGATCGGTAAGGAACAGGGAGAAAAGTATGGATTTACAGATCTGGAAGTAACAGATGAAGTATTTGAATCTGCACAGTCTCTTGTCTTTGATGAGGCAGAGAACCGTATGCATACCATTAAAGCTGTCATGGCAGCTACTCTGGGGGCATAAGATATATGAACAAGGAAGAGATTGTCCGTCTTTTGAAAGAGAAGGATGATTATGTCAGCGGACAGGAATTATGTGAGTATTTTGGCGTATCCAGAACTGCTGTGTGGAAGGCAATCAAACAGCTGGAAAAGGATGGATATCAGATCGAAGCAGTCAATAATAAAGGATATCGTCTGATGGAAAGTGATGATATGATGTCTGCAATTGAGATCAGCGCCAATATAGATACAAAATGGGTAGCAAGAAATCTCGTTTACCATAAAGAGACAGGTTCCACCAATCTGGATGTAAAGGCACTGGCAGAAGAAGGCAAACCAGAGGGTACTCTGGTAGTGGCTGACATGCAGACAACAGGAAGAGGCAGAAGAGGCAGAGCCTGGATATCTCCTTCAGGAGAAGCCATTTATATGTCTTTGCTGCTTCGACCGGACTGCAACCCAGATAAGGCATCTGCATTGACGCTGGTCATGGCACTGGCAGTTGTGGAGGCACTGGAAGAGATTGACCCTGACGGCTGTGGTATCAAGTGGCCCAATGATGTTGTAATGAACGGGAAAAAGGTATGCGGCATTCTGACAGAGATGAGTGCCGAGCTGGATGCAATACATTATGTTGTAGTGGGTGTGGGCATCAATGTGAACCAGCCGTCTTTTGAGGGAGAGCTGGCTGACAGAGCAACTTCACTTTATATGGAGCTTGGACATAAAGTGAACCGCTCCAGATTCATAGCAAGAGTCATGCATTATTTTGAACAGGAATATGAGATATTCCAGAAGACATATGACTTGTCAGGGCTGGTAGATACGTATAATAAATATCTATTGAACAGAGAAAAGAAAGTGCGAGTACTTGATCCTAAGGGTGAGTACGAAGGAATCGCCCGCAGTATCAATGAGAAGGGCGAACTTCTGGTTGAGAAAGAGGATGGAGAGATTGTTGCCGTGTATGCCGGTGAAGTATCAGTCAGAGGCATATATGGATATGTATAATTAGGAAAAGGCTGGTAAACAATGGAAAATCAGGATAAGCGAGTTGTGCTTTGTGGTGCAAACGCATATGAACAGAAATATTATTTTAATGAGCAGTTTAAGGGAATCCCTCAATCAATACAGGATGAACTGCATATTATCTGTGTACTTTTTACAGAAGAGGTAGGCGGTGTATTCACAATTGTATTTGAAGAAGATGGAAGTGTAAGCTTTGACACCGAAGCATATGAAGATGACATTCTTTATGACGAGATCAGTAGTGGTCTGTTAGTGAAGGAAATCAAGGTGCAGAGACAGGAGCTTTTGGAATCCCTGAGTCTGTATTACCGTGTATTTGTCCTTCATGAAAGTGTAGGCGATGCTCTGGATGCAGAAGAGGATGATAACTGACAGAAAGGATAAAAATATGTTATTAGTAGTCGATGTAGGTAATACGAACATAACCTTTGGTGTGTATCGTGATAAGGAACTGGTGACGACATTCAGACTGATGAGTAAGACTCCGCGTACTTCAGATGAATATGGAGTACTGATCACGGAACTGTTGAGCAAGAATCATCTGGCAATTGATCAGATTGAAGGAATCGCAGTGGCAAGCGTGGTTCCCAATATCATGCATTCTCTCATTGGAGGAATCAAACGTTATGTAAACCAGAACGTTCTCATTATCGGTGCGGGAGTTAAGACAGGTATCCGCATTACTTCTGAGAATCCAAAGGAGATTGGACCAGACAGAATCGTGGATGTTGTTGCTGCCTATGAGCTTTATGGTGGACCGGTTCTGGTGCTGGATTTTGGTACAGCGACTACGTATGATCTGGTAACAGGGGATGGCTGTTTCTCAGTTGGTATTACAGCTCCCGGCATTCGTATCTGTGCCAAGGCACTTTGGGAAGATACGGCGAAATTACCTGAAATCGAGATTAAGAAGCCGGATACCATACTGGCAAGAGAGACAATAACCAGTATGCAGGCAGGACTGGTGTTTGGACAGATCGGACAGACAGAATACATCATCCGCAGAGTTAAACAGGAGTCCGGTTATGATAACCTTAAAGTAGTGGCAACAGGTGGACTGGGACGCATTATCGCAGAGGAGACAGATCTGATTCAGGAGTACAACAATTCCCTGACACTGGAAGGTCTTCGCATTATATATGAGAAAAATAAAAGGAATAACTAAGCATGAAACTTACAATAGGTGACGTTACCCTGGAGAATAATGTCATATTAGCACCTATGGCAGGAGTAACGGATCTGCCTTTCAGACTGTTATGCAAGGAACAGGGAGCCGGGCTTTTGTGTATGGAAATGGTCAGTGCCAAGGCTGTGCACTATAATAATAAGAACACAGAAGCGCTTCTGGAGATTCATCCGGAGGAAAAGCCTGTGTCCTTGCAATTATTTGGTTCAGAGCCGGATATTATGGCAGAGACAGCAGCCAGAATAGAAGAAAGACCTTTTGCCATTCTGGATGTCAACATGGGATGTCCGGTGCCTAAAGTCGTAAATAACCATGAAGGCAGCGCCCTGATGAAAGACCCACAACTGGCTGGACAGATCATACATGCGCTGGTGCAGGCAATCCACAAACCTGTAACCGTCAAAATCCGCAAAGGATTTGATGATGCCCATGTAAATGCAGTGGAAATGGCTAAGATCGCAGAAGCAAACGGAGCTGCGGCGATAGCAGTACATGGAAGAACCAGAGAGCAGTATTATTCTGGAAAAGCCGACTGGGACATCATAAGACAGGTAAAAGAAGCAGTGTCCATACCTGTGATAGGAAACGGAGACGTTGTGGATGCACTTTCTGCTAAGAAAATGATGGATGAGACCGGATGTGATGGCATTATGGTAGGCAGAGCATGTCAGGGCAATCCGTGGATATTCAGAGAGATTACACAGTATCTGGATACAGGAGTGATACCACCAAGACCCGGCATGGATGAAGTGAGAGACACCATATTGGAGCATGCCAGACTACAGTTGAAGTATAAGGGTGAGTATATTGGAATCCGGGAAATGCGAAAGCACGTAGCATGGTATACCAAAGGATATCCCAATTCAGCCAGACTGCGTGATATGGTAAACGAAATGGAGACCTTCGAACAGCTGGAAGAGGGCATAAACAGAATCTTTCAGGCTCGCTGAAATCTTGACACCGACAGTAAAAAAGGCTATACTTAGGTGTCTTATGAATATGAACACAATAGAGATTATATATAGAAGAAAGGGTATAGGACCATGGAAGCAAAGAAAAACTTATTAACACGTGAAGGTTTAAAGAAATATGAAGATGAGCTGCATGAACTCAAGGTCATCAGAAGAAAAGAAGTAGCACAGAAGATTAAGGAAGCAAGAGAGCAGGGCGACTTATCAGAGAACGCAGAATATGATGCAGCCAAAGACGAGCAGCGTGATATCGAAGCAAGAATCGAAGAGCTGGAGAAGATCTTAAAGAACGTAGAAGTTGTAGATATGGAAGATGACAGCGAGAACCTGGAGAAGGTAAGCTTTGGTCTTGCTGTTAAAGTAAAAGACAATGAATTCGGCGATGAGATGGAATTCAAGATCGTTGGTGCTACAGAGGCTAACAGCTTAAAGGGCAAGATTTCTAACGAGTCTCCACTTGGTAAAGCTCTCATTGGCGCTAAGAAGGGTGATATTGTATCTGTTGAAGCACCAGCAGGTGTGATCGAATACACTATCTTGGATATTTACAAGCCAGAAGCATAGAAGAAGCTACACACAGAGTTTCGCTTATACTGCGGAAAGTGTGAAATACAGATACACGCTCTCAGCATAGATGAAAGGAGTATTGGGAAAAGTGTCACAGGAACAGAATCAAACACAGAAGAACCAGGAACAGGATGTTAACCAGCTTCTCAAGGTAAGAAGAGAGAAACTTGCAGCATTACAGGCAGCAGGCAAAGACCCGTTCCAGATTACAAAATATGATCAGACACATCATACAAGTGATGCAAAAGAATTATATACAGCTCATGAAACAGAACTTCTTGCAGGAAGAAAGCAGCCAAGCGTGGAAGGGTTAGATGAGCAGCAGGCAAAAGAAGTATTGAACGAGGACTACAATGAAAGACGTGCTATCATGGATGCAAGCCCTATTAATGTATCTATAGCAGGTCGTATGATGTTCAAGCGCGTTATGGGTAAAGCTTCTTTCTGTAATATCAAGGATCTGAAAGGAACTATTCAGGTCTATGTAGCAAAAGATGCTATCGGTGAAGAAGCATATGCAGATTTCAAGAAGTCTGATATCGGTGATATCTTCGGTGTGAAGGGATATGTATTCCGTACAAAGACAGGTGAGATCTCCATTCATGCTGTAGAAATGACACTGTTATCCAAGAGCTTACAGATTCTTCCTGAGAAGTTCCATGGACTGACAGATACAGATACCCGTTATCGTCAAAGATATGTAGATCTCATCATGAATGATGAGAGTAAGGAAGTATTTATCAAGCGTTCCAAGATCTTAAAGGAAATCCGTAACTTCCTTGCAGGCAGAGACTTCATGGAGGTTGAAACACCTACTCTGGTATCTAATGCCGGTGGTGCAGCAGCAAGACCTTTTGAAACACACTATAATGCTTTGAATGAAGATGTGAAGCTTCGTATCTCTCTGGAATTATATCTTAAGAGACTGATCGTTGGTGGTTTGGAGAGAGTATACGAGATTGGTCGTGTATACCGTAATGAAGGTGTTGATACACGTCATAACCCTGAATTTACACTGATGGAGTTATATCAGGCATATACAGATTATGAAGGCATGATGGATCTGACAGAGAGCATGTTCCGTTATCTGGCAGAGACAGTATGTGGTTCTACTAAGATTTCCTACAATGGTGTAGAGATTGACCTTGGCAAGCCATTTGAGCGTCTGACTATGATCGATGCCATTAAGAAATATGCAGGTGTTGATTTTGATGCAGTTGCTACAGATGAAGAAGCGAAGGCAATTGCAAAGGAACATCATGTAGAATATGAAGAGCGTCATACAAAGGGTGATATCGTAAACTTATTCTTTGAAGAATTCTGCGAAGAGAATCTGGTACAGCCTACATTTATCATGGATCATCCTCTGGCTATTTCACCATTAACCAAGAAAAAGCCAAGCGACTCATCCAAGGTAGAACGTTTCGAGTTATTTATCAATACATGGGAAATGTGTAATGCTTACTCTGAGCTGAACGATCCTATCGACCAGAGAGAACGTTTCGCACAGCAGGATGCCAATGCGGCAGCAGGCGATGACGAAGCAGAGCATACTGATGAAGATTTCCTGAATGCACTGGAGATTGGTATGCCACCTACAGGCGGTATCGGTTACGGTATCGACAGACTGGTTATGCTATTAACTGACTCCCAGGCTATCAGGGATGTATTATTGTTCCCGACAATGAAGTCATTGGATAAAAAAGACCAGTAAAATCAAGGGTTTGTGGACTTCCAACTTGTATGGTACGACAGGAGTACGACAAAATAACCTGTCTTAAAGGGTTAAAATAAACGATTTTAAATTAAAATCGAGTCAGTTCAAGTTCATATTTTGTACTATAAGG
>OBKI01000152.1_pt1 | contig 53737 bp, 46 predicted proteins | sample 1519731 | NCBI WGS metagenome assembly OBKI01 (sample SAMN00265070, study PRJEB22529) | human gut metagenome
GGGAGCTGGACCCTACGACGGGCTCCATCATGCTGGCTCCGGGAGAGCGTCTTTCCGTTTTGAGCCAGGACCACTTCAAGTGGGATGCTTTTACGGTGATGGACACGGTGATGATGGGACACACGGTGTTGTGGGATATCATGAAGCAGCGTGAAGTGCTGTATGCCAAAGAGGATTTCACAGACGAGGATGGACTGAAGGTTTCCGAATTGGAAGAGAAATTTGCCGAGTTGGACGGCTGGAATGCCGAAAGCGATGCTGCCGCCTTGTTGAGTGGTTTGGGTATCAAGGAAGACAAGCATTATCTGTTGATGGGTGAGTTGAACAACAAAGAAAAGGTGCGTGTCATGCTGGCGCAAGCTCTCTATGGAAATCCTGATAACTTGCTGCTGGACGAGCCTACCAATGACTTGGATATGGAGACCGTGACTTGGCTGGAAGAGTACCTCTCCAACTTTGAGCATACGGTGCTGGTGGTAAGCCACGACCGTCACTTCCTCGACTCCGTTTGTACGCATACGGTGGACATCGACTACGGAAAGATTAACCTCTTTGCCGGTAACTATAGCTTCTGGTACGAGTCCAGCCAGCTGGCGCTCCGTCAGCAGCAGAACCAGAAGGCAAAGGCCGAGGAGAAGAAGAAAGAGCTGGAAGAGTTTATCCGCCGATTCAGTGCCAATGTGGCAAAGAGCAAGCAGACTACCAGCCGCAAGAAGATGTTGGAGAAACTGAATGTAGAAGAAATCAAGCCGTCATCACGTAAGTATCCGGGCATCATCTTTACGCCCGAACGCGAACCGGGTAATCAGATTCTGGAAGTTTCCGGTTTGACGAAAACGCTGGAAGATGGTACGGTGCTGTTCCGCGACGTCAACTTCAACGTAGAGAAGGGAGACAAGATTGTATTCCTTTCGCACGACCCGCGTGCCATGACCGCCCTGTTCGAGATTATCAACGAGAATATGAAACCGGATGCAGGTACTTTCAACTGGGGTGTGACTATCACCACCGCTTACCTGCCGCTGGACAATACTGCATTCTTTAATACAGACCTGAATCTGGTGGACTGGTTGAGCCAGTTCGGTGAAGGCAATGAAGTCTATATGAAGAGCTTCCTGGGACGTATGCTGTTCTCCGGCGAGGAGGTGCTGAAGAAAGCAAGCGTATTGTCGGGAGGTGAGAAGATGCGTTGCATGATTGCACGTATGCAGCTGCGCAATGCCAATTGCTTGATTCTGGATACACCTACCAATCACCTCGACTTGGAGTCTATCCAGGCATTCAACAATAATCTAAAGACCTATAAAGGCAATATCCTTTTCTCATCCCACGACCACGAGTTCATTCAGACGGTTGCCAACCGTATCATCGAATTGACTCCGAACGGTATTATCGACAAGATGATGGAGTATGACGAATACATCACTTCAGACCACATCAAGGAGTTGCGTGCACGTATGTACGCAACAAAGTGATAACGGAAGCTAAGGACTAAATAAGCATATTTTAAATCGTTCCATCATGAGGAAAAAATCGTTCCACCATGGTGGAACGATTTTTTTACCACGGTGGAACAATATTTCTGCCATGATGGAACGATTCTTCTTTCATATCTTTTTGGTTTAATAAAGGCTTGTGCGATATTGAAAAAAAGAAGAAGGTGTGTCAGAATGATTTTTAGCTATCATTCTGACACACCTTCTTTTGCTATTAAAAGAGTCTCTTTGTTCTTATTAAGGCGGGGAATAGTCTGGGTTATTGTTTCTCCTTATATATAATTTTGCCTTGGCTTTCGCCGAAAAGGTTGTCGCCTAGCGTGGTAATCTTATTCCCCGTGGCAAGCACATAGCGCAGGTTGTCGCATCCCATAAATGCTCCGTACTCAATGGCGGTTACACTGGCAGGAAGCACCAGCGTGCCGCACAAACGGCCGCAGCCACTGAATGCACGCTGTCCAATGCTTCTAAGCTCTTGCGGGAGCCGTACGTTCAGCAGATACTTCTTTTGGGTGAAAGTATAGTCGGGAATTGCAGTGGCATTACTGTTGGTCATGTCGATGGAAACCAGATTGGGCATATAGTCGCGTATCAATGTGAAGTCGGCTTCGTCCATTTTTCCTTCAACGGTCAGAAAGTTAACGTCTTTGGGCTGAAATCCGGCTCTTAACAGTTCGCTGGCAAGGCTGCCCATTTTACCAATCTGCACATTTACTGTCAGTGGTTCTCCTTCAATGAATGCAAAGGTCTCCCATTTCTTTTTGGTACGGTAGGAGTCACTGCATCCCAATGGAACAAATATGGCTGTAACGCTATCGGCCAATGCTTCGGACAACAGATTGGGAGCCGTTTTCTTCCGTATCTGGCATATCTTGAGATTTTTGCATCCCTTAAAGGCAGCATCTTCGATGTTCTTGGTCTTGTCGGAAAGGATAATCCTGGTCAGCGTCTCCTTACCTACAAATGTACTGTTGTCCATTTGCTTGCAGAAGGCATATGCCGGAATGCAATTGGCAGGATATACATAAAAACGGTTTGGATAAGTCCCGTTCTTGCCTGCATACATGCTGATGGAGGCATTGGAAATGTCCAGCAGTTGCAGGTTTTTGAATTCATCCCGTAGATGCCTGAAATCTACGGCATTCAGCTTGCCCTGCAGGGTCAGTTGGGTGATTTCATTGGCTTCCGCTTCTGTCGTCAGTTCCACCAGGGTGCCGGGTTTGGCCACGTAGTATCTTTGGGATTTTTGTGCCGAGGCATTCAGCATTAACGCCAGTCCGGCAACGGCTAAAAGTATTTTTCTAAGTTTCATGTTTGTCGATTCCAGATTGATTTTTCAAATATAAGAAGAAACCGGCAGGAATACGTGAAGTTTTTTCTTTTTATTATTATTTTTGTCGGATATTAATCAAAATGAGATACAAATGGAGACGGAAGAAACGGTGAAGGAAGAGTGTGTTGCTGTGAGTAAAACAAAACGTATTTGGCTGGCATTCGTTGATATAGTACTGTTTACTGTACTTTTTGTGATTTTTCTGTTTTTGTTTGCCATACCTTTTGCGATTGCTTTCCCTGAGTTGAAGACACAAGCTGGTGGGATGAGCGTCTATTTAATGATGTTGAATGAAGCCTTGATGTTGGCTAGTGGGCTTATTGCCGCTTGTATGGTGCTGGGCTTCAGGAAGCTTCCTTTTTCGGGCTTGGGCTTGTCTTTGAAGGGATGGGGTAGAAGCCTGCTGAACGGAGCTTTGTTTGTCGTGTTCTTGTATGCAGTTGGTTTTGGCTTGTCTTTATTGTTGGGGGCTGTGGAAGTGGCAGGGGTCTTGTTTTCTCCCATTTCGTTGTTGTCGAGTCTTTTGCTTTATTTTTTAGTGGCAGTTACGGAAGAAGTTATTGGACGCGGTTTCATTTTAGGGCGTATGCTGGATGGAGGCGTCAATAAGTTTGTGGCATTGCTTATCTCTGCGGTGTTATTTTCGTTGATGCATCTTTTCAATCCCAGCTTTGCCTTCGTCCCGTTTTTGAATATCATGCTGGCGGGTTGTTTCTTGGGAGCTTCCTATATATACACGCGCAACCTCTGTTTCCCCATTGCCTTGCATTGGTTCTGGAACTGGATTCAAGGTTCTGTTTTGGGATATAAAGTCAGTGGAAATGAATTTAGCAATGAGAATCTGCTGATTCTTCACTTTCCGGAAGAAAATCTGATAAATGGAGGAACTTTCGGGTTCGAAGGCTCTATTCTGTGTTCACTACTTTTAGTGCTTGGTACAGTAATTATCTTAAGACACTATTATAAGGGATTAGTGATTAGGGATTAATGATTAATACAGAAACCATTAACCACTAACCATTAATCATTAATCCCTAATCACTAATTCTGTTCCACTCCTTTCATTGTCAGCTGTATGCGTTTCCGGTCCATATCTATGCTGAGTACCTTTACGCGTATATGTTGATGAATGGACACTACTTCATTAGGGTCTGATATGAATCTGTCGGCGAGTTGGGAGAGGTGTACCAGTCCGTTTTCCTTGATGCCTATATCGACAAATGCGCCGAAGTTGGTGATGTTTCCTACGATGCCGGGCAATTCCATGCCTTCGCGCAGGTCGTTGATGGTGCGCACGTTCTTATCAAATTCAAATATTTTTATCGGTCCGCGTGGGTCACGTCCGGGCTTGTCCAGCTCTTGCAGGATGTCTTTCAGTGTCGGCATGCCCACGGTGGGGGAGAGGTAGCGTTTCGGATTAATCTTCAGACGCAGCTCCCGGCTGGCTATCAGCTCGGCTACGCTGCAACCCAAGTCCTTTGCCATTTGTTCTACGATGCAATAGCTTTCCGGGTGTACGGCAGTATTGTCCAGCGGATTCTTTGCCTGCGGAATGCGTAGGAAGCCGGCACATTGCTCAAACGCCTTGGCACCCATACGAGGTACTTTCATCAGTTCCTTGCGCGAGGTGAAGGCACCGTTTTCGGCGCGATAGTTCACAATGTTCTGTGCCAGTTGCGGACCCAATCCCGAGATGTAGGTCAGTAGATGGCTGCTTGCGGTGTTCAGGTTGACACCTACCAAGTTTACACAGTTTTCTACGGTCTGGTCCAGTGATTTTTTCAGCTTGGTTTGGTCCACATCATGCTGGTATTGCCCCACACCAATAGATTTCGGGTCAATCTTTACCAACTCTGCCAGCGGGTCCATCAGTCGTCTGCCTATGGACACAGCACCGCGTACGGTGACGTCGTAGTCGGGAAACTCGTCCCGTGCAATTTTAGAGGCCGAATAGATGGAAGCTCCCTGCTCGCTGACGATGAATATCTGTATGTCGCGGTTGAAGCGCTGATGTTTCAAGAACTCCTCCGTCTCGCGGCTGGCAGTTCCGTTACCTATGGCTACGGCATCTATCTTATAAGACTCTATCATCATTTGCAGCTTGGCAAATGCCTCTTTCTGCTTGCTGACCGGAGGGTGGGGGTAGATGTTCTCATTGTGGAGCAGATTTCCTTGTGCATCGAGGCACACAACTTTACAACCCGTACGAAATCCGGGGTCTATACCCATCACACGCTTTTGCCCCAGTGGTGAAGCCAGCAACAACTGACGGAGGTTTTCGGCAAATACCTTGATGGCTTCCTCATCAGCACGTTCCTTACTTTGCGTGGCGAATTCCGTCTCTATGGATGGCTTCAATAGGCGTTTGTAGGAATCCTGCACGGCTTCCGCCACTTGCTGTCCGCAGGGGTTGTTGCTCCGTACGAATTGGCGTTCCAGCCGTTCCACGCACTCCTCATCGTCTGGGCTGATGCTGACTTTCAGCAGGCCTTCCGCTTCGGCACGCCGGATGGCGAGCAGGCGGTGGGAGCTGCATCGCTTCAACGATTCGGAGCAATCGAAGTAGTCGCGGTATTTGGTCGCTTCCTCTTCTTTGCCTTTCACCACCTTGGCGGTCAGTGTGCCTTGGCGGGCAAATGCGTTGCGCACGCTGTTTCGGGCACGTTCGTCTTCGCTAACATGCTCGGCTATGATGTCACGGGCACCTTTCAGTGCATCTTCCACGTTCTTCACGTCTCCTTTCACGTAATTGGCGGCGCGTTCCTCCGGATGAGGCTCACGTTGCAGCATCAGCAGGGTGGCGAGGGGTTCCAGTCCTTTTTGACGGGCTGCTTCGGCACGTGTTTTCCGTTTGGGCTTGTAGGGGAGGTAGATGTCCTCCAGTAGGGTATTGTCCCAAGTCTCTTCGATACGTTTCTGAAGTTCGGTGGTCAGTTTACCTTGTTCCTGTATGGTGTTCAGGATGGTTTCTTTACGTTTGGCGATTTCGTTCAGCTTTTCGTAGTGGGTCTTTATGGATTCAATCTGCACTTCGTCCAGTCCTCCCGTCACTTCCTTTCGGTAGCGGCTGATGAAGGGGATGGTGGCACCGTCGTTCAGCAATCCGAGGGTCTGTACTATTTGTTTCTCTGATATGCCGAGGGCGGCAGATATCATTCGATGAAAATCTTGTATCATTTTGTATCTCATTTTATAATAGGTGCCAAAAGTACAAAAAAACAATTGTTGTTTTTTCTTTAGGTTCCAACTTTTATCTATATTTGTCAAAGCTATGGAGCAATTAAACGAATCAATCAATTGAAACACATATATCGTACAATATTACCATGCATGGTAGCGCTTTTCTGTTGCCTTTTGCCCGCTTTTTCTATTACGGGAGAGCATCCGGTACTGATTATCAGTTCCTATAATCCGGATGCCGGCCGTACTTCCGGCAACATCTCCGACTTTATGGAGGAGTTCCAACGCCTGGGCGGGACAAACACCATCGCATTGGAGAACATGAACTGCAAGAGTTTTTCCGAATCCCCTCTTTGGGAGAGGAGAATGGCTGAGCTGTTGGCTAAATATCAAGGTGATAAAAGTCCGGCGCTGATTGTACTTATAGGGCAGGAAGCCTGGGCTGCCTATCTTTCTCTGGAAGACTCCATATGCGGCAATACTCCGGTAGTGAGTGCACTGTCCAGCCGGAACGCCATATTGCTGCCGGGTGATACCGTTGACCTGAAGACCTGGATGCCCGAATCCGTCGACTTCTTCACGGATTTCCCCAGTTCGCCTATCAAGGCTGGCTTCGTTTATGAGTATGATGTGGAGGCCAACATCAATATGATAAAGCAGATGTATCCCGGCACCAAGAATATCGCTTTTGTCTCAGACAACAGTTATGGCGGCGTTGCCATGCAAGCCTATGTAGTGAAGGAGATGCAGAAGTTTCCGGAACTCAACCTGATTCTGCTGGACGGACGCGTCCATACCATATATACCATTTGTGACAGATTGCATGAGTTACCGGAAAATACAGCTATATTGATGGGGACATGGCGTGTGGACATGGACGATGGTTACTTCATGCGGAATGCAACCTACGCCATGATGGAAGCAGCTCCCACTTTGCCCACTTTCTCGCTCAGTTCCGTAGGCTTGGGATATTGGGCTGTGGCAGGTGTCGTTCCTGCCTACCGTGCTTTGGGCAAGGAGATGGCAAGACAGTCCTACCGCCTGCTGACCACCCCTCAGGATAGTGAGACCCATATGGAAATCATTCCGAATGAGACCATACTGGACGGTAAACTTGTGAAGGAAAAGAAACTGAATATCACCGGCCTTCCGTAGCCGGTAAAGATGCTGAACGTAACCCCTTCTTTCTACGAACAGTACAAGTATCATATCTGGTCTGTCGGTGCTGTTCTGTTGGTGCTGTTGGGCGGTTTGTTCGTTTCCCTTTACTTTTATTATCATACAAAGAAGTTGAAGGATGAACTGGAGGTATCCGAGGGTGCCTTGCGCGAAGCAAAAGACCGTGCCGAAGAATCCAGCCGTCTGAAGAGTGCTTTCCTTGCCAATATGAGCCACGAAATCCGTACTCCATTGAATGCGATTGTGGGCTTCTCGGACGTGCTGTCTGCCGGAGGAGCCTCGGAAGAAGAACAGCGTGGCTATTTCGAGATTATCAGGACCAACTCTGATTTGCTGCTTCGGTTGATTAATGACATATTGGATGTGTCCCGTTTGGAGGCCGACCGCGTCATCCTTTCTTTGGAGAGCTGCAATGTAGTGCAGATATGCCAGCAGGTAGTAGCTTCCGTGGCCCAGGCACGCAGGTCGACCAATCAATTCTTATTTGAGTGTGAACGTGAGGTAGTGGAGATGCGGACGGATGTGCAGCGTTTACAGCAGGTTGTGATAAATCTGCTTTCCAATGCGGACAAGTTTACAAAAGAAGGTACGATAACCTTGAAGCTGGAGCCGGATACGGCGGGGAATGTTGCAGTATTCTCGGTGACTGACACCGGTTGCGGCATTCCATTGGACAAACAGAAACGGGTGTTCGAACGTTTCGAGAAGCTGAACGAATATGTGCAGGGAACCGGCTTGGGCTTGTCCATCTGTAAGCTGACCGTTGAGAAGTGGGGCGGCGAGATTTGGATAGATCCTGCCTATACGAATGGAGCGCGGTTTATGTTTACCCATCCTATGAACTTATAAGAACCGACAAGAAATAAGGAAATATAATGAAAAGATTTAGTTGTTTTTTTATCTGGATTTTTGTCCTGACAAGCATACTGCCTGCGCAGGAAAGAGAGGTGAAACTGAAAGTCGTACAGACCAGTGATATACACGGAAACTACTATCCCTACGACTTTATACGCCGCCGGGAGGCAACCGGTAGTCTGGCACGTGTGCATGCTTTGGTGCAAAAGGAACGTGAGGCTTATGGCAAAAATCTGATTCTCTTGGACAATGGTGACATTCTGCAGGGACAGCCCACAGCCTATTATTATAATTACATAGATACCGTTGCCCCTCATCTGGCAGCGGAGATGATGAATTTCATGGGGTATAATGCCGGTAATATGGGTAACCATGACGTAGAGACCGGCCGTACCGTTTTCGACCGTTGGGCAGGTGACTGCCGTTTTCCGATATTGGGTGCCAATATTGTGGATACTGCTACCGGAGAAACCCATTTCAAACCCTATGAGGTGCTGGAACGTGACGGAGTGAAAATTGTGGTTCTCGGTATGATAACTCCTGCCATTCCCGTGTGGCTTTCAGAGAATCTGTGGAAAGGGTTGCGTTTCGACGATATGGAGGAGACTGCCCGCAAATGGATGAAGATTATCCGTGAGCAGGAAAAGCCTGATTTGGTTATCGGTATGTTCCATGCCGGCCAGGATGCCCAGCTGATGGGAGGCAAGTATCGCGAAAACGCTTCGGTGGAAGTGGCGTGCAACGTGCCGGGATTCGATATTGTCCTGATGGGGCACGACCATGCGCGCGAATGCAAGAGGGTGTGCAACATAGCCGGTGACTCGGTACTGGTGATGGACCCTGCCAGCAACGGTGTCGTTGTGAGTAATGTGGATATAACCTTGAAACTGCGTGATGGTAAAGTTATAGACAAGAAGATAGACGGCATACTGTCCGATACGCAAGACTACGGCGTCAGCGAAGAGTTCATGCAACGCTTTGCCCCCGAAAATGAAGCTGTGCAGAATTTTGTTTCCAAGAAAATTGGTTCCTTTACCGAGACCATCTCCACACGTCCTGCCTATTTCGGCTCTTCCGCTTTTATAGACCTTATCCACGAATTGCAGTTGGCAATCAGCGGAGCGGATATTTCTTTTGCGGCTCCTTTGTCCTATGATACGGAAATCCGTAAAGGAGACATTTTTGTGAACGATATGTTCAATCTGTATAAGTACGAAAATATGCTTTACACCATGCGTCTGACGGGAAAGGAGATACGCGATGCCTTGGAGATGTCGTATGATTTGTGGACCAATCGGATGAAGTCTCCGGACGACCATATCCTGCTCTTCCGTGAGAAACGTCGCGAAGGTGCTACGGATAAGGCCTCATTCAAAAATTTCAGTTTCAACTTCGATTCTGCGGCGGGTATTATCTACACGGTGGATGTGACCAAGCCGGATGGGGAGAAGGTAACCATTCTCAGCATGGCAGACGGTACCCCGTTCGATATGGATAAAATGTATAAGGTAGCGGTGAATTCTTATCGCGGAAACGGTGGCGGCGAATTGCTGACAAAGGGTTCCGGCATCTCGCAGGATGAATTGAAGGAGCGCATCATCCACTCTACGGACAAGGACTTACGCTATTATCTGATGCAGTACATCGAGCGAAAGAAGGTGATTGAACCGCGTGCGCTGAATCAGTGGAAGTTTATTCCCGAAGAATGGGTGGCTCCGGCTTCCATGCGTGATTATGAGTTCTTGTTTGGCAAAGTTAAAGAATAATTCACTATCTTTGCGGCTCAGAATCTATAATGTAAGTTTTTGGACGTGAAGCAGAAGAAAAAAATTATAGGCGCATTGAGCTTGCTGGTACTGTTTATCATGTACCAGGCAAGCATCACCGCGTTCACTCACGTCCATTATGTGAATGGGGTGATGATAACGCACTCGCACCCTTTTCATGGCACACACTCTCACTCCCAGACTTCCCTTCTGGTCATCGGGCATTTGTCGGCATTCTACTCTTCCGGAGTGGATGTGTATGAGGTTCAGCACCCGATGCGTCCTTTGCTGGCCATGCTCAGAGCCAAACCGGCAACGCCTACTGTAAAGGGGGAAGTGATACGTACCCTTTCCCTTCGCGCTCCTCCCGCTCTTTTTTCATAGTCATTAGGTTGAAAAGCGCCTGGATTTTTTGTATGTAGATACCAGGCATTTCGAATGTCCGGCATTTCAGTGAACGAAGTGCGGCATTTCAGATGATTATCTTTTTTCAGACTTGAATTATTTTTTTATTTAGAGCGCTAATTTGATGAAACAATACATTTTGGCGTTGGTACTTGCAGTGGTAAGTGCCAGCGTAGCTTTTGCCGTAAATCCTATAAAGGAAGGCAATATGATTTCCGGCCATGTGATAGTGAAAGGTACGGAGGAAAATATACCGTATGCCACGGTTTTGATTATCGGCAGCGGTCAGGGAACGGTTTCCAATGAAGAAGGACAATTTGAGTTCCGCAAGCTTCCGGCGGGAAAATACAAGCTCCGTGTGTCTGCCGTGGGCTATAAGACCCAAGAGAAGGAAGTGACGGTGAGCAAGGACTTTACTGCCGTCATACATTTCCCGATGGAAGAGGAGAGTTTTATGACCGATGAAGTGGTGGTATCTGCCAACCGCAACGAGGTAAGCCGCAAGGCAGCTCCGGTAGTCGTGAATGTGATGAGTACCAAATTGTTCGAGATGGTCAACTCCACCGACCTTGCCAAGACACTGAACTACCAGTCGGGCTTGCGTGTGGAGAACAACTGCCAGAACTGTGGTTTCCCCCAGGTGCGCATCAATGGCTTGGAAGGTCCGTATTCGCAGATATTGATAAACAGCCGTCCCATCATCAGTGCATTGAGCGGTGTGTACGGACTGGAGCAAATCCCCGTGAACATGATTGAACGGGTAGAAGTGGTGCGTGGTGGAGGCTCTGCCTTGTTTGGAGCTAATGCTGTGGGAGGCACCATCAACATCATAACCAAAGATCCCATCAACAATTCCTTCCAGGTATCGAGTATGTTCTCCAATATGGACGGCAAGTCCTGGGAGCAATATATGGGTGGCAATGTATCGCTGGTTGCCAAAGATAACTCCTACGGCATTGCCCTTTATGAGAGTTACCGCAACCGTAACCCCTACGACCGCGATGGCGATGGCTTTTCCGAGCTGGGCAAGCTGAACATGAATACCTTCGGTTTCCGTGCCTATTACCGTCCTACGCATTTCAGCCGCATCAATCTGGAATACCATACTACTAACGAACTTCGTCGCGGAGGTAATAAATTTGATTTGCAGCCGCATGAGACGGACATTACCGAGCAGACCAAGCATATCATCAATAGCGGAGGCGTGAGCTACGATTTATTCTGGAAAGAGTACAAGCATAAGATTTCAGCTTACACCTCCATCCAGCACACCGACCGCAACAGTTACTATGGTGCCCAAAAGGACATGAATGCTTACGGCAAGACGAAAGACCTGACTTGGGTTGCCGGTAGCATGTATGTAGGCAATATGGACAACTGTTTCTTTGCTCCCGCTACCTTCACCGGCGGACTGGAATATCAGAACAACTCCCTGCATGACATTATGACCGGCTATCATCGTGACATGGAGCAGGATGTCCGCATTGCCAGTGCTTTCGTGCAGAATGAGTGGAAAATGAATGTACTGACCATGTTGGTCGGCGCCCGTCTGGACAAGCACAACCTGATTGACAAGCTTATTTTCAGTCCTCGCGTCAACCTGCTCTACAAGCCGACAGATGATTTTCAGGCACGCTTGACTTATTCTACCGGTTTCCGTGCTCCGCAGGCATACGATGAGGACTTGCACGTAACGGCAGTAGGCGGTAAGGGTGTCCAAATCAAACTGTCCGACAATCTGCGTGAAGAGCGTTCCAACAGTTACAGCGGTTCGGTAGACTGGACTGCCCATTTGGGGCACTGGCAGGCAAACATTCTGGTGGAAGGTTTCTATACAGACCTGCGCCATGTCTTTGTGCTCGAAGATATCGGCAAGAACGAAGTAGGGGATGTTATTAAGGAGCGCCGCAACGGAAACGGTGCACGTGTATATGGTGCCAATCTGGATGCGAGGATTGCCCATGGTAAGGAGGCGCAGTTCCAACTCGGATTTACGGCACAGCGCAGCCGCTATACCCATGAGGAAGCTTGGACAAAGGTGGACGGAAAAGACCTTACCACTAAGCGCATGCCCCGTACACCGGATTATTACGGGTACTTCACTTTCTCTTCCGCACCGGTAAAGAATTTTGATCTCTCTCTTTCCGGCACTTATACGGGAAAGATGATTGTTCCGCACTACGCACCGGAAGATGCTCCCGAAGGTGCCTTCTGCAATATCACCTCGGACCGCATGGAGCATACTCCCCAATTCCTGGACCTGAATGTGAAGCTGAACTATACGTTTGTGCTTCACGACCATATCAAGCTTCAGTTGAATACGGGTGTACAGAATATCTTTAACAGTTTCCAGAAAGACCTGGATAAAGGGGAATTCCGCGATGCGGGTTATTTCTACGGACCGACGCAGCCGAGAACCTTTTTTATCGGTTTCAAGATAATGAACTAAAAGTTTCCATTTAAGAATTTTTAGAGCTAAATTCCGCAAAATAGTCCTACATTTGTCGCCAAAGCACAAAAACCATGGATACTAAGAGAATACGGAATGTAGACATTTCCCAGATACATCATTTGCCGATGATTGATTTCATCGGCAATGATTTTGCTATTTTTAATGACATCAAGGATATGCCTTTGAGCTCTTATCCCACCCGTTTGAATGCTGCTTGCCTGACTGTCTGTTTGAAAGGGTGGTGCAAACTGGAACTCAACCTGCAGCAATGTGAAATGCGGGAAGGTATGTTGGGCATTATTCTTCCCGACCAGATTGTTCTGCAACGGGAACGCTCCGAAGATTTTTCCGGACTTTTCATTGCTGTTTCAAGGGATTTTATGGATATGGTGATACCTACCATGCAACAGCTTTTCCCTATGTTTTTCATGATTAAGGAGCGGCCCTTCGTTCACATCACTCCGGAGGAATCCCAATCGTTTCAGGAGTATCACTCTTTTCTTTGGAGCAAGGTGAAGCTGAAAGACAATCCTTTCCGTAAGGAAATCACTCAGGGGTTGCTGTTGGCCCTTTTTTATGAGATATATAATATCTATCAAGGACATGTCATCCAGGAACGCATTCCCAAAAGCAGGAAGGAAGACTTGTTCGAGCGCTTTATCCGTGCTATTTCCGAGTCCTATAAGGAAGAGCGCAGTGTGTCCTACTATGCTGATAAGATGTTCCTCACTGCCAAGCACCTTTCCACCGTAGTGAAGGAAATCAGCGGAAAGACGGCGGGCGAATGGATTGACAGTCTCGTCGTTTTGGAAGCCAAAGCCTTGTTGAAGTCTTCCGAGCTGAGCATTCAGGAAATTGCGGACGAGCTGCACTTTGCCAACCAGTCGTTCTTTGGCAAGTATTTCAAGCATCACACCGGTATGTCACCTAAAGAATATCGCCGGCAATAGGTTCAATGTGACGGAATAATGTTTATTTTTGCGGTAAAGATTTACCCCCAAAATAAACTATCATGGAAAAAAGAGAAATTGACCTTACTGTTTCCTGCTATGGAAAGGTGAAAGGAGTGAAGTATGACGTTGTCATCCTGCCTTGGGGAGCTACGGAGCCCCATAATCTGCATCTGCCTTATCTCACTGATTGTATTCTGCCGCATGACATTGCCGTAGACGCGGCTGCATTGGCTTTACAGAATTCCGGTGTACGCTGCATGGTGATGCCTCCCGTACCTTTCGGTGCACACAATCCGGGGCAGCGCGAACTTCCGTTCTGCATCCATACCCGCTATTCCACCCAGCAGGCCATTCTGGAAGACATAGTTGCCTCCCTCTATGCACAAGGCATGCGTAAGCTGATTATTCTCAGCGGTCATGGCGGCAACAACTTCAAGGGAATGATTCGTGACCTGGCGTTTGTGTATCCCGATTTTCTGATTATCGCTGCCGACTGGTTCAGCATCGTCCCTCCCAAAGACTACTTTGAGGCTGTTGTCGACGACCATGCCGGCGAGTCTGAGACTTCCGTCATGATGCATTACCATCCCGAGCTGGTGAATTTGGCTGAGGCCGGTGACGGGGAATCCAAACCGTTTGCCATTCCTTCCTTGAATGAAAAGGTTGGCTGGGCTCCCCGCCATTGGGATAAGGCTACAGTCGACAGCGGGGTAGGGAACCCCAAAAAAGCTTCTGCCGAGAAAGGAGAACGTTATATGAAACCGGTGGTGGAGAAGTTGTCGAAGCTCTTTACGGAAGTCGGTCAAGGAAGTCTGTATTGATGTACTTGGCTTCCGGCTATATATAAAAATAGGCAATAACCGTTGTGGATATTGCCTATTTTTTTAGTGCACCCTAAAAACTAATCTCTTTACTCTTATAAAAACTAATCTTTCTCTATTTCGAGTACAAAATTAGAAGGTTTTTGCGGGTTATGAATTGACATAAGTCAAAAATCTTATTTGGATATTATTTTTTCAAACGTGCCCAAAAGCCCTTCTTTTTCTGCCGGACCGGTTCACTGTTTTCGCGAAACAGTTCTTCGTAGGTCAGCCCGTCATGCACCATGCGGTAGATGCTTCCCCAGTCGGGCAGTCCGCCCAGATTGCGGTCATCGATAAAGAGATCGGCTTTTACTTTGCGCGAAAAACCGGTGTGTGCGATGTCTTCTTCCGGATAGTCCCGGTTGACGGCATAGAATTCCACACCCCGTTTCCTACACCATTCCACAGCTTCTTCCAGGAGCTTCCCTTCACGTACCGACCATAAAATCAGCCGGTGACGCTCGTTTATCAGCATCTTCAGCGTAGCGGTGGCAAAGGGAATTTCTTCTCCTATCTGGGGATAGCGGTGTTCTACAATGGTACCGTCAAAATCAACGGCTATGGTCATAAATGAATAGCTTTTATTGGTTTCAGACTGTGGAGAAAATTATCCTTGACCGCCTGTGGTGCCGCCTGAGTGCTGGCTGACCGGATTGTTTGAATATTCTTCCTGATGTCCCGTGTAGCTTTTCAACTCTACTTTTACGTCTTTGCTCTGGTTGCCTACCACTACTTTAAAGGTATATGTTTTCACGCGTACCATACGCTTGCTGCCATACAGCAGTACATGGTTGCCACTGACACTTGCAGTCAGCTTTTGTTCAATTTCATAAGAACCGTTCGTACCTCCCTCTTCAGTTTCAATGTAGTTGTTGATGTATGTGGCCAGTGCATCGGATGCTCCTGCAGCTTTCAGCGCTTCAGCCGGAGAAACGGTATAGTCCCATCCGTTCTTGATTTTAAGGGTCAGGGTGATATTTTCCAGCGCATCGTAATCTCTGTTCTCAATCTTGATTACCTCGGCTTTTCCATTCACTTCGTTGTAGCCGTCTACTACACTGGCGGCAGCTTGTTTGGTAAATTTCACTCTAGGTGAATATTTGCCGGCTATCTTCTCGCCTTGCGGAATGGTAATGATGTAATTGTTATTGTTGAATCCTACGGTTTTAGCAGCGGCTCTGGTTGCAGGTGCCTCGCTGGATTCCACTTCCATGTTTTCCGGATCAAAATAGCCCAGGTTGGCATCAGTCGACGGATTGGGAATGGCAATGATGATATCTTTCTTGGCAACAGCGTCAGCCGGCTCTGTCTTGATGGCTACGTTATTTACAGAAGCCTTTGATGCTTCCGGTTGTGTGGAAGTTGCCGGATTAGCCTCACGTGCCTCTTCAAACACGACGGCTGCAATCTTGGTGTTTTCTTCCGTACCTCCGGTAGGTATGTTGATGGTGGCGGCATTCTCCTTTTCCGGATTTTCTATTTTCGGAACCTCAATGGTGCTTCCGTCAGCCTTCTGCATCTCGCCGAATTCTATGGTTGTTGACATTTTTACATTTACCACCATCAGGCTGTGGTTGGCTGTTCCGTCTGTAATTTCTGCTGTGGCCTCGTAGTCATCATGTCCTTCAGCTGTTACAGTGAGCGTGTAGATGCCGGTTTTGTTCACAGTCAGTGAGTATACGCCTTTTGCATCGGTTGTGGCAGAGTATTCGCCGCTTTTTACGGTGGCTCCTGCCAATGGACCGTTGGCATCGGTAATGGTACCTGCAATGTAGTAGGCAGTTTGACTTCTCAGCGGGTCTTCCACTTCTTCATACTTCTTGTCGTCATCGTGGCAAGATGTAAGGACTGTTGTGCTGAAGGTCATTGCAAACATCAATGCACCTCCTAAAAATAAACTTTTCTTTTTCATAATTTTCGTCATTTGATAAAACTAATCTGTTTAAATTATACTTATTCCGATTTTTCTTTTTGCAGTTCCTTTATAAGGAAATAGCGTATATAGTCCGGCTGGTAGAAGTTGCTGCTCCGGTTTTCGTTAGGGCGTGTACTGTAACTTTTTCCCAGTTGTTTTTCTATGTACTCTCCATCTGCCACCATGCCGTATGCCCATGCAAAGTAGTCAGCCGGTTTTACTCTGAAGAATCCTTTTTTACTCCATTTTTTCCCCGGCAGGGGGATGGCAAAATGAAATCCTCCGTTTATCTCTCCGTCTGTACAAAGGGCATACAAGCCGATGGCATACTCTCCGAAGTGCCGCGTACAGTCTCCTCTCACTCCATAATCACCGTAAATATATCTTCCTGCTTTAAAGTCGAACTGCAAGTTGAGGTGTGGTTCGTAGTACGAAGCATTCAGCGAGGCATTGATACGCTGTTTTCTGCCTATATACCAGCCGTCTTCCCGGGTGATGGCAGAGAAACCGGTGGAACCTGCCGTTCCGCCCAGTTCCCAGCGTCCGTTATTTGTACGGTATTTTATTTCCAGTTGTGCACCATATCTGTTGTTGGTAAAGTTACCCACCGTCATTTTCCCGAAGATGTTGTGCCTGAAGCGTACATCCTGCGATAGAGCTATGATTCCCGGTCTTATCCGTTTCATCTCTCCACTCAGATTGGTGGCTACGGGCAGTATCACTTGTGCGGTCATTTTCCCGCCTTTCCATAGAGCCATTTCCACTGCCGGATTCAGGTTGATGGCATACGTATACAGTTCGTCAAACGTATTGTTCTCCAAAAACAAATCGGGGTATATCACCAAATCCACTTTCCAGGCAGACGGCACTTCTTCCTGACCGGCATTTTTCAATGCCTTCATGGCAGGATCCGTATCTACTGTAATCCCCATTTGCTGATATACTTGTGTCAGGTTGATTTCCCCGTTTCTGTATGCTTCCGTCAATGTATCCGGCAGATTGATGCAAAGCCTGGGAATCCGGTTTTCCAGTACCACCAATTGCAAATCGCCCTTTGTCTTGCTTCCCAAGCAGGCATCTATGGCTTTGCCCACTCCGGTGTAGGTACTTCTATATACGTTGTTCTCAAAACTTACAGTGGTCATTCCCGGTGTCTGTGCACATCGGATATTTTCCATTCCGATAGCTTTCAGGCCCTCTGTCACTTGGGCATCTGCCATTGCAGAAATACCACAGAACCATACTGCCAGTATCCACTTCAAACCGCTTTTTCTCTTGTTTTTCATCCTATTCTCCAATCCCTTATCTCTCTCTTAGTGCAACAACCTGCATTCATACCGTATTCCTCCCGATATGCTGTTGAATTCTCTGGTAAACACATGGATGGAGAGATGCCTCCATAATCTGGCGGCGGCTCCCACATTGAAACCTTCCGAATCATATTCGGCCATGACAGTCATTTCCCGGCAGAAAGCAGGGGAGTAGCTGATGCCTCCGAAAGGACCGTCCTTTATGCTGTGATCATTCAGTGGGATGTAGTAGCCTGCTGTCACAGCAAGACGGTCACCTTGGGCAATGGAGAAGCCTTTGGTAAGAGCGCCGTAGACAGTGGCAAAATAGTTTGTTCCGGTATTTTTGAAGGGGTCGTCTACACCTATTACTAGACTTGGCCGGTATTTCCCTTCTTTCAATGGTCGTATACGTGCAGTCATCGACCGGTCTTGCTGGAAATATCCTCTTTTCCCGTCATATCGTCTGGTTTTCAATAGTGTGCATCGATAACTTAATTCCACAAACGAGAGGAAGGTCATATTCACGAAATAATTTCCGGTATTGAAGTTGAACGGTGTCATGCCGTCCGGCAGATAATTACCACCTCCCATAAAGGTGCCGGCTTCCTGCATGTCTGCTGTGGGGATATTCAGTTGCCCGGTATTCCCCATGGAGTATTGGGCTTGTACCTTGAGGGCACAGCACAACAAGCAACAGACCATAAGTCCTTGTCTAAATTTCATACTAATTCTTAATTTTGAGGCGGTGTTGTTTGGAGAGTTAAAGTACGCTACGCTATTGCCAGTCACATCGGAAAGTTGTTTGTGGCGGCATCTAAATTTTAAAAAAACGTGGTAAAATTACGTCAAATGTATCTGATACGCAAGAAAAAATGGGGAAACTAATTTAAAGTAACTGATATACTTCCACCGCCTTATCTGTAATTTTGCCCCAAATCGTCTATACCTATTTTTTGTGTTTACCTAACTTTTGTGAATAACCTGAAATTAGTAGTTGTCTTATTAAAAGGATATAAACTTTACCAAATTCTTTAGTATTGCTAAATATATTTTATACACAATACTTGCTCTATTATTGGAGCCATATCAAAATATTTATACTGTCCTAAACGACCACCAAATATGACATTTTCTTCTTTCTCTGCAAGTTTGCGATATTCTTCCGCTAAAGTGTTATTACGCTCATCATTCACAGGATAATAAGGTTCCATGCCCTCTTTAAATTCTGTGGAATATTCCTCGCTAATAACAGTTTTGGGACAATCATACACTTCTTTTCCAAACATCTCGAAATGTTTATGTTCGATAATTCGAGTATACGGTTCATCGTGTGAGGTATAATTAACAACTGCGTTTCCTTGATAATTGGGTATATTTTCTATTCTTGTTTTGAAAGAAACAGTACGCCAATCAAGTTTTCCAAGTCGATAGTCGAAATATTCGTCAATAGCGCCTGTATATACCAATTTCTCTGCTATGTCTCGCCAATTATTTTTATACTCCGATTTGAAAAAGTCAACGTTAGTTTTACACTCAATACCATTCAACATTCCATTTATCAGTTTGTTGTAACCACCAATAGGAATTCCTTGATACTTATCATTAAAATAATTGTTGTCGAATACTAAACGTACTGGCAGACGTTTGATGATAAAGGCAGGAAGATCAGAGCATTTACGTCCCCATTGCTTTTCTGTGTATTCCTTGATTAGTTTTTCAAAGATATCTTTTCCGACTAGAGTTAGGGCTTGTTCTTCTAGATTTTGTGGTTTTCTTCCTTTCTGAGTTGCAATAGCTTCTGCTTTCTGCTCGTTAATCTTTGCAGAGGCTTCTTCTGGAGTTAATACTCCCCACATCTGATAGAAGGTATTCATATTAAAAGGAAGATTGAATAACTTTCCTTTATAGTTAGCAATAGGAGAATTTGTATATCTATTAAACTCTACGATAGAGTTGACAAAGTCCCAAACTTGTTTATTGGATGTATGGAATATATGGGCACCATATTTATGGACATTGATGCCTTCAATATTATCACAGTACATGTTTCCACCCAATTGTGAACGTTTGTCTATTACTAGGCACTTCTTTCCTGCTTGTTTTGCACGATAGGCAAAACAAACGGAAAACAATCCTGCTCCTACGAGTAAGTAATCATATTTCTTTGTCATTGTTTTTTATATTGAAAAGTGACGGACATATTTTTGAAGTCAACGGGATGATAAAAAGGAAAGACACATATAGTATGATGAATGTTACTACGGCCCAAACCATTGATTGATGTATGAATTTCCCAAAGATTTTAGCAGTTGGTATTAGAATAAAATTATGAAAGCAAAGTATTACTAATGAGAACTTTCCCCAATAGGCAGCAAACTTCAACCATCGTTCGTTCAAAATGGATAAGCAAAGTACCATGATAGTTCCACCAAAGACCGAGAGTAAGAACAACAGATAGAATCCCTCATAATGATTATTTTGCATACTTATACTAATACCGAAAATTGCTAAAAGTAAAAAGCCTGTTAACAAGGAAATAACAACTGTCCATTTTCTATCTTGCCAATAATTGCTAATATATTTCTTTATCAAATAGCCCATTGTTAATAAAGGGCATGCTACTAATGATGGCCCCATGAACAGAGGTAATGTTATTTCCCATTTATGGATGTAAAATCCTATACATCCGATTACAAATGAAAGAAAAATAATACTAAAATCTTGCCTACGACTAATCACTACTATAAAATAGAACAATAGGAAGCCCCAATACAATGACAATAAAAACCATAAAGGACCATTAAAAAAGGTCTTACTGTATATGGGATTCAAGATATTATCCCAAACAAACTCATGTTTTGTTTCGAAGTCTACCAAAGATAAAAAGAATGAAATGATAAAAGAAATGAAATATACTACAACAAATGGTTTTAATAGTGATTTTGTTTTTTCCGTATTTCTTTCTTTATACATAGAGTATCTATTTTGATGAGATATCCTGAAAGTGTAAAGAATATAGGAACATATATACTTGAAATAAAACCGTTTATCAATTCTGGAGAGGCGAATTCTGTAGGTTTATTTCCCCATATATGCATCCAAACAATCATCATCATGCCGATACCTTTAGATATATCTAAAAATTGGATACGTTTATTTGCTTCTGTCATATTTTCTTCCTGTAAATTTAGCTGATAAAAAACTTTTGATTTTCTTTCCCCAATTCTCGTTTCCAATTTGCACGAAATCAGTCTCAACATACTTGATGTCATTCTTCTTCAACCATACATCAAGAAGCAACTCACTGACACGGCCAAACAGCCTGGCGTCAAAGGCAGACATCTGGGTTATGTCAATCTCTTTCTCCAAGGCAAAAAGAATAGGGAATAACCAAGAGCAATAACTATCAAGCACTTCATACTTCATTATCATCATATTGAACATGTGAGCTGAAGTACGCTTCATCACTTTGTCAAATGTCGGTACATATTCAGGACACTGCTTTCTCATGATTTCGCGAGTTAGTTCCAAATGCTCCAAGTCATGTGTGTGCTTGTAATGCGAACTCAAAGATTCTATGAAATACTTACGCTTTTTAGGTAATACAACATCAGCTTTTATTAGAAAATTATTAGCTTCTTCCTTTGTGAGAATGAGTGAATATTTCCATTTACCTTTACGGCAACTGAAATGACGGCGATAGTGAGCCAAACCGATATAGTCTGCTTTCACGTTCTTCCATCCCCAATAGAGGGCAGTCAGTTCACAGAAGTACGGATTCTTCTCTGAGATATTGTCACCAGTATCATCCCCTTTATAACCAATGTCATTTTTGGTTAGAGCATTACCCACTCTAATAGGTAGATACATTTCATCCAGAGGCATATGGGCTTTTTTGTGCGTAGCCACTAAAATTTTTATATCCATAGTTGTTTGCTTTTTATTACTTGTATAGAACCATTTTGTCAGAGTGTCAGCTACAATTTGAGCATTTCCTCTGTGTAAAGGCTTGAAGTTATAGGTTTTTGCTTTTTCTATCATTTCAAGTAAGTCATTCTCATCCATGCAGCAAATAACACAACCAAGCTCATTCATTTTTTTTGCTACCTGACTTTGATCATGAACATGTTCAATACCATTACGTCTCGGAAGTACAATTACTCGCTTACCTTTATCTACAGCTTCACAGATACCACCCCATCCACCTTGCAATACAAGGATGTCGGCTTTATCCATAAACTGTTCCATCTTGTTTTTCGGACAGAAATCAAAATGCTCTTTTACATGTTTGAAGTCATACTTAGTATAACCGGTCTGCACAATCACCTCTTCATTTGTAATGGCAGCATAGTCATCTGCCGCTTTTGCCATTCTCGAAAAATCCTGAGAATGTGTTCCTAAACTGAATAAGATCATAAGACGCCAATATATTTTGCTTTTGGGAATATTTTCAGCATCTCTTCCCATTGTACACAGAAGAGGTCACTATATTTATAAGCACTTTGGGGAGTTCTAGAAGAAGTATAGACATCTGCAGCAGAACACACATAAATCACCTTGCTTTTCAATAATAGTTTTCCAAAACAGATTGTAGGGAATGCCATTCCGGAACCAGTGGAAATAATAACATCTGGACGTTCTCTAAATAAAAAGTATAGTGACTGAAAAGCATTTACTATCCAAGTCCATTTTTGGGATGGTATAACATTGATTACATAATGATGATGTCGCGAAGAAAGAAAGCCTTTTAAATGGGTAGATTTAAATGTAAGCCAGTAAATGTCATATTTACTTTCATTTATATTTTTCGTAGCCAAACGTAGTTCTGTAAAATGCCCACCGGGGCAACACGCCATGCAAATGCGCGGTTTTTTATCTTTCATTTTTATAATAGCTGTTTATATAAATTACATAATGTCTTAAACACTGTTTCTGGCAAGAAAACACTTATCAAATTAATACTTTGCCGCCCGTATTTTTCTACCTTATCTCTATTTTGAATAAAAGAAAGAATGGAATTTTGTATTTCAACAATATCTCCAGGATTGATTAAATAGCCGTTCACTCCATTCTTTACAATCGCAGGAATACCTCCGACTGCGGTTGATATAATCGGACATCCATATGACATAGCTTCTAAAATAGCTATAGGCAATCCTTCGTTATATGACGGAAGAATGAATATGTCAGCCCAATTAAGGCATTCTATTTTCTTATTGCCGGTTACAAACCCCTCAAAAGTTACGCAATTATTCAATCCATAGTCTTTGATTGTTTTCTGTAAAATATGTTCTTCCTTATTTCCTCCTATTCTTAATTGGATATTTTTTGTAATCTCTTCACCACCTGACCATATGGCTTTCAATAAATCATACACACCTTTACGCTCTCCAATGATTCCTAAATATAAAAGTTTTATTTTTGTATTGTCCCGATTCACTGTGCGAATAGTTGGAGGGGTTATAGTATTGTTCAATACTACAATTATATCAGGATTCACCCCGATTCCGATAAAATACTCTTTCCAAGAATCTGACAATACAAAATATTTGTCACAGGAATTAATGGTTTCTAATATTCTTCGCTTGTGTCTTGACGGCTGAAAGTATCCATCAAAGTCAGCACAATGCATGTGCATGATAATCTTTTTGCCAAAGAACTTTCCTACCTTCACAAAGAATATATTTCGTTCAAACGAAGCAAAGGCAGCCCCTTGTATATGAACAATCCTAATATTTCTATCGAAGAACATATAGAGAAGGAAGAGAATATATGAATAAATGGCATACCATATTTTAATTATCAGATTACCATACTTCCATGCCGGTATAAATTTCATGTCTTCAAAATACATATCGTATGAAGTCAAAACAGCGGCCATACCACCGGGAGCATTATTCTTGAAATATTCTCCTATCATTAGGATTTTTGATGATATTTCTCTGTTTATCAACTTCTTCATTCTTTCTGTTTGCTTAAAATTGTCAATACTTGCTCTACGCTCTCCTTTATTGTTCCGGAATTATCCACAACATTCACATCTGTTTTTCCTGCTAATTTCTGGTACAAGGCAAAACGGTAGGGGAAATCAGGGTTGGTATGGTTTTCGATTCGACAGTCCAGAACTGCCTGGTAATTACGAATTACCACAAACTGATACGAATCTTTGGGTAGGATAGCATGAAACTTCTTATACCACTTACTGTCAAGTATGTCGTTAAGCCTACATTCTGCTCCTAAGTCAATAAGTATATCATTAATCCAACGATCACAAATCACATAGTCAGACCTCAGCTTCATCACTTTCTTTTTGGCTATCTTATTATCCAAATAAGAACACCACACATAAAGTTTGCAGAACCACGGCATCTTATAAAGTTGGTGTTCCCACACATTCCCCATCTTGTTGTGAACCTTCACCGAAAGTCCCAAAATACGTGCAAAGGCATTCATAACTTTTACTGTGTAATGGCTATACCGCATCCAAATATAATCTACTGTTTTGCCTTGCTGCTCCAACTTATCTTTCAAACTATTGATGATCGTGGTCTTGCCACTGCCGTCCACACCACTGATAATTATATATTTCGTCATGTTGTTACTGTTTTACTTCTGTTACAATTTTCATCCAATCTGTTCCCACTTGTTCCCAAGTTGGATGCATACCCATTATTTCCAACGCTTTCACGGCCAACATGTCGCGTTCGTTCTTGTTGTTCCATAACTCTGATAGAGCCTTGGTCAAATTGTTTACTGAAACTTTTGCTGCCACTTTCAATCCGTCTTTCAGATACTCTGTTGTTCCTGCATTGGAGAAAGATATAATGGGAGTTCCGCAAGACATCACTTCATAATAAGTGATGGGTATTTCTGCCGGAATACAGATAAACGGTAAGACTACAGCATATGTTTCCATCATAAAAGCCTTTAACTGTGGAATTGTGAGCTGTGAACGGAGTACGGTCACACAATCCTTGTTGTGCATAGTATCCAATGTCTTAAAGAATAGGTCATACTGTGCTCCCACATCGTTACGCATCAGAAAGACAATTTTCGGCTGGGTATTTTTATTCTGTTCTGCAAACTTATCGAATGCTTTCAATAAAAGCTGGCTTCCGCGTACTTGTCCTGGAGCACCTGTAAAGAGATAGAACCTTTTGCCTTTCAGTTGATTCTTTTTCAAGACACTTTCATCTGTCTCAATTTCCTCAAACTCATCTTTGCCGGGATATATAGTATGTGTAGACAACGCATTGCCTAACTGTAGTGAAGTGTATTCTGTTAGACCGATAATGTCAGTAAATCCTACACGTTTTAGCTTTTGGGTTATCCACATCTTTGGTGTCGCAGCTTCCAACATCCAGGCTTTGGCAAAGATGCCGTAATATCGGAAAAGTTGAAAAGCATTCCATTTAGGGGTAATCCCCGATGGGATATATGCAACCTTTCGACACGTCATCTTTTGAAAGGCACTCAGATTACGCAGACCCTCACGGATAGTTGCGGCGAAATAGAAAGTGTCGTAGTCCCGATTATTTACCCATTCACTCAATTCACCAAAGTTGCGTGGACACTCTATCACTTTTACACCCTGCCACTTAAAATTCTTGATATTATGTTCTGTTGATACACTGGAGTTGAGAACATCTGCCTCCCAACCATACGCATTCATCACCTTTGCCACTTCCAGAACAGTACGAAACGGCATCAATCGTTCACGTCCAGGAAATAAATCTACTGTATGCAGTCCTACTTTCATCTTTTCAAATGCATCTTTTGGAACATACGACAGAACTCCTCGAAATTCATCACTTTTTTATAATAGAGTTTATGGTTGTTGTCAATATCTTTAAATACGATGGGCACTTCCGTCTTGTTCATCACATTATAGCTGTGTTGCATTGTGAAGACGTACATGTCTAACGGATAACCCTTGAAGAAAGCTCTTGTACGTTCACCGACAGCCCACAGTGTCGCCATCCAGTAATTCCATTCGCCTTTCTTTGGGATAAAGCGTATATCAATATCTGATGATGGATGCCATTTGCCTGTTGATAGAGAACCATATGATATAGCCGCAGCCATATATTTGCAGCCGTCCAGTCGTTTCTTCATCGCCACAGTACCGTCATAAAACTGCTGTACCGTTGAGTTTCCCGCACGGATATGATAGAATACGCAGATAGCTTGACCATTGATACAGTAATTGACTGTATGCGCAATAATCAAACTTGCCCACCACGGCATAATAATACTCAAAGTCAAGGTTATCACTACATCCATACCTATTTTCACTACATTGTCCCTCCAGTTGGCATACAGCATACCTTGGAAGATGAACGACGTGATGAAAGTGATATATCCGTAACTCATCCATTCGTCAAACCATGTTCCTTGCAGGAACGACGGTAGATGTTTTTTCTTGTGCTTTGTAAATAAAGCATTGATGTATCTATTCATAGCATTACTCATTTCCAATTACGCATATTCTTGCATCCAAATTTAATTAGCCACCACAATGATTTATGACTGCCAATAAACATCTGGACTTTCTTTATCACTAATGATTTCATTGCTTTTGCCATAGGGATGGTTTCGAATGTTTCATTATACTGTGGCGTTTTGCAACCTAAAGTGCGATAGAATTTTATTATGGCAGGATTGGTGTGCTTTTTTGTTGTAGCATATTTTTGAGAAGAAAGTAAGTCTGATTTACTCACTTCGTCAAGAGTGATATAACCTTCATCTTTTGCCTCTCTCAATAGCTTGTCAAGAACATTTCTTCGAGTAACCACTGAGTTGACACCCACTTTATCCTCTGCATATTTCCCGAAATGAATGTCCCCGAATGAAATGTCTGATAGCTCTGCGAAATGGTCAATACAATAGAGACAGCGATGCACATTAAAAAAGGATCTGAGTGTAAGATAGTATTTCTGAAAAGGAATTTCCAACTTCTTTATAAATTTCTTTTCAGAAATATCATGAACTCCTGAACAGATTTTTTTTTCTACATACTGAATATGTAGATTTCCCATGCATCCATTGTCACGATACGCAAAAGATATTAGTTGGTCACGGCTTATGCAATTGTTTTTTAACGTATAATCTGTGAGGTAGAAAGTACGTCCGCATGAACAGTACAAGCCAAAGTAAGCAAAAATTTTCTCACGAAATTGTTTGTCTTTCTTTTCCAGCTTCCTGAAACTATGGATGTGACACGGTAATCCGACAATGACGAATGTTCCTTTCGATGATTTTAGCTTATCAACGACACCTGCCATTGTGACAGGAGCATATTTGCTACTTTTGGCTTCCAAAACTTCTTTACGTGTTCGAGCTATGAACGTTTCTACCATTAATGGATTATTATTGTCGAACCGGGTAACTACTGCGCCATCAATAATTTTCCTATCAAGTAGGTATATGATGAATTGGGAAGTCAAGCCTCCTGAAGCACAATGAAAACGTATGTCTTCATTTGTGGAATGTCCTGCATAATGGTTAATATACCGTCCAATGTATTTATCCTCTTTAATTTCATTTTCACAAATTATCTCTGTAGCAATACTTTTGATTTCGGCTCCTACACCACCGCAGACATCATAACACTTATGGCAACCTTTGTGATTATTACATCGGCTGTCATCCACTGAAGGACGAAACAATCCTTTTCTTACTTCTATCGAAATAGCTTTTTGTGGACAAGTATCTTGGCAGACACCACAGCCTACGCATAAATCATTCTTAACTGTAAAGTTTATGTTTGGTATTTTTGACATTACAATATTATTTTGCTAAACTCAAACCTTTCATTAAAAACTCCATAGAATCTTTTCTTAATGCTTCTAATATTCTTTCAACTACTTTATAGTCAATGGGATTCTGTATTTGCTTCACAATTTCATTTTTATATAATCGGCTTGTAAGCCCCATGAGTGACAACAAAGAATCTATTCGTGAATTACGTGAATTACCGTCTGTGGTAGCAAAACGGTAGAACGTAATGAACTGGCGCTGGAATATGATTGAAAAGACAGAACAATGGAATGAGTCCGTACACACATATTTGGCATTGCTGATTAGCTGGATAAACTCTATAGGATTGACATCGTATGGTGCAATATCACCGAAATATTCATCACTTTCGATAAATTCATCTGTATGCCGGATTGCAACAACTTTCAGATTTGTTGCTTTTGCCAACTTATTAACCTCTTTTCTTGTTTCATCTCTTTTCCCTAACAGATAACAAAAAATATAGTCACCTTTAACCTTGTTGGCCTTTCCTTCAAATTCTTTCTCCCATTGTTCTTTGGTACGAAGTAATGTCGGATCAAGTACTACGACTGCTTTCTTGATTGTCAAGTTGTCTACTATTTCTTTTGCTTTTAGTTCTCTGACGCTTAATGCATCAATTCTGTTGAGATACTTTGTTGTTGCATGCTTTTGCCACCAAGGAATTTTTGAAACTCCAAAACTGGAAGCATAACTTATGCGTGGTACAGAATCATCCACAAAAAGCAGATTAAAAAACTTACTGTAGAGTCCGAGAGGTGTCCAAACTTGATCACTACCAACTAACACCAAATTATAGTCCTTTGAACCTATATGAAGGCTTTCATACCCGATGTATGTATCACAATACGGCTCCATTATACTATCTTTCCAATTATTATTAGCTTTAGTACGTATTGCGATATTCTTGGCGTAATCAGTGGATGAAAAACTAATTTTTTCCTTATTTTTCTTACGTTTGTAGGCATCCCATCCACCACTGATGAGCATCAGGGGCGCAAGTCTTAACTTCTTTATCAAGGGGTCACGTTTCACGTACTTAATTATACGACATGTAAAACCAAGGTCTGATACGCTCTTGAGGGTTGCATATCCTTGTAATGCAGTACCGTAGTTGTTATGGTTTTTATAATATGCTATTACAAGGCCTATCTTTTGTTTTTCTTTCATCATGTTTAAACCTATTTTTCTTTGATTTTGTATATTGGGGAAATTTCGTTGCCAAACTATACCAAATAGCTGAAATACCCCAAATTACATAACTATGTGGTATTGCTACAAATACTGGCTTTCCTAGAGAACAGATAATATAGTATATGAATAATACGCTGGGAAATGCATATTGCATGTTTGATGTGTCCTGTAAATAATGTTTTAATGGTTTTGCAAAAATCAGAAATAAAATGAGTAAGAATATAATTGTACCCAAATATCCTGTTTCGCCAAAAAGCATAGGCCATTGTGTGTCTTGCATAAAAGAGTGATTACCTTCATAATTTAGTCCCCATAATCCTTCTAATTTATATTTACCATATACTTCACTATAAATATGAGCAGAAGTTGCTGATCCAAATTTCCCCCATCCTACGCCAAGAGGAATATGGTTGTTAGCAATCTGTAAGGATGCTTCTGTCATCAGATTTCTAACAGCAGTATCGGCATCTCTTCCAAAATATGTATTGTAATGATTGGGTAAATAGATTGCATATAATCCAAATAAAACATAACCTGCAATCATGATTAATAAGATTGATATTGGCCTGACATGCTTAATTTTACATAAGCAATATACAACAGCTATTGAGAAAATATCTTTTACCTTCTGAGTAACAATAATCATGAATAGACCTAAATTCTGATACCATTTCTTTTGTGATTCTTTTGGCTTGTAGTATGTATATATGATGAAATAAATTAACCCGAAAAGAGAAGCGTGTGTATAAATGGAGAAAAGACCGCCAAGGCTTCTGAAGCCTAATCTAAAATCGCTTGTTTGCCCTATTCTTTGAAAATTTAGTAGTTGCCTTAAATTGGGTATTATAATATCCAATATATAAAAAGCAATAACAAATGGAATTATAACAATAAATAAATTCATAAAGTACTTAAAATCAGACAGAGAAAACTTGTATTGGCATAAACATATATAAATTATCAATCCTTTCAAGAAATTGAATGCTCCTAAACTATTCGTCAGCAAATTGAAATTAGAATTTATGCCACTGATTAATCCTACACACCATAATAAGATTATCAGAGTAAGGACTCTCTTTTGTTCGGTAAAGCCTTTCTTGAATATTGTATAAATCAATAAAATAATAGAATAAATTTCGTCTGAGTATGAGAAAATTGTAGTAAACAAGGCTATTTTGAATGTGTCTTGAGCAAAGCCAAGCAATATCTGAGAAAATATTGCAAAATATAACCCAAATAAAATTATTTTCTTCTCATTCATGACCAATTCCTTTTGATATTACTTTTCTTACGATGTTATGCATCTTTGATTTTTCTGCCGATGTCATGCCACTAAGCCAGATTGATACTATAGTAATAGTCAGAGTTACTACGGTTTTGCCTATTATTTCATAAATGTCGTGGTGAAATAACGAATTGGTTTTGTGGCATATTAAAGTGGAAATAATACAGGAAATAAGCGTGACCATAAATACAGGGCGTATAACCTCTTTCATGTATTCGATGACTGTATATATTTTAAACTTCATACTGATTTTTATAACGAGACATAAATATAAAGTGCGTATAAATACGCTTATAATAAATGCGAATTCCGACTCCATGCCTAAATATAGAGCGATATAAATCAGAGGAAGTTGTAAAAGAGAAAAACTCCCTCCCCATTTTACATATTCATTCAAATCACCTGTAGCTAAAATAATGCTACGTATAGGATTTATTAAGACATTGACAAAAGAATATATTAAAACCCACAAAGTGAATGTAGAAGTATGTTCAGGTACTTCTACTAACCATAATTTTAATATAGGATCAATATTCAGTACAACAGGCAAGGCAACCATTAAATACAAATATGCCGTATATTTGGAACTTATAAAAAATAATTTCTTCATGTAATTTAAGTCTCCATTGGAATAAGACTTGAATAGTTGTGGTCTGACGGATGAGTAAAAATTATTAGAAAAGTTCGTTAATGCAGAATTAACTTGGACAGAAATTCCTCTTGCAGCATTTACAATAGGTCCAAAGAATATATTCAATAAGATGTTTATTCCTTGAGAATTAAAGGAATATATGCCTGCGTCAATGCAATTCAGCCCTATAAACTTACCTGTCTCTTTAAATGAGCTTTTGTTCCATTGCATGTGTATTCGGCATTCAGAATAGTGTCTTATACAATATAAGTAGTAAAAAACTTGTATTAGCAAAGTCACTATAAAAAGCAAAGCACTATATATAATTAGCCTATCATACGAAACAGTGCTAATCATATAGGCTACTCCCAACCGGCTTACTCCGTCAATGATACCTATATATGAATAAACTTGCATATCTTCATGGGCAATAACTGCAGAATTATATATTATTCCAACTAATGTTACGCATAAAGACAGAATTGTAAATTGATATACCCATAAAGCTGCATACATTCTATCTTCTGGAATATTTAGCTTATTCTTCACAAACCAAAGTCCTACAGTTTCAGATATAAGAACAACTATAACCAAAATAGTAAGGTATAAAATAAGATGTTGATTAAAAACTTTACGCGCGCCTTTTATGTTGGATTTCCCCAATTCGTAATTCAAAGAGCGCTGTGTGGCTCCACTTAGTGCGTTATTGATGAATGCAAACATCGTGACTAAACCACCAACAATGTTGTTTATTCCATAATCAACTATACCTAATTTGTCTAAGACAACACGAGAGACATATAATGCAATTAGCATTACGAATATCATCCTAAAATACAAAAAAAATGTATTTCTTAAAACACGTTTACTACTGTTTCTCATTATGAAAACTCTATTTAGAGCAGTTTTTCTGAAAGATTATAAAATTATCCTTCAATATCGAGATTTGGATGTTAATAAGTTTGTCAAGTTGTTCAAATCATGACGTTGAGCCGATGGATTTTCAGGTTGTCTACTTTGTTCATATATTGCATATTTTCTTTATGTTTTTTTCTGTTCATTGGATTTCTTTTGTAAACATTCTATTTTCTGTTGTTTTTCTTTTACCAACAGTTTTGTCAACTAATAAATTGTTGTAGCAGAATATAAAAACAGTTACGCTAAAAATATATACTATGTAGTAATATTTTATTATTAATAAGAAGTTATTTCAATTCTAGATCTGTATCCTCCAGATAACTCTTACCTTTGGCATCTGCTGTATACCCTCCCATACGTTCCCAGTCAGTTGAACGATATACTTTTTTGTTCTCTACTTTTGGTGGATTGTAGTCTACATATTCTCCCTCGGTACAGAATTGCGCAGCTTGTATAAGTCGAAGCATCTCTGTTTCTTCAAGCATTTTCAAATTTCTGTAGAGATGTCTTTTTTCAAGATTTATAGTCTTCTGTTTTGTGATAGGGTCTATTGTGCAATCATCGTCATCAAACCAATTGATGCGTATAATTTGTTCTTGTATTTGTTGTTTGTTTTTGGTATTCCAATCGTTTTTTATAGATGTTATTTCTTCTTCAGTGAAGTGCGTACTATTTCCTTTCATTAAAATTTCCACTCCGATATCTTTCAGCTCTTTTTTTATGCTGGTTTTGCTATGTCCCTTGGGACAGTATTGGGTGAATGTCTTTTTAAAAATATCATAATAGAATGCTTTCATTTGACTAATGGATTTAGCTTTTGAGATAAGCTCGTCTTTTACCCACAGCGCTTCTCCTTTCTTGAATTGATTGAAATATTTTTTTGAATCTTCACAGGTGAATTGAAACTCATATTTGTAGGCTCGTAGTTGTTCACCATTAGGAAGATGAAGGGCAAAACCTTGTTGTGCACCGGGACGTTTGAAAGGCTGAAGCCCGATTGGGGTTATTTTATTTTTTAAGAAAGAACCAAATGAATAAGATTGGTAAATGGTTGGAGGTACTACATAAACTATGGCAGTATGTGTTTTGCCGTCATCGTGATAGGTGTATTGATCATTAGAACTATCGTATGGGCACATGGCAAAGAATAGGGCGACATCAAGATTGTTGGTCAGGTCGAGAATATCAGTTTTTAGACCATAGTGCTGGGCTAAACCTATATAATCTACGGAAAAATGGTGACGGTTGAAGAATCCCTTAACCACGGGGTGTTCTTTTATCAATTCTGTAAATTCAACTTCGCGTAATCTTTCAAGGAATAGATAGGCGGCACTTTGTTTGTCTTCTTCCCGATAAATGGATGGGAGGCATTTACCGAAATCTTTCGTTTGTCCTCTGAATAAAAAAGGGTACATGTTAGCAGCCGGAATAAGTATTTTTTGTGGCTTTCCTTCTTGCAAGATAATTGCCTCGAAAGTATTATTGTTCGGTTCAAAAAACGCCTTGTTAACGTCTTCTTTTTCAAATGGTAATTCATAGGCTTCAATGTCTTTTTGGATAGAAGACCGTAATGTGGAGATAGTTGCAAATGATTTGCTAGTATTCATGTGATGCTTTTAACTAATTATTAATCTGAAATATCATTCAAAGTGCGCTGCAATACCATTTACGGTATGATAGCTAAGTAGTAAGTACTTATTATTTTTTGTAAGAATAGGATTATGCTTCTATATCATCTACAGTAAGCTTGCCTATAGCATTGTGTAGAAAGTGTATATTCTAAAATAGAGTCCTGATTCTTTTTCTTGTTTTCTCTGAAATGACACCTATGTCACCCCTTAGACATAAATACTCGTTACGCGCGCGAGACAAATTATCAATATAACAAACCAGTATCGTTTGTATGTGATAAATATTAGCCTATAGAAAGTATTGGAAAAAGGGTGCCACAGGTGTCAAGGCCTCGAGTGAGGTTAAGGTTTCAAGACTCCCGTATGGATTCTATAATTCCTCAAATCCCTCTCCAGGCAATCTGCTACCTCTTTCTCAAAGCTCTCCTTTTCTTGTTCGGTTTTAGGGAACGACCGCCAGAAATGCGTTACGGCATGTATCTGGTTGATGTTGTTACTCAGCCCTTTTTTAAAAGGTTGTAGGTTCTGGTACTCATCATCGTTGCTTGGGCGATGGTCTCGTTGGTCAGATGTCTGCCGTTAACGAGCTGTTCTTTCTGGCATTTGCTCAGAAAGGCTCCGAATGCCGGTGTCACCGGCTCTTTCTTTGTCATGTTGACTCTTTTAATTGTTAAACAATAATAAAAACAAGTGAAATCATTTCCATGTAGTGGAAACGACCGGGCTTGTGTATCTGGGCACTTATGCGTTCCTTCGCGTCGTAATTTTAAACATAAACAAAAATCAGTAAATTATGGAACACCGCAATATCAGCCTTTTCAGAGGCTATTCGGACACAGAATCTGTAGAAACTTCTCTTGAAGAAGTAGTCAACATCATTAAATGCGACGCTGCCCTGCGAGACCGCACTGAGAAACATCGCTACTACTTGCAGCAAGACCTGCGTAGGGATGCCGACCGCGAGAAGTCCGGCTGTTCCTGCTTCGCCGTTGCCGTCTGCTTTGAAGGTGGGAAGACTCGCGAACATATCTGTGCCTGGACCGGCTATACCTTGGTCGACCTGGACCACATCGCTCCCGAGCGGATGACTGCCACGTTGACATTGATTTGTGCCGACAAGCATACATTGATGGCCTATACCACCATCAGTGGGCATGGCATCCGCATCATCTGTCGCATCGATGACCTGAACAGAGTGGAAAAGGGAAAAGCCTTCCGGCAATACGCCAAGTATTTCAATCAAGTCAACGACTACTATTCCTGTCTGGTGGGCTTCGAAAGTGACGGGCAGTGCAAGAATGCTACCCGTATCAGCGGACTGGCTTCCGATCCTCATGTATATTACAATCCCAGTGCCGCAGCCTTTGTTCTCCAAAATAGTCCGATTGCTCCCCAACCGCAGGATAGCGCTTCCGAAGTTGTGCCGGCAAAGCGTAACAAACGTTTGGAGAAGGCAGTGAAAGCTGCCGAACGCCTGCTGGAAGAGGAGGGAGTGAGTTATTGTGAACATCATCATAATGAGTACGTGATGCGCATGGGTTATTTGCTCAACCAGTACGGAGTGGCCCGGAAGACAGCCGCCGCTTGGGCAGCGGAGCACTTTCCCGACTATGACGGGGATGTGACAGCCGTCATCGGCTCCTGCTACGCGAATACCGAGGAGCATGGTACCCTCTCTTTTGTCCGCAGGGGAGAGGGCGATGAAAAGTTTGCCACGGTGGCGGATATCGAGCAGTTCCTTTCCGAACAGGCGAAGTTTCGCAAGAATACGGTGAGCGGCAAGCTCGAAGTCTTGATGCCCGATTGCGGAGAGGAGTATACGGAGCTGACCGACCGCTACGTCAACACGTTGTGGAGCCGCATGAACAAGGCAAGGATGCTTGCCCGTGTTACGGACATACGTTCCGTGCTCGATTCGGAGTACACACCGCTTTTCAATCCCTTTGTCTCCTATATGGAAGAGCTGCCTGCCTGGGACCGTACTACCGACCCCATTGCCCGTCTGGCTGCCGGCGTGCACGTGAAGGATGATCAGGAGCTTTTCGGCATCTACTTCAAGAAGTGGTTGGTGGCCACCGTTGCTTCGCTGCTCGACCCTAAGGTGGTGAATCATGAGATTCTGGTATTCATCGGCAAGCAGGGTATTTACAAGACTACCTGGATGCAGCGCCTGCTTCCCACCGAACTGCAGCGTTATTTCTATGTGAAAAGCAACAATCAGCGCGTCAGTAAGGACGACCTCTTTACGCTGACCGAGTTTGCCTTGGTATGCCTGGAAGAGCTGGAAGAGATGACCTCCGCGCAGGTCAGCCAACTGAAGGCCATCACCGCCATGAAGGTGGTGAACGAGCGTGCCGCCTACGGACACTTCAAGGAGAGCCGTCCGCACATTGCCAGCTTCTGCGGGACCAGTAATAATACTTCCTTTCTCAACGACCTCAGCGGCAACCGTCGTTGGCTGCCCTTTGAGGTAGAGTCCATTGACAATCCCTTTGACTGCCCCATAGACTACGCCGGAGTATATGCGCAAGGATATGCTCTCTGGAAGAGTGGTTTCCATTATTGGCTTGAACCGGAGGAGATTGCTGTTATTAATCTTCGTAACCGTAATTTCGAGGTGCCCTGCTTGGAGCGTGAGCTGGTGCAGGTGTATTATCGTCATCCCAGTCCGGGCGAGCGTTGCGTGTTCCTCACCAATGCCCAGATGCTGGGGCGTATCAACATGGGTATCCGCCAACCTTTGAGTGCCACGCGTCTCGGCATGGTGATGAAGCAGGAAGGCTACGAAGCCATGCGCTACAAAGGATGCCGCGGTTATCGCGTGGTGGAACTGAAGGGGGAAGAAATTGCCAATGAGCAATACTTGAAGGGAAGAGCGACGGAATAGGGGTTAGGGATTAGGGGGTAGGGATTAATCGCTCATCCCTAATCCTTCATCCCTATTCCTACGGTCTTCCCAAGTATCTGAATATAAGTTCCACCTGCAAGGAGGTGAATATTTTCTGGGAGCCTTTGTAGCCGGTATGCCGCAGGGCTTCGTCCAGCGCCAAATTCAGCTTTATCCATTTAGACAAGCGGTTGAGTGCGGATGCCGGTGAAATGGTGGGGGCGTATGCCTCTGCCAGCTCACGTTTGTAATAGGGGCGGACGGACCACTCTTTGCCGGGGATATTTTCGTAGTCTTCAACGTATTTCATATACAATGTCTTAACGGGTTATTACACTGTAAATGTACGGAATTTTTTCCATATCTCTGTCGTCGCAGACCGGTATAATCTTATCTAATCTCACATTTTTCCACATCCTTTCATACCATTTCACCGCATCTCTTATTCTGCCCGGAGGTACGTCGTATCTTTGTTCTGTCAGACGATGAGGGGTGAAGATTAGTAATCGTGACGCGCGAAGATTGGTAATCGTAAGCCCCTGGGATTAGTATCGTCTCCCTATCTTTTAATTTTTAACTTATAATTTTTAATTTATGATTAACTACAGTATCGTGATGCGTGGCAATCCTACCGATAAGGCGGTTGCCAAAAAAGCGTACGCAAGTGCGCAATATTCGGAAGTGATGGACATCAACCGCTTTGCCGAGCATATAGCCAGTCATGGCTGCGTGTACAAGCGTTCGGATATCGTTGCCATCCTCACCATGTCCGTGGATTGCATGCGGGAGCAACTGCTGGCAGGACAAAAAATCCAGTTGGGCGACCTGGGGAGTTTCTACATCAGCATCAACAGTAGCGGTGCGGCTTCTGCCAAAGAATTCAATCCGGCCATTCACATTCGGAAATTGAATGTGAACTGGACCTGTGGCCAGCGCTTCGGAGAATTGCTGGAGGAGGCGGAATTCAATCTGGTGGCAACCCGAAGTGCAGCCCGTGCCGTGGTGAAAGCCTTGAAGGCCGGCAAGACTACCGTGGACCTGACCGGAGCCACTGGCGGGGGTGAAGATGCCGGTGGAGGCAGCAACCCGGGAGGCGGTTCGGACGGAGACCAGGGGGAAAATCCGTTAGGATGAAACGAAAAGACAAAAGAGAGAAAATAAATATGTTCTTCTGTCTAAAAAATGCAGCTAACCATAGTATTTAATTCCTTAATTGCAAATTGTTATGAGTGAGAAAACAAAATCAAAATCTGTATGGGGCATTGTCCTTAAAGTGATTATTACCGTGGCCACTACATTGGCCGGAGTGTTTGGCTTGACTTCCTGCATCAACCGTTAGCCGGATGAAAGCAGGCAGTTTCTATCAGAACTATCGGGAGGTAACCCTCCTGGTAGTTCATTGCAGCGCTACGCGCTGTGACCGTCACTTCTCGGTGGAGGCGCTTCGCCGCAGTCATCTGGCACGGGGCTTTGCCGATATCGGTTATCATTTCTACATCACCCGTGACGGCGAGGTGCATATTTGTCGTCCGGTTCATCAGATTGGAGCCCATGCCACCGGCTGGAACGACAAGAGTATCGGCATCTGCTATGAGGGCGGGCTCGACGAGAATGGTGGCCCTGCCGATACACGTACCTATGCGCAGAAATGCTCTTTGCTCGACTTGCTTCGGCAGCTGAAGACCGACTATCCCAATGCCCGTATTTCAGGGCATCGGCAACTCAGTTCCTCTATCCATAAGGCTTGTCCTTGTTTTGACGCCAAAAGCGAATACGAGACAATTAAAAATTAATTCTCTCCACGTATCCCATCGGCATGTCCACATGTGCGCAGCCCAGCATATCCAGCCGGACTGCCACTTTGCTTTTTCCTCCTATCATGACCAGTTCTCCCTCCAATCCGGCAAGGGGGCCTTTTATTACTTTCACGGCATCACCTGCTGCCAGAGGTGTACTGCAAATCTCTACAGCCTCCGGGCTATAATCCAGCATAAAGCGGAAACGTTCCATCTGTTCCTCGGGAATGACGGCGGGACGGCTTTCACCACGCAATACCATGTATCGGCTGATAGCTTGTAAGGTAAGCGGCAAAGGGCGTTCCCGCGGAGTGACATGCACGAAAATCATCATCGGGATGACCAGACGGTCCACTTTTTTGCGTCGGTCGCTCCATTGGCGTATTTCGCTTTGTATGGGTAAGTAATATTCCACTCCCATAGTTTTCAACCGTTCGGCAGTCTTCTTTTCCAGACAAGACTGCACGTATGCCACCAGCCATTGGCGACGAGGAATAATATGAGGGGTGATATCAGTATGGTTCATGTAAAATCCTTTAAAGGTGTATTTCTATGGTTCATAAATAGTTGAGGTTCGGGCGCGCTACGCGGTCGCCTGTCACATTGGAGGGGCGGGGTTAATTAAAAATTAGAAATTAAAAATTAGACACTCGATTATTTACTCTCAACTCTTAATAGCTAGTCGCTAACTCAACTGTATCCGTATTTCTTACCGTAGCCGTAATACTTTCCGTATTTACCATAGCCGTAGTAATAACCGTATTTTTTCTTCTTCATATCGATTCCGTTGACTACTGTGCATAAGTTGGGGAGGCGATGATGCTCCTGAAGCTCGTTGATGAGCTGGTAATCAGTCTTATGCGTATAATCTGCACGACAGACGTAGATGCTGGCGTCCGCTACGCGCGAAAGGATGAGCGTGTCGGTCACCATGCCGATAGGGGCTGTATCCAGTACGATATAGTCATATTCTTTGCGTAATGTACTGATGGTGTCTTCCAGTGACTGGCGTGCCAGTAGTTCCGTAGGATTGGGTGGGATGGGACCGCCCAATAGCAAGTCAAGGTTGGAAGTTATGCCGGAAGGCTGTATCAGCGCATGCAAGTCCGTAGATTGAGGAGCAGCAAGATATTGCGTGATTCCCTTTTCTTTGTGTGAAAGATGGAATATCTTGTTCAATCCCGGTTTGCGTATATCCAATCCTACCAGAATGACCTTTTTGCCGAGCAGTGCCAAGCTGACGGCAAGATTGGAAGCCATGAATGTCTTACCTTCACCGCTTATGGTGGAGGTGACGAGGATTACTTTCTTGTCCGGGTCACCCATGATGAAGAGCAGGTTGGTGCGCAGGCTACGGAAAGTTTCTGCCATGATATTATTGTCGTTTTCGCGGACGGCGATAGTCGGTGTTCCATTTTTACCAGCATCGGTAAGAGGTATGTCACCAATAATGGGGACGGTTGTAAGCTTTTCCACGTCGGTGTGCCCTTCGATACGAAAACGGAGTAGGTTGAGGAGGTAGATGATGCTTATGGGGATGCCTATACCGATGACAAGAGCAATTATGTAAATTAGTTTGCCTTTAGGAGAGACGATACCGCCAGGGATGGGCTCTTCGATAATCCGTCCATTATTGGCGGTGGCGGCCAGTGTAATGGCATTTTCCTCACGTTTCTGCAACAACATGATGTAAAGGGTGGCTTTGATTTCCTGCTGGCGGGAAATGGTCATAAATTCTTGCTCTTGCTTGGGGGCATTGCTGATGCGGCTTTCGTATTTGCGCGATTGCCGGTCGATATTGTTCCGTGTGATTTGCAGTCCTTTCAGTACACTGTTCACCGTAGTTTTCACATTGTGGCGCATGGCTTCGATACCCGTATTTAGATTGATAATGGCGGGGTTACTTTCTGATGAAGTGCGGAGCAGACGCTTACGCTCTACGACGAGATTATTGTATTTCTCAATGGCAGATGCCAGGTTGACATCGCTCAAGCCTACATTGGCAGGGATGACTTCGTCATTATTGTCGGGGTTATTGATATAGTCGCGTAGATAAGTCACTAAATTGATTTGAGTGGCGTTTTCGGCATATTGCTGTTCGTATTTGGAGCTTTCCTGCAGGGCAAGCTGTGCATCGCTGCTGAGGTCGGTCAGACCGGCACGTTGTTTGAATGCCGCCAACTCATTTTCAGTCGTACCCAGCTCGTTGTTGATAATGCCTATACGCTCTTCAATGAAGTCAGCGCTTTTCTGTGCTACTTCATTCTTTTCGGTGTTGGTGTCTATATTATAGACTGCTATCAAATCATTGATGAAGTCAATGGCCCGCTGTACATTCGTATTCTTTAGGCTGACAGCTGCAATAGTACTAGTTTTAGAAGTAGGCTCTATGGTGAGGACAGAACTGTAGCCAATGGCTACGGCAGTAGGTTTGCTGATGGTGACTTTTAACTTGATGGGTTCGGTCGGGATTGACAAAGAGTCTCTGCCCGAGATGGTGATTACACCGATGGGAAGCGGCAGAATAGCGGGGAGTTTGTCAAAAGACTTTTGTGCTTTCTGCTTCTCGTTGTCTTGTGTGTAACTGACTTCGGCAGACAGTTTGCCGAGTGTATCGTAAGTCAGGTCCAATAGAATGTTTTCATCCAGTTTATCTGCCTCCTCGGCAGTCATGAAGACGTCAAAGGGAGTATCTTTATAAAGTGGAATATCGTAACCGAATGGCTGTTTTTGTGCTATGTTTATATAAAGATTCAGGTGTGATACGACTTTCTTGATGAGCGTGCGTGATTTTAGGATTTCCACTTCATTGTCAAAATTGCTGGTCATGGAAAACATACCGAAATCCTGCATAGCGGCTAAAGCATTGTTAGCGCTCTTCTTATTGTCATCTTCTTTAATAAGTACAGAAGAGGCTACTTCGTATACAGGAGCCTGATAGCGTAGATAAATGAAGGCGAGAGCCATGCATATCAGTATACTTGCAATAAACCAGGGCCAGTGGATGACATATTTAAAAAAGAGGGCTTGAAAATCTGTCTTTTCCTCTTTCTCATCAAAAAGGTCATCGTATAAATCTTCTTTCATCGATATGTAGGGATTAATGATTAGCGTTTAACTTTTAACTTTTAATTTTTAACTTTTAATTATCTTGCTATCGTCACAATCAAGCTTGCCAGCGAAACGAGTGTACCTACTACGGAGAACCAGATGGTGGTGCTGTTGCTGATACTGGCATTTTTAGCTTTGGTCTTGTTTGGAGTGACATAAAGAATGTCATTTTGTTGCAGATAATAATAAGGAGAATGAAGGATATTTTGCTCATTTAGATTCAAGCTTATGATATTCCGCTGTCCGTTATTGTCTTCGCGGATAAGCTTGACGTTACTGCGTATACCGTAGACCGTCATGTCTCCTGCCATGGCGAGTGCCTCAAAGAGATTTACTTTCTCGTTGTTGATGGTAAATGTACCGGGACGGTTCACTTCTCCGATAACTGATATTTTGTAGTTGGACATGCGTACGGTGACGATAGGAGTCTCTTTGAGGTAAGGGCGAAGTTGCTCACGAATCAGTTTTTCCGCTGCGGTTTTAGTCAATCCGCCTATCTTTAATTTACCTATGACGGGAAAGTCTATCTCACCTTCATTATTGACCAGGTATTGCTGTAGGGTGGGCTGTGATGTGACATAGGTACTATTGGCTTGAGCCACATTGATAGAGGTCTGCATGGTTAGGTTGAACGGTGCCGCTGCTTGCGGGTCGCTAGTGTTGACCGTGATGCTCAACAGGTCTTTCGGCTGAATGCGTGCATCATAGAGGGTATCCTGCTGGTTTACTTCATTAATGACAATTTCCTTATAACCCTTATCTGTAAGTGATTCGTAGCTTTGCAAATAAGGTACTCTTTTATAGGATTGGCAACTTGCCAATGTAAATGCCACCATTAGGATAGTTATGCTTTTCTTGTTTTTCATCACTATGTCTTTTTTATTTTAATTCTCATTTTTTTATTTTAATAGGCTTCCTTCTCGCCCCGGACGGCATTTCTGACTGTCTTGTATATGATGTACAAATCCAATAGGAAAGTCCAGTGTTCCAGGTACCAGACATCACGCTGTACACGTCCCTCCATCTGCCAGAGTTCTTTGGTTTCACCACGGTAGCCGGTGACTTGGGCCCAACCGGTGATGCCGGGCTTTACCAGATGTCTGACCATATATTTGTCGATAAGGTGTGAATATTCTTCAGTGTGTTTCAGCATATGGGGGCGTGGCCCTACAACGGACATTTGTCCCAATAATACATTGATGAATTGGGGAAGTTCGTCAATACTGGTTTTACGGATGAAATCTCCGATTTTTGTTTTGCGCGGGTCATTGGCTGTGGCTTGTAGTTTGTCACTATCTATGTTGACACGCATTGAGCGAAATTTGTAACACCAGAATTCTTTTCCGTTTTCTCCGCTTCGTTTTTGTTTGAAGAAGATGGGGCCGGAAGAAGATAGCTTGATGGTTGTACCTATGATGATATAGACAAAGGGAAATACGGTACAAAGGAAAGAGAGGGAGAAAAAGAGGTCGAAGGCTCTTTTCAGCAGACGATTTTCCATTTGTGTCAAAGGTTCCTCACGGATAGTTAGTACGGGAATATTGCCGAACAGCTCGAAGTGCATGCAGCGATGCAGGTAATTGCGGATATTAGGCACACTGTAGAAGCGAATCAAGTGATTCTCGCAATAGTTGATGATAGGAACTATCTCATGACTGCGTGCAGAGGGTAGACAGCAATAGACTTGCTCTATATGATGTTGCTGTAAATAAGTGACGACTTCTTTAGGTTGACCTAAATAGGGGATACTTTCAGGAAAATCATTGGAGGGTAAATCGCAGAAATAGCCGCTAATGCGGAAACCGGTAGTAGGATCTCCTGCCATTTCTTGATAAAGTTCGGCCATATTCTTGTTGCTACCAACCAGAACGACAGTACGTGAATTACCTCCATATTCCCTATATCTTTTGAGAAGATACCGAAACATAAGTCTATAAACAGCAAGACAGATAAAAAATATACCATAAAAACAAGCGAAAAAGCGGAGTGAACTGGTGCCGATTTCCGCTAGAGTAGCCAGACTTATAAATAAGGCTGCGTGGAAAATCGTGTTGCGGAAAGCTCGACGTACAATTCGTTCTGGTCGTACAATGCGTTCATGCAGTATGACTCCGTTAGAATAATTGCAAAGTAGATAGACGAGATTTAATAATACCAATAACTGTGGCAATGAATGTGTAAATTCATTGCCCAGTGTTTGGTAGTCAAAAATGTGATATAGCGAGATGAAAATGATGTTCAGTAAGCATAAGTCACCAAAGATAATGACGAACTTAATCACTTTATTGAAATGGAGAACTTGTTTCATAATTCACACTAATTCAATAGCTTTTTTCTTTCTCAATGGTATTGAAAGAGAAAAAACTGTTCATTCTTGTTTGTTTAATAATTCTCTTACTTACAAGGTAAGAGGTGGTATTTTATTTGGAGAATAATCTTATAAACCAGCCATTAAAAGGTATTTTACATTAAAAGACTATATATGTAATTAAAATGTAAAACGATATTTTATCTCATAATTAAATTTAATTTTTGAATTCAAAATGGGGGCGTTTATGTAAATATATAAGACTGAAATACAAGTGGCTGCAATGTGTCTTATATCTATATATGAGATAAATATGAATTAAAAAATAAATCTATTTTTTTGCGATTGTAGTAATCTTTTTCATATCTTTGCAGCCACAAAACATATTCTCTTACCTTGTAAGAGTATTGGTATCCATTACCTTGTAAGTAAGAGAATAAAATTGGATAATAAAAGTACTCCTATACAAATAGGAATACTTTTACAAATTCTTGCTTTTAGGGCTTTTTCTTTTTGTTTGGATGAATTGTCGCAATCACTTTTTTATTTGCTTTACTCATCGCATTGTTGTCAAAAGAAGCAAGGTAAACGTGAGTTACCTTTTCAGAAGTATGTCCTAAGCTTTCACTAATCACAGAAATGGCCACTCCTTCGTCTTTGGCAGTGGTGGCCCAGCTATGGCGGGCTACATAAGATGTTAATGGAATGCTTAACCGTAACATCTTCGAAAGTGTGTGTAAATGTTGGTTGTAGAGCCGTAAAGCACTTTTGTATTGTCTGTAACCATCTTCCCCGGTTAGTGATAATATCGGTAGCAAATAGGGGGAAGAGGCGGCTTCGTTTTTATACCTATTTATAATCTGTGCGGCATACGACTCTATATGTACGGACAATTGCTGACGGGTCTTATGGCGGTAATAATAAATGGTATTGTGCTTGACATCCGTTTTGCGGAGATGTACAAGGTCTACGAACGGAATGCCTCGTAAGTAAAAACTTAACAGAAACATGTCGCGGCTGAAACGCAAGGCGGGTTTCTTCTCCAAATCAAGATTTACCAAGCGCCGGATTAGTAAAGGAGAGATGGCCCGTTTGGCGGTAGGCTCATAGCCAGTGAATACATAGGCGAACAAATCGTCTATACTGTGTGTGAATGGAATGCCTTGTTCGGCAGCTTGGTGAGAGATGGAACGGAGCATACGCATATAGGTGGATATGGTATTATGGCGCCGCCCTTCGCCGAGCAGCCGGTCTTCGTATTGCTTGATGAGGCTGGGGGTGAGATCTGCAAAAGTGATGGAACGGTGGCCGATGAAGCGGAAAAAGCTGTTCACTGTACTGGTATATATACCGGATGTACTGTATCGTCCGGCTTGTTTTGTCCGCTGTATCAGGGAAGCGGAAAAATTATGTATAGTATTCATAATCTGAATTTTAATATTTTAAATACATATAAAACAACCTTGAGCATGAAATGATTGTATGGCAATCAATGCACGCTTAGGGGAGAAATGGTAAAATTTCTATATAAATTCAGATATGTATTCTCCGGGCAGACAGGAGGAGGGTTACAGTATGCCCGAACGTACCCGACTCAGTGTTTCGGGGGTCATCAGCAGATAGGACGCAATGTGCGACAAAGGAGCCCGCTTGATGACTTCGGGCTGATGTTCCATGAGCTGGTTATAGCGCTCGCGTGCAGTCTCAAACCGCCAGGAGTCAGCCTTTATCTGTGAAACAATCAGGGAATATTCCAGAATCTTCCGATAGAACATGTTTATTTCCCATGAGATTTCGGTAAGTGTCAGCAGCTTGTTGTATGGCAGCAGGTATACGACACTCGGTTCGAGTGCCTCAATCATGAGGTGGGTGGGTTCCTGCTTCAAGGTACTTTCTATGCAGATGATGATGCAGCCTTCATAGGAAAAGTGTTCGGTGACGTCTTTACCGTTTTTATAATAGAATTGGCGCAACATGCCTTTTCCTACAAATACGATATTATGGCTTATCTGCCCTTCATTGAGTAATAATGCGCCCTTTTCTACTTCCTTGCGAATGAGGATTTCCTCTATCAACCTTCTTCCCTCGGGAGCCATGCCTGGATAGCGGGAGTTGATAGCGGCATCTACGGTTTCTTTCAATAGTGCATCCATAAAGCCATAATTTGTTTGTTCGAGGGGCAAAGATAAGGTTTTTACGAGAAAAAATCAGCTCCGTATGAAACTTTTGTTTACCCATTTCATGCCATACCAGCGGCGGACGAAAATGAAGCCGCGGATATTCTCGTCCAACAGGAAGGCTACCCACATGCCGCAGATACCCCAGCCGAAGGGGAAGCCGAAAAGGTATCCCACACCTACAGCTACACTCCACTGCACCACCAACCCTACGTAGAAGGGGTAGTTGACATCTCCTGCCGCACGAAGGGCGTTGGTGGCGAAGATGTTGATGGGGCGGCCTATTTCGAGGAGTACATCTATGATAAGGATGGTGGCACCCATACGTATGATGTCGGGGTTGGACGTGAGCCAGCCAAAGATGGCATGCCCCGAAAGGGCGAGGATGCAGGACAGCATGACGGTAATCATGACGGATTTCTTCATGACGTATTTTCCCATAAGGAAGGCTGCGTGAGGTTTCTTCTCGCCTATCAGATGCCCGATACAGATGGCGCCGCCTTGTGCCATGGAGATGCTGAACAGATAAGCGAACATGATGATGTTGACACAATAGGTACGGGTGGCGAGCGCTTCCACTCCCAGCATGTTGATGAAGTAGGTGATGACGACTTGCGACGAGCTGTACGACAATTGTTCGCCGGCAGAGGGCAGGCCTACCTTCATCAGGTTCTTTAGTTCTATCCACGGAAAAGGGCGGAAGTATGCCGGTGGGAAACGGTGGATGTGCTTGCGGAACAGTATGACGAACAGTATAATCATGGAGACACCCCGGCTGAAGGCTGTGGAGATGGCGGCGCCTTCCACGCCCAGTTCCGGAAAGCCGAAGCGGCCGAAGATGAGGGAGTAGTTGCCGATGATATTGAGGATATTGACTACGACGGTGACCATCATCGGGTAGATGGCCTTGTTGGCACTGCGCAGGGAGGCGGAGAGGGTGAGGGATAGTGCCTGGAAGAAGGCGAAAGCGCCTACGATACGCATATAGTCCATGCCGTCCTGCATCAGTTCAGCGGTGAGCCCCATCAGCCGGAGGATGGGATGGGCGCAGGAGAACAGTACCAGGCTGACCGTGATACCTACCGCCAGGTTGACGAGGATGGATACGCCGACTACTTGCACTACTTTCTTGTGTAGTTTCGCACCGAGATACTGGGAACACAGAACGGACGTTCCGAGGTTGATGACTTCGAAAACGAGGAAAGTGAGCATGATAATTTGGTTGACTACCCCTACGGCGGCAACACTGTTGTCCGAGTGGCGGCTCAGCATGATGGTGTCCACCGCACCGAGCATCATGATGAGAAGTGTCTCTATAAAAATGGGGGCGGCCAGCTTGGCAAGCCGCTTTTTTAGGCTTTCTTGTTGTATCATTGTCCGTGTATGTGCACTATACTTTAAAAATCGCGCAAAGATAAGGAAAGGTTGAAAAGGACGGTTTGATATGTATCAAATTTTTTTTCTTGTTTTAGGGTTTGAGTGTTAACGTGTTATCTCAAATTGTATGAAAACGGTGAAAAAAATATGTAGGAAATATTTGCACAGTCCAAAAGTTTGCCCTACATTTGCACCGCATTTGAAAAGAATGCTGGTTATAAAAAGGAAGTTTGGGTGAGTGGCTGAAACCACCAGTTTGCTAAACTGACGTACGGGTAACCGTACCGGGGGTTCGAATCCCCCAGCTTCCGCCAGATGCACTCTTAGCTCAGTTGGTAGAGCAACTGACTCTTAATCAGTGGGTCCAGGGTTCGAATCCCTGAGGGTGTACAAGACAAATGCGAGGGTGGGTTCATCTAACGGTTAGGATACATGCCTCTCACGCATGGTATACGAGTTCGATTCTCGTACCCACTACAAAAACAAGAAAGCGGTTGACTGATGAAACGGTTAACCGCTTTTTGTTTTTCATTTTTCTGTTGTAATCCGAAAATAGTTTCTATATTTGCACCCGCTATGGCGAAATGTATATTCTATATCTTGTTAGGGTTGTTCCTCATATCGAAGTTCACTTCCGTTTCTGATGATATGGGGGGATGTAAGACACTCCCTACTGCGGATGTGCATTATTTCTCCGGAGCCCAGCACAGCTTGTCGGGGGCAGATGGCAGACAATGCCAGGAAAAAGGGGAGGACGCGAATTATAATTGCCTGGCAGATGCCGGTTGCATAGGAAATACCTTCTCATTACGGCATGCCTCTTGCTCGAAATTGTTGAGGCTTAATCCGGACTTCATTGCCGCCAAGGTTGCGAGAACCCTGAAAACTCTGCTCCCGGAAGAAAAGACAACTTCTTTCCCCTTTACTTTCCATCCCCATAAGATTTCATATAGATATTATGTATATACGCTGAGGCGTATTCTTATTTAGTACTTTCCCTTCCTCTCTTTCGGGAGCCAGAGAGATTGCCCGTCTCCCCATGCCGAGTTTTTCTCTATTTTTTAAGTACTGATAATCAATATATAATGGATTTTCTATTAGATTTTATTCTCCATATCGATCAGTATATGATTGATATAGTGCAGGAATATCATATGTGGGCGTATGCCATATTGTTTCTGCTGATTGTGGCCATTATTGTGGTTTCCATACTGCCGGCCGTGGTAGAAGTGCTGCGTGCAAGACTGAAACAACGAAAACAAAAATAAATTAATATACTTAGTACATTTATCCATTATGAAGAATTCTTTTTTTAGCCGGTTCACACCGAAAGAACCGAAATTCTTTCCTTTGCTGAAGCAATTGTCTGAGATTTTATTGTCCTCGTCGGCTCTGTTGATAGAAATATTGGGCCATGACTCGCCTGAGAAGAGGGCGGAAGATTATAAACGAATCAAAGATTTGGAGCGCGAGGGCGATAAGCTGACCAATCTGATTCTGGATGAACTGGGCACTACTTTCATTACTCCTTTTGACCGGGAGGATATCCATGACCTGGCTTCGGGCATGGATGATGTGATTGATGGAATAAACAGCTGTGCCAAGCGTATCACTATCTATAATCCGCATCCTATTTCGGACAAGGGGAAAGAGCTGGGACATATGGTTCAACAAGAAGCGGCCCTCATCGGCCAGGCCATGGATGAACTGGAGGCATTCCGCAAGAGTCCGGATAAGCTGCGCGCATATTGCAACCAGCTGCATGACATAGAAAACCGGGCAGATGATATTTATGAATTTTTCATCACCAGGCTTTTTGAAGAAGAGAAGGACTGCATTGAACTCATCAAAATCAAGGAGATTATGTATGAGTTGGAAAAAACGACGGACGCAGCCGAACACGTGGGCAAGATTTTGAGGAGCCTGATTGTGAAATACGCATAAACGAACGGACGCATGGAACTATTAGTGATTATCATTGTACTGGCTCTGATATTCGATTATATCAACGGTTTTCATGATGCGGCCAATTCTATTGCCACCATTGTGTCTACCAAAGTGCTTACACCGTTTCAGGCGGTGATATGGGCGGCTTTCTTCAATTTTGTGGCCTTTTTCATCGCCAAGTGTGTCATCGGCGGTTTCGGCATTGCCAACACCGTATCGAAAACGGTGATGGAGCCTTACATTACTTTGCCTATCATTCTGGCCGGCGTGATTGCGGCTATTGCCTGGAATCTGTTCACTTGGTGGAAGGGAATCCCTTCCTCTTCTTCGCACACGCTTATCGGAGGTTTTGCCGGAGCTGCCATCATGGCACACGGTTTTGAGGCCATCCAGTTGAGTATCATTCTGAAGATTGCGGCATTCATTTTTCTGGCTCCCTTGATTGGTATGGTGGTGGCATTTGGTTTTACGTTGTTGGTCTTGTACATTTGCCGCAGGGCGCATCCCCATACGGCCGAGGTGTGGTTCAAGAAACTGCAGCTGGTGTCTTCGGCTTTGTTCAGCATCGGGCACGGTCTGAATGATTCACAGAAGGTAATGGGTATCATTGCTGCGGCTATGATAGCCGGACATTCGGAAGGACTGGGAATGGGGATAAACAGTATTGATGACCTGCCGGACTGGGTGGCATTCTCTTGTTTTACGGCCATTTCACTCGGTACCATGTCCGGCGGGTGGAAGATTGTGAAGACCATGGGGACTAAGATTACGAAGGTGACGCCACTGGAAGGGGTGATTGCGGAAACTGCCGGTGCGTTTACGCTTTATCTGACGGAGTATCTGAAGATTCCGGTAAGTACGACACACACCATTACGGGAGCTATTATCGGAGTAGGGGCCACGAAGCGGCTTTCGGCTGTGCGTTGGGGAGTTACGAAGAGTCTGATGACCGCTTGGGTGCTGACTATCCCCGTCAGTGCTTTGCTGGCAGCAGGGATTTATTGTATCGTATCCCTTTTTTAGAAGTGCTGCCGCATAAAAAATAGACGGGTTCGTTTTATTTTGCATGAGGTTTGCACTATCTTTGCAGCCTGAAACTGTAAAATAGAATGCACATTGGACTGGCTATATAGTTTATTCGTCGAGCACTCCGCCTTGCAGGCGGTTGTGGTACTCTCACTGATTTCTGCTATCGGATTGGGATTGGGGAAGATACATGTTTGCGGCATTTCATTGGGAGTGACGTTTGTATTCTTTGCCGGCATCATTGCCGGGCATTTCGGGTTGTCCATAGACCCGCAGATGCTGAATTATGCGGAAAGCTTCGGGCTGGTGATATTTGTGTATGCTTTGGGTTTGCAGGTGGGACCGGGTTTTTTCAGCTCTTTCCGTAAAGGAGGGGTACAACTGAATATGCTCGCCACGGGTGTAGTGCTTATCGGCACCCTGCTGACTGTACTGGGCAGCTATGGGTTGGGAGTATCCCTGCCGGATATGGTGGGCATACTTTGCGGTGCCACGACAAACACACCGGCACTCGGTGCGGCACAGCAGACATTGAAACAGATGGGATTGGAGTCCAGTACCCCTGCTTTGGGGTGTGCGGTGGCATATCCGCTGGGGGTGGTAGGGGTCATTCTGGCCGTACTGTTCATCCGTAAGACGCTGGCGCATAAGGAAGACCTGGAATTGAAAGAGAAGGATGACGTGAACAAGCCTTACATTGTTGCGTTCCAGGTGCACAATCCTGCCATCTTCAACAAGAGTATCAAGGAAATAGGCGGGCTGAACAGCTATCCGAAGTTCGTGATTTCCCGCTTGTGGCGGGATGGGAATGTGAGTATTCCTACCTCGGAAAAGATTATAAAGGAAGGTGACCGCCTGCTGGTGATTACCTCGGAGAAAAATACGCCGGCTCTGACCGTGCTTTTCGGCGAGCAGGAGCATACTGATTGGAACAAGGAAGATATAGACTGGAATGCTATAGACAGCCAGTTGATTTCGCAACGTATCGTGGTGACGCGCCCGGAGTTGAACGGCAAGAAGCTGGGTTCTCTCCATCTGCGTAATCATTACGGTATCAATATCAGCCGGGTTTATCGTAGCGGCGTGCAGCTGCTGGCCACAGCGGAACTGACCTTGCAATTGGGTGACCGCCTGACCGTAGTGGGCGAAGCCGCTGCTATACAAAATGTGGAGAAGGTGCTGGGCAATGCTGTGAAAAGCCTGAAGGAACCGAACTTGGTGGCGGTATTTATCGGCATTGTCATCGGTCTGGCTTTGGGAGCAATTCCTATTTCCATTCCCGGCATCAGCGCTCCCGTGCGGCTCGGATTGGCAGGAGGCCCTATCATCGTAGGTATTCTTATCGGGACATTCGGTCCGAGGATGCACATGGTGACTTATACTACGCGCAGTGCGAACCTGATGCTCCGTGCATTGGGATTGTCTCTTTACCTGGCTTGCCTGGGACTGGATGCAGGTGCCCATTTCTTCGATACGGTATTCCGGCCGGAAGGGCTGTTATGGATTGCTACGGGTTTTGCGTTGACTGTGGTTCCGGTATTGATTATGGGTATCGTTACCTTCAAGTGGCTGAAGATAGATTTCGGAACAATGGCGGGTATGCTGTGCGGAAGCATGGCAAACCCCATGGCGCTGAACTACGCCAACGACACCATTCCGGGAGACAATCCGTCTGTAGCTTATGCTACGGTTTATCCGCTGTGCATGTTTCTACGGGTAATTATAGCCCAAGTGCTGCTCATGTTCTTCATTAATGGATAATGAAGAATGAGGGATATTATCAACTGTCAATTATCAACTATCAATTAAATAACTATGGGAAATATAACTCCGGAAAGTATTGTCAATGACTTGCGTTATTTGCAATTATTATCACGCAGTTTTCCTACCATTGCTGATGCCAGTACAGAAATCATCAATCTGGAGGCCATTCTGAATCTGCCGAAAGGTACAGAGCATTTTCTGACGGATATTCATGGCGAGTATGAGGCTTTTCAGCATGTGCTGAAGAATGCATCGGGGGCAGTGAAACGTAAGGTGAACGAAATATTCGGGCATACACTGCGCGAAAGTGAGAAGAAGGAAATCTGTACGTTAATTTATTATCCGGAAGAGAAGCTGCAACTTATCAAGGAGCAGGAAACGGACCTGGATGACTGGTATTTGATAACACTGAACCAGTTGGTAAAAGTATGCCAGAACGTTTCGTCCAAATATACCCGTTCGAAAGTACGCAAGGCACTTCCAGCAGAGTTCTCGTATATCATTCAAGAGCTGTTGCACGAATCGAGCATCGAACCTAACAAGCATGCCTATATCAATGTCATAATCAGTACCATTATCTCTACGAAGCGTGCGGATGATTTTATTGTGGCGATGTGCAACCTTATCCAGCGCTTGACCATCGACTCGCTGCATATCGTGGGCGATATATACGACCGCGGACCGGGTGCGCATATTATCATGGATACTCTCTGTGATTATCATAATTTCGACATCCAATGGGGTAACCACGATATTCTGTGGATGGGTGCCGCATCAGGTAATGATGCTTGTATAGCCAACGTAATCCGTATGTCGATGCGCTATGCCAATTTAGCAACGCTGGAGGATGGTTATGGCATCAATCTGTTGCCGCTTGCAACGTTTGCCATGGATACCTATGCGGATGACCCTTGCACCATCTTTGCGCCGAAAATGAACTTTGCCGATGCGGAATACAATGAGAAGACCTTGCGGCTGATTACACAGATGCACAAGGCGATTACGGTTATCCAGTTGAAACTGGAGGCGGAAATCATCAGCCGCCGTCCTGAGTTCGGTATGGAGAACCGGAAACTGCTGCATCTGGTGGATTTCGAGCGTGGTGTGTTTGTATACGAAGGCAAGGAATATCCGTTGCGCGATGTGAATTTCCCCACCGTAGACCCGGCGGACCCGTATCGTCTGTCGGACGAAGAGCGCGAACTGATGCACCGGATTCATTCTTCTTTCATGAACAGCGAGAAGATGAAGAAGCACATGCGCTGCTTGTTTACGTATGGCGGCATGTATCTGGTGTGCAACAGTAACCTGCTTTATCATGCTTCCGTGCCTCTGAATGCGGACGGCAGTTTTAAACATGTCCGCATCGGCCAAAAGGAATACTTGGGACGTAAGTTGCTGAAAAAGACCGACCAGCTGATACGTACCGCTTACTTTGACGAGGACGGTTCGGACGAGAAACAGTTTGCACTGGATTATGTCTGGTACATGTGGTGCGGACCGGATGCCCCTTCCTTCGATAAAGACAAGATGGCTACCTTTGAACGCTATTTTGTGGCCGACAAAACATTGCATAAGGAGACGAAAGGGCATTACTATGCTTTGCGCAACGAGGCTGAGGTGTGTGACCGCATTCTTGAAGAGTTCGGCGTGAAGCCGGGGCCACATTCGCATATCATCAACGGACATGTACCGGTAAAGACCATTAAAGGTGAGAAACCCATCAAAGCGGATGGTAAGCTGCTGGTGATTGACGGTGGTTTTTCAAAAGCCTATCAGCCGGAAACGGGAATTGCGGGATATACGCTGGTATATCATTCCCACGGCTTGCAGTTGGTGCAGCATGAGCCGTTCCAGAGCCGTCAGAAAGCCATTGAAGAAGGACAAGACATCAAGTCTACAACCCTGGTTGTCGAATTCAATTCGCAGCGTATGATGGTGAAGGATACGGATAAAGGAAGTGAACTCGTTACGCAGATTCAGGATTTGATGAAACTGCTGGTGGCGTATAGGACGGGGCTGATTAAGGAGAAACAATAATTTATAATTTCAGTATCGTCACCCCGCCCTCTACAATGATGCCTTTGTCATAGGTTTTCCCTTGGGTGTAGTAGCGGCTGCCGCCATAACCGCCGGGGAGGAAAATGCCAAAGCGCTCGGTCAGGTGGTATTCCAGATTGACACGTGCCTGGAGGGCA
>OBKI01000158.1_pt1 | contig 52476 bp, 39 predicted proteins | sample 1519731 | NCBI WGS metagenome assembly OBKI01 (sample SAMN00265070, study PRJEB22529) | human gut metagenome
GCATCAGTATTATTTGCACCAAGTCATATTGTGATTTCATATAAAAATGTAAAATAATATTTACAAATTCCAGTTTGTAAAATTGAAAAAATGTAGGCTAGGGGGATGTAAAGGCGCAAACACATTTAATAAATATGCAGAATATAAAGGAAATAAATTATATATTATTAACTTAATTAAAGATTTTTTGTAGTGTGTCAAATGGACGGAAATTGTTAATAGGAATGTATAATGAGTAGAAAATAGCAAGGAGATTTATTTATGGATGGAAGTTGTATAGGAGAATTTATTAGGACGGTTGCTGTTATATGTATACCTATTATAGAGTATTTAGGATTGAAAAAATTCAATGATTCATATATGAAAGAAAAAGGGAAGAATCTTGCAACTAAAGAGGACATACAAGATTTAACATCTCTGACGGAAGAGATTAAAATAATATATCAATCAAAACAACATCAGAATGAACATATCTATGATGTTAAGAAAGAGGCAATACAAGAGTCATTAGGTTGTTTAGATGATTATTTATCATGGTTAAATTATGATTCTAATGTAACACCCGTAAGAAGAGATATTAATGATAAAGATTTAACGATAAAGGCAAGAGAGTGCTATAATAAATTAGTGTTGACTTGCAATTCAAAAGAATTGCCTAAAATGTTTTTGAAAATTATTTTTGATGACAGGGAAAATAAAATGAAATTATATAATAAATACAGAAATTTGTCGCGGAGTGAGTTGGGAATAGAAACTGAATTGGAATTAGATGAGCAATCTGTATTTCTTTCGAGAGTTTCGACAGATGAACTATCAAGAAAGTAAAGAAATAAGAAATTAGAAATAAATACAAATTGTATTTTGTAAACGAAATAAGTATAGTATCAAAAAAAGCAATCAAAAAATTAATATTATATTTTGGCTTTAGGAGGTTGTGTTCCAATTTGAAAACGATGTTAAAGACAGCCACTAGCGTGAGGTAGACAAGGCAAAATGACAAATAACGGCAAAATATATCCACATTATTTGTAACAAAATGTGGATATATTTTGCCGTTTGGTTTATAATAAAAATAACCATTATTTGATTTTGAGGTAATAAGTAATGAAATATTTAACAGTAAAACAAGTTGCAGAAAAATGGAATATATCCGAAAGAAGTGTAAGGAATTATTGCAAAAATGGAAGGATTATGGGAGCTGTAATAAAAGGAAAACATTGGATAATACCGGATGATGTTGAAAAACCGAAAAGAAAAATCAGAGCCGGTAAATTGCCAAATACAATTTTAGAAAGGCTAAAACTAGAGAAAGAATCTAAAATGCCGGGAGGCATTTACCATAAAATACAGATTGAATTAACCTATAATTCAAATCATATTGAAGGAAGTAGGTTGACTCATGATCAGACAAGGCATATTTATGAAACAAATACAATTGGAGTAAAGGATAGTGTAATAAATGTTGATGACATAGTCGAGACAGCAAATCATTTTAGATGTATTGATTATATTATCGATATGGTTAATTATCCAATAAGTGAGTCAATGATTAAACAGTTACATTCTTTACTAAAAGCCGGAACTTCGGATAGCAGAAAAGCATGGTTTGCCGTAGGTGATTATAAAAAACTGGAGAATGAAGTTGGTGGAATTAAAACAACAAAACCAAAGGATGTTGAGAAAGAAATGCGTAATTTATTAAAAAAATATAATCGCAAAAAAAGTAAAAGTTTTGAAGAGATAATAGAGTTCCATTATATGTTTGAAAGGATACACCCTTTTCAAGATGGGAATGGTAGAGTCGGAAGACTGATTATGTTTAAAGAATGTTTGAAAAATAACATAGTACCTTTTATAATTGATGAAAGCCTAAAAGAATTCTATTACAGAGGATTAAAGGAATGGAAGAATGAAAGAGGACATTTACTAGACACATGTTTGACCGCACAAGATAGATTTAAATTAATAATGGATTATTTTGGATTGAATTATAAATAGTAGGTGTATGATATAAGGCAAAAAGTGGAACTGTTTGAATCTTTCTAGTTGCAAATTCATATCCTGTTTAAATATGTTTTACCCATTTTTAAGGACCTTCCAGTAAAAAGAAGGTCTTTATTTCTACGAATATGAAAATAATTTAAGGGTTGTTATTTTTTTCTAAGCTTGTTTGATTTAGAACCATTACACTATTCTAAAGCATACAGAAAAAAATGATTTTGTCCTTTCCCCTACATTTTCTCAACCTATCCATATACATCCCCCTAAAAAAATGATAAAATTGTGATATAAACATTGATCGGATTTTATATTAACAACACAGTAAATATGGAAAAATTAAGTCCTTAAATCAAAGTGTGCGAAAATATTGTGATTATAGGCTTTTTGCTCTGAAATTACTTAAGTTAATAAACAAAAATTACGGGAAAATTGAATAAAGAATTAGGCAGGTGGTAGTTTGAAAAAGATTTTAATTATTTTACTTACAGTACTTACGCTTTTATGCATTGCACCGGAAAAGAATGTTGCCTATGCCAAAGGTAATGAAAAACTGACAGCGTCATCAGCTACAACAAAAGACGATAGAGCAGCTGTAGATGTGGAATTAAAGGAGAACGATGGAATCTGGGCGTTGAAGTTTAAGATTGGATATGATCATTCGGCATTAAAATTGGAATCGGTGAAGAACGGTGGCTTGTTTTCAGATGGTGATGTGACGATGCCTGACAAATTGGACAAAGAAGAGTTTGTTTTTATGGCAAGTTCAAACAGTCTTAAGAACATTGAGGGGGATGGTACCGTTGCAACCTTTGACTTTAAGGCTGTAGATTATGCATCAGAAGAAAAATATCCCATTAAACTTACCTTAATCCAGGCAATAGATGTGGACGGAAATGTTATTGAAATGGATACGGCAGATGGTGCGGTTACAGTTTCTTATGATGTAAAAAAGGACGATATTGTTTTTGACAAGGCAAAGAACGAAGGAATTAAGATGCCGTTACAGTCTCAGAAAAAAGTCAATAAAGTAAAAATAAACGGAAAGAAAATCAAAAAGGACAGTTATACTGTTGATTCGGATAGTAATGTAGTTATTTCTCCGGATTATTTAAACACTTTAAAGGACGGAAAATATAGTGTAAAAGTAGAAACGAAAAAGAAAAATTATACAGAAGATTTTTTTGTGAAAAAGGATTTAGAAAAAGAGGTAAAGGAAAAAAGTAAAGAAGCAAAAAAAAGTAAAGCGACAAAAGAAACAAATACAGTAGTAGACAGTTGGACAGGACAAAAATCCATTATTGCAATTGTCATACCGGTTATAGCATTAATTATCATTGCAGGGGTTGTCTATGTATTAAAGAAAAAGGAGAGTGAATAAATGAAAAAGAGAGTGTTAGCCCTATTTCTGGCAATTGCGATTATTTTTTCTCAGATGTCTGTGCAGACATCCGCAAAAACCAGTGGAAATGTGTATGGTGATGTAAACGGCGATGAAGTTATCGATTTACGAGATTTACTTACACTTAAGAAATATATTTCAGAAGATGAACCAAAAGATTTTGTGTTTGTCAATGCAGACTTAAACGCAGATCAAAAGGTGGATTTAAAAGATTACCTTATTCTAAAGAAATATTTCGCAGAATGGGATGTGCATTTAGGAGCAAAGCTGTTAACGGTGTCTTTTTATGACGGAGACAGATTAATAGATGCTTTGCCGGCAGAAAAAGGATATCCTCTAGGAGAACTGCCTTCAAAGGATAAATCCAAGAAAGACAACGCAATCCTTGAAGGATATTATACAGACAAGGAATGTACAAGCGAATTTTATTCAGATGATGAAGTTACTGACAATATAAATGTTTATGCTAAGTACAGAGAAATGGGAGGCAGGGAAGAATTAAACATTACTTCATTTGCCCGGATGGACCAGAATTCTGACACAACATTTAATATTAAAAAAGTGTCCGGTGACATTGCTCCAACTGAAGCGGCAACACTTACTGTTAAAGACGGCTCTGATAATGTGGAAATAAAGATTGAGGATGCTGACGGAGATGGCGTGTATACAGTTAGTGCACCAAAAGGTTTTAATGAGGGATGTTCTTATGAATTAACTCTTGCTGACGGCTGGGTATTTGACGGAAAAGAAGAAACAATACGTACAGCTTCATTTTCAATTGCAATGCAGGAAGTTGAAAATCTGGAAATGAATGATGACATCAAATACATTAAAGATACGGATGATATAACATATTCTGTTGATGATAAAGAATATGACATATTAACATCAGATCAGGTTAATGCAAATGGTGGCTCTTTTGAATATGACAATGCTTCAAAACTTAAGAAAGAAGATATCATCTGTCTTTATGTTGGCGTTAAACCTACTGACAGAGATGCAGACAAAGGCTCTGAATTAGTGGACCCGGCGGTATATGTTAAGGTTGCATCTGTTGATGAAAACAAGGTTACCTTCACAGCCCTTGATGAAAATGATCAGGCCAAGTTATATAACATGCCTGACAACTTCCCATTAACGGTTGAAACTCTGCCAACAGAAGAAACAGGAACAATTAGTCTTGATGCGTTGGACTTAGATATGTATGCCAATATGATGGGAGATGATGAGGGTACATATGAAAACGCTGTTAAGTCGATTGAATCAGGTGACTTTATTACATTGTATACTTCGACTGATGACATTAAGTCAGGTAAAGATGTTTACTACGGAGAGATAACCGGCTATGACAAAGAAACTAAGGAGATTACATACAAGAAAACTACAAAAACTGCGATAGAAGAAAGCATGGATCTTTATTCGGAGCTTTCTGTTTCAGGCAGTGATATTGTAAGCGACGAAGAAAAAGAAAAACTTGAAGATATTGTTCAGACTCAGATAGAAAATAGTGATTTTGGCGAGGAAGCTGCAAATGTTCTTCGTGACGTGGTAATGGAAACAGATGAGTTTCAAGAAAATACAAAAAATAAAAAAGTTGTTGTAAAAGATAATAAAGGCAACAGACTTTCAGGCAAACAACTTAGAAAAATAAATGCAGCGAAAAGTTTTGAATTATCAGATAAGGTTAAAGTTGACGTTGGAATAATCACTAAAGGAAAACAGCTTCATTATAACAATGGTATTCAACTTAATGTTGGCATTGAGGCAGAGTTTGAGGCAGAGGTCGATGACGGTACCGTAAATATTGAACTTTCAGCTAATTTTGTAGAAGAATGTGAATTGGTACCTAGAGTAAAGGGAAGTATTGTTACAAAAGAGATTCTCTTTATTCCGATACCTGTTGGAGTCAGTGTAAATACAACTATTGATGTAAAGAATTTTACGGCATTTTCCTTTAATGCAAACATTTATACAGTAGCGGAAGAAGAACAGTCAATCTGGGAAAAATTCAAGTCTATTGCAGATGATCCGACAGAGGCATTAGGACTTTCTAATTTACCTTCAGGACTTAAGTCTGGTTTAAGTTCTGTTAAGGATGTAATGGACAAGATTGAAGAAGTTCAGGCAAAAATAGATCAGGCAAATGATACGACAGAACATATAAAGGGATATAAAGAAGACCTGGATGCTCTCTGGCAGGTTATGGAAATGAATGGCACAGACAAAGAACAGTGGGATGAAATGTGCAAGACGCTTGGAAAATCCAATGTGGCAAGTGATGTTTTAGATCTTATGGACTTAAGCGAAGAGTCGGAAGTTGACACAGAATTCCTTGATGGTATGCAGGAATTAATGGATAAATATTCAGAAACATTACAGAAGGAAACTGACTGGGTAACACTTCTTAATCAGGAAATATGTTCAACAGAAGTTTGCTATTTTGGTGTTGCTATTGGCACAGAAGTCAACTTTCTGATAAGAGCGGATATGAATATAGCAATCGGCTCAAACCTTGAATATGAAGTAGGAAAGAGATATAGTTTCTGGTTCAAGGTAGGTTTATTTAAACCTTCAGCAGGCTCTTCATCAATGGATTTATTAGATGAAAAGTTTGATTTTCAGTTCTATGTAATGGGAAAATTAGGATTAAAGTCGGGAATTAGAGCTAAGTTCTATGCAGGTATCGGCAGTGGCAAATTTGCATCTGTTGGTATAGCAGCAGAACTTGGACCATATGTTAAACTTTATGGATTCTTTATATATGAATATTCAAAGTATCGTCCGGTAAATTCTCAAAATACAGTAAGCAAGGAACGAATGGCAGGCGCGTTGTATCTGGAATTTGGACTTTATTTTATGATGAGTTTTGAGGCAAACGCCATTGGAAACCTGTTTGAATACAGTAATGATTTTGTGGATAAGGAATATCCATTGCTGACGGCAGGTCGAAATGTATTTTATTACAATACGGCTTATGAGCCAAGTGAAGACGAAGTAATTGTAGTAAGAGATGAGGACGGCGACCGATCCAACGGCATTACAATGGATGTGCCAAAGGATGTGCTGGCATTGTCATATGTGGAACTTAATACAGGTGTTCAGGGCGTAGAATCCCTTCACCCATCTAATTACAATATTAGATTTACAAACAGAAACTTTAGTGTTGATTATAAAACAGGCAAGATTAATGTAAATGTTCCTGAAAACACACGTTATATGGCTGGAGAAATGACAATTACTTATTTACATAGCAAGGTAGCATTTAGCCAGTATGACATGACAGTAACAGTTCCTGTTATTTGGACAAATCTTACAACGGAGGAACTTAAAGAATACTATACAGCGTCAGTTCGTGTAGGTAATGACGATGACGGTTATAAAACTGTATGGACTAAGAAAGTTTTAAAGAATGAGGAGTTTGATTTACCAACTGAAGAAGAATTAAGAGAAATACTTAATTGGAATGATTATAAGTATACCTTAACAAAAGGTTATAACGGTCAAAAGACAGAAAATGTAATTCTTGTAGATAACACTTCTTATGATTATTACGTGGATTACAAGACTTACTCAATTACAGTAAATGGTATAGAAAATGCCAATGGAACAAAACGAAGCAAGACATTTAATGCAAAATTTGGTGAAAGCTTTGATTTCTCTGATTTGGAAAATACAGGTTCAAACAGACAGGGGGCATACAATAAGTTCGCTGGGGTTACGACAACAGCAACTATTAATGTAAATGGACACCAACAGGTTATTGATTTAAAACAACCGATTAACAGTAAGATTGCAGAAGCATTGTCACAGGGAGTTACTGCAACAGCAAATTATGTGGACGACAGCATAACAGCGACATTTGTATTTAATGGAATCGATGTTGAAAATACAGTTGTGAAGGTAAAGAGAGGAACAATTCCGAATTATGATTTCTTTGAAGTTGCTCAGGAAAATAACACAGATGTTATAAGCATAAGCCCTGAGGTGACAAAGATTTCATCACCTACAACTTACTATGTTGAGTGTAAGAATGTAATTAAGAAACTTGTTACTATGACTTTCGACACAATGGGTGGAAGTACTATAGACCCTATAACAAGAAAGGAGACAACAGTTCTTCCTACAATTCCTGTACCTGTTAAGAAAGGATATGTTTTTGATGGTTGGTGCACTGATTCTGAATGTAATAATTTATTTACATCAAAGACAGTTCCAACAGAAGACATAACACTTTATGCAAAATGGAAACCGGCTGTATATACAGTTATATTTAAAGAAAATGGAGGAAATGAATTAGAGACTAACACTAAGAAGGTTACATACACGGAAAACTACGGTGAGTTACCAACTCCTGTTAGAGAAGGTTATGCATTCCTTGGCTGGTATACTGATATCGAAGAAGGCGAACAGGTTAAAGGTGATGATCAGGTTCTTATTACATCAAGTCTTACATTGTACGCTCATTGGAGAAAACTACTACCTATTCCAAGTGAAGCATTTATTTTCACAAAGCAGTCATATTATTATGATTCTGACATACAACGTATTGCGGATTACACATTTACTCCACCGGAAGGATTGAGTGAAGAGGCAACGTATACAGAGGAGAGTTTTACAATTAAATATAAATCACAAAGCAAAGATGAATATGAAGAAGGTCTTCCTTCAGATGTTGGCGTTTACGATGTGGTAATAAGCCGTCCGGCAGACCAGTATTATCTGAAGTTTGAAAAGTTATATGATAGCGTTCTTGTAATTAAACCATATGACCTTAACTGTTCATATTATGATGTTTATGCAGATTGTAGAGATACAGTTGGAGGATCCCAGAAACTTTATAATACAGTATCATGGGCAAATGGAACAACATCTTCATTTACCCTGGAAATGGATACAAAAACGAGAGCAGGTTCTACATCTAAGTATGCTACATATCCAACACAGATACATATGGAATCAAGTGGAAGAATGGTTGGACAGCATGTATACATGACCACCAGAGTATCAGATATTACAGGCAATATTAAATCTATAAAAGACAGACACAAAGAATATTGGGCAAACAAATTAGAGTATACATGGGGACTTGGAAGCTACCCAAGCGTTGATTATACAGTAGGTAATTATGAAGTTACCAAGACCGGAAAAATTAAAGTTAGACTTAATACTTACGGAAATTCAGGCAAAGTATCAAATCTGACTTACTCAACTTCAGGCAGTGGTACTAATAGTGATTCCTGCGTAACAGTAGATGGAAATTACTTTATTATTGATGGTAAAAAATTAACAGAAGATAATCACAATATTAACGTATTTGCCAAGTATGGTGGCTCAGGATATGTACAGGTAGGTAGATTTACAGTTAGCCATATTGCTGATTAGAAAAAATGTAATTAAATAATAGAAATAGGAGGTTTTACGTATGAATATTTCAAGAAAAATGGGTATATGCAAACTACTTGCCGTATTTATTACTGTGTTTATTTTAACAGGTTACGTTTGTGCAGACACATCTGTGTTTGCACAGACAGAAACTAAAGAAGGTACACTTTATGTAGACTCAAAAACCGTGGAAAGAGGCGACAAATTCACTGTTACGGTCAGCATAAAAGACAATCCAGGAATTTGGGGACTGAAGTTTAAAGTAGGTTACGACCATTCTGCATTAACATTGGTGGCAGCAACTAATGGGAAAATATTTGAGAATGAAGATACCATATTACCGGGCACTTTTGATAAAGAAGAGTATGTATATTTGGCAAATCTTAATAACTTTGAAAACAACACACAGAATGGAACAATTTTAACTTTGGAATTTACCGCTTCTAAAGAGGCAGAGTTTAAGCCGTATATTATTTCACTCAAAATCGAACAGGCAATTAATGTTAATGGTGAAGATATAGCTTTAAAAGCAAATGACGGTACAGTTTCTGTCGTAAAATGTATCCATGTTAGTGACACAAAATGGAGCAGCGACGCTGAAAATCATTGGCATAACTGCAAGTATGTTGATTGTGGAGAAAAAATATTAAAAACGGTAGAAAAGCATAAGGCGACAACCGTTCCGGCAGTAAGCAGTACCTGTACAAAAGCTGGATTAACAGCGGGAAAGAAATGCTCTGTATGCGGTTATGTTATTGAGAAGCAGCAGGTAGTGAAAGCAAAGGGGCACACACCTATAACACTTAAAGCAGTAAAGGCTACAACAGAGAGAACAGGATTAACAGCCGGAACGAAATGTAAAGTGTGTGGGGAAATTTTACAGGCACAGAAAGTGATTCCTAAGATTGCATATATATATAAGATGAAAAAATCTGCCACAGCTATACAAAAAACTAAAATGTATCAGAAGAGAAACCAATCTTCAAAGGTTATAAAGAAAATAAAAGCCGGTGAAAAGATTACTATTGTTGACATAAGCAAAGACTGGTATTTAGTTAAGTATAAAGGCAAAATTGGCTATGTAAAATCAACATTAATAGTTTGGAAGGGCAGAGTAAATGTAGACGAAGGCAACCTTATTTTACGTTCAGGTCCCGGTAAGAAATATTCAAGAATTTCTTCTTATAGCGATGGAACAAGAATATTTGTTTTGGGAAGAACTTCAAAGGGCTGGTACAAAGTTCGCGTAAAGAATAAGAAACATGGCAAAGAGGGATATATGTATTCAAAATATGTTAAGTAGGATTTATCTGCAGGGACTTATGCATTACTATACAGAGCAACCTGAAAATATCATTATAAAGAATCATTAAGGAGAACAACAAAGATGGGAAAATATCATGAAGAGAAGATTGAGATAATGCGTAAGTATCTTGGAAAGATAGCAAATGGTTTTGCGTATCATATAAAAGGTGATATTCCAAGTAAAAAAATTGACAATGCATTAAAAAGGTTTGCCTTAGGAATGGACAGGACAACTGTAATTGGCTTTTTTGATACAACAGTTTTTGGAAGTGGAAAGAGTGGTTATATTTTTACTGACGACAAAATATACTATCTGGATACATTGGAAAAACCTAAAAAACTTTGGTATGACGATATTAAGTCACTTAGGATAACTAACTCACATAAAAAAGATTGTGACAGAGTGTTGGAGATAACTCAATATGATGGGGAAACAGTTATTATAAATAGTACGTTTCTTAATAAAACTCCATTAAAAAAATTTTTGGAAATAATGAAAGACTATGATTCATCAGCAATAAATTCCGAGCAAACTGTTGAATATGAAAAAGGTAATAATATAGGTGCTGAAGCAGGTGGATTGGGAGTTGGAAGTTTCAAAACTGTAAATAATCAATATGAAGAAGAAAAGTTTCATGCCCGTCAGGGACATGGTTTTGCTGCAGAAAGAGCAAACACGCTTTTTGATGAACTTACAGGACATGACGCCAAAATCATAGGAGATGATAATGAAAAAAATGGCGCTGATAGATTAGTTGATGGCGTATATATTCAATCTAAATATTGTGCGACAGGTTCACGTTGTATAAATGAATGCTTTGAAGAAGATGGTAAAGGGGTTTTTAGATATATGATAGATGGAAAACCTATGCAGATTGAAGTTCCCTCAGACAAATACAATGACGCATTGCAGGCAATGGAAGAAAAAATCCGTAGAGGTCAGGTAAAAGGAGTCACAGATCCTGAAGAAGCAAAAAATATAGTAAGAAAAGGTCATTTTACATATGATCAGGCAAAGAATATTGCAAAAGCAGGTACAGTAGAGTCGTTAACGTATGATGCTGTTAATGGTGCTATAATAGCTACTTCTGCGTTTGGAGTAACTGCCGTTATTACTTTGGCAACATCTGTGTGGAGTGGGGATGATTTTGAAGATGCTTTAAAGGTTGCAACTTATTCAGGATTAAAAGTTGGCGGAACGGCATTTGTGACCTCCATTTTAGCAGCACAACTTTCTAAAGCAGGACTTAATAGTGCTTTGGTTGGTAGCTCAGAGGCTATTGTTTCTATGATGGGACCTAAGGCATCGGCTGTCTTGATAAACGCTTTTAGAACAGGAGCAAAGCCAATTTACGGGGCTGCAGCTATGAAGAGTGCAGCAAAACTTTTGCGTGGGAATGCCATAACAGCAGGGGTAACATTTGTGGTACTGTCTTCATTTGATGTTGCAAATATATTTAGAGGACGAATTTCCGGAAAACAGCTGTTTAAAAATATGGCAGGAACAGCTGCTACTGTAGGAGGTGGAACAGGAGGTTGGATTGCCGGTGCAGCTGCAGGTTCGGCTATTTTCCCTGGGGTTGGTACAATTATCGGTGGTATTGCAGGGTCATTAGTTGGTGGAGCAGCAGCCGGAAAAGCTACGAATACGGTGGTTGGTGCATTTATCGAAGATGATGCGGATGAGATGGTAGAGATAATTCAGGATGTTTTTACAGATTTGTCATCTGAGTATCTTCTGAGTAGCATAGAGGCTGAAAAGTCAGTAGATAAGTTACGGGATATACTTGATGGAAAAACATTAAAAAACATGTTTGCAAGCAATGATAGGAAACAATTTGCAAGAAATATGCTTATTCCAATAATTGAAAAGGAAGTATCAAAGAGAAAAATTATTCATGAGATTTCTACAGAACAAATGGTGAATAGTGTAAAAGTGGTATTGGAAGAAATAAATGATACAATGGATGAAGAAAATTGGGATACAGAATTTGCGTAACAATATTAAAAGCGAGGTAATTTTATGTTGAGAAAAGTTTTAAAAGAAAGCATGGCGACCTTAATTACAGTAACATTCATAATAACTGTTTTTATGGCGGAAAAAAGTCCGGTATCCGTAAATGCATCTGCTAATAATATTGTAAAAAAGAACATTACAATAATTGCGGGACAAACATACAGGCTGGAAAGACCTGACAGAAAAAAGATAAAATTAGTGAATGAATATGTGTTGGAACCGAAAGGGAACCTTTCAAAATTAACAAACAAAAATAAGAAGGTAGCAGTTTTAAAAAGAAAAAAAGGCAGTAGTTATAGTACTATAAAAGGCAAAAAAGTCTATGATAAATATGTTGATATTAAGGCATTGAAAGCAGGAAAAACAACATTTAAGTTCGATTTAAAACTTCAGGATGGAAAGAAGTACAGTTACAAAATTTTTGTAAAAGTAAAAAAATTAAATAATGTGCAGAAACGCTCAGAGAAGGCTTTGCAAAAATACGAAGAAAGTCTGAAAGCGGGAGATAAGTATGCATATATTGACCTTAACAATGACGAAGTGAAAGAATTTGTTGTTGCTGACAGAATTTACTACTTTGATTACAGTGTGAATAGAGTGAAAAGTATCAGGCATCAGTTTTCAGATTTTATTGTTGGAACCAATAAAAGTTTTCTGGGAATTCTAAAAAAACCTATTGTGAAAAACAGTAGCAATGGAACGATTACAACCTTTGGAAAAATTTTTATTTTTGATACAAGCAGAATTTTTAGAACTGCGGAAACAACCTATAGCTACAGAAAATATGACGAAAAAGCAATGAAGTATTATGGCGTTAAAAATGTGTATACATTCCATGATACATCCTATGACCAGGATGATTACGATTATCAGGCAATGGATGAGATAATGTTTAATAAACATATTAAAAAATACGTTAAGAATGCTATAAAAGTAAATTGGTTAGTAAAATAGAGTGCGCTAAAAGTATATAAGGAGAGAAGGGTTGTGAGCATAATTAATATATGCCCACAACCCTTCTCTAGAAATCTGACTTACAATCGTTACAATGCCATTGATATTTTCTTTTTTGACCCAATACACCAAACATAGCTGTATTTATTGCTTTATGTGCTGCTGTTATTTTTTCTGTATTATGGGAATGGCAATATGGACATTCTGCGTTTAATAACTGGGCTTCTATTTGGGCTTTTTCCTTTGCAATCGCTATATCTTCTTTTTCAATGATAGTTTCTTGATACTTTCTAAAATCTGTTAAAGATAATTTATATAAGTTCATTTGTGGAAAATAGGATACACAACAATATATAACTGCAGGTAAAAAAATTATAACCAACATTTCTATTATTGCCCAGAGCCAATTAACATCACTTCTGCGTGGTACTCCTAAAAAAACAAAAACAAAAAAAAGAATTGCAATAATTGTATACGCTATTATGCCATGACTAAATATAGGCTTTTCGGGTTTCGAGACATTTTGAATGCGCTGTTCTTTCAAAGAAAGCATTGTTTTTTCTTTATTTTCTTTTTGTGTCGTTTTACTTTTAAGTGAGAGTTGTTTTTCATTATTCTTTTTTATTTTTTCAAAATGAGCTTTTATGTTGTAACCGCATTCAGGACAAGCTATTGCACTGTCAGAAACTTTTTCTTTTCCACATTCGGGACATTTGATTAATGCCATAACAGTTTCCTCCTTAAGTAAGATGTTAAATTTGTAAGCAATTAAATTATATCTAATAATATAAGACTTTTCAACTTGACAATAAATATAATATCTTTATTTACTTAACATTTACAGATATTTTATCAGTACAATGAAAAAATATAAAAATTATTCGTTTAACATTTACATATTTTAGATTAAAAAAAAGAATTATGTAAAGATATTCACTTTACATTTACATATTTTGAAGTTCTAAAAGCTGAAAAACATATATTTTTATTCGCTGTACATTTACAGATTAACATCAGGAATAGTTGATGCACTTGATGATAAGGAATATATTGGTAGTCTAGTTGCATTACTACAGGATGGAATAGATTTTGTAAGAAATAATTCTAAGAAAGCATGGAAAAAGATTGGTGATGGAAGAATTGAAATGCCTGATTATCCGGAGCGCGCAGTGCTTGAAGGCATGGTGAATGCGTTGATTCATAGAAATTATATGGAGATAGGGAGTGAAGTCCATATAGACATGTTTGATGACAGAATTGAAATATATTCACCAGGAGGAATGGTAAGTGGGATATCTTTGGAAGGAAAAAATTTACTGAAAATTCCATCAAAACGAAGAAATCCAATATTAGCGGATATATTCAGTCGTTTAAAATATATGGAACGCAGAGGTAGCGGATTTAAGAAAATATTGGCAGATTATGAAGAACAAGTGGAATTTAATAAAGCGAAAGCGCCTGTTTTTGATGCTAATAATGATGATTTTACATTGATTTTGTATAATTTAAATTATGTTTATAAGGATGTAACACTTGTAAAGGAAGATGGCACAAAATATGATACCAAAGGTGATACTCAAGGTGATACCCAAGATGATACTCAAGAAAAAATTATTGCAATGATAAAGGAAAATCCAAAAATGTCAACGGCAGATATGGCGAAAAAATTGGGAGTTGGCATTGCAACAGTAAAGCGTAGGATTAAGAAAATGCCAAATGTATCATACATTGGAAGTGGCTATAGCGGACACTGGGAACTTAAGGAATAGAAAGAGTAGCATTCTTCTACGTAGGATATAAGTGGTATAGAGTTTTTGTTAAGTAGATTAAATTCATCTATTTTTAACACCGATATGCCATAATAATCAGGAAATGTGGCGAAAGTCTGTGGACTTAGCCTAGGAGAGTTGGATGCGTCTGACTCTCTTTTTTTATAGAAAAATTATAGTGTAGAAATTGTATTGAAAGTAAAAATGTCATAGGGTAGCATAAGTGAGGAAAAAAATGTAATTTTTTAGAATTTTTAGTTGCAATTTAAGAAAAAATGTCACATAATTATATTATATTCAAGTGGGGGCGACAAGTTATGAAAAAAGCTAGAAAATATAAAACAGTATTAATAAAAAGTAAAAGCTTACAAGAATTGGTATGGTATTGAATGCCGCGATTTTAGTAAGCTTTTTTATGTTATGTGTATAACAATTACTATAGTACTGAAAAGAGCTATAAATTTGGAATGTAAAAATGCTCAGAAATTTATACAGAAAATATAGTATCTTGATATATAATCAGTGTAATCAATTTGCCATTAAAGTTTTTGCAAACAATTGTTAAAGAAAAATATTTATTGAATCAGACGAATTTCGATTTAATACTTCTGGTTGAGCAGAGAGTACAGGCTAAGTTTGTAGTAAAAGATGAATATACATTTGATTTTGTGGAATTGTCACCGAAATGTTCTGAACACGAGATAGAAATGCAGTTGGTAAATAACATAAAAGCATTTTCGATAGAAATGGGTGGGGACTATACATTCATAGGAAAACGATATCATCTGATGGTGGGAACAGAGATTTATATATTGATTTATTGTTATCTCATAGAAGGCTGAGAAGCCTGATAGCCATAGAACTGAAAATAGGTGAGTTTGAAGCAGAATACGCCGGAAAGATGCAACTGTACATGACAGCATTGGATGAACAGGTTAAATTGCTAGATGAGAATCCAGCTATCGGTATTATTATTTGCAAGAGCAAAGATAAAACTTCTGTATAATATGCTTTAAAGAATATTAATGCTTTGATAGGGAGGGCTACATATCAGTTAAGAAATACTTTACCGAAAAGAAATGAAAGCGTTGCTGTCGGGGCATGAGGAGATTGTGAAGCGGTTACAAATATTTGAGGAATATGAAAACAATTAACTAAAAAGTTAAAAGGTAAGGAGGAAAATTATGGTTACATATGAAGAGGCTTTAAAGCTTGCGGTAGAAGGAGAAGCAGTGTTTTTGGTTGGCTCAGGATTTTCAATTGGAGCAGAAAATGCAATTGTGAGTGAAGATAGACATTTATTAGTGGGTAGTGAGTTGGCAAAAGAGTTGGCAAATTTGACGGGTATGGATTCAGGTGTGCCATTAGATATAGTTTCACAAGAATATATTGATATGTATGGAGAAGCTCAATTAATTGATTATCTGAAATCTCAATATACGGTAGATACATATGCGGAGTATTATAAAGCTTTAGCTAGAGTTAAAAAGTTAAGAGTTTATAGTACCAATTATGATGACTTGATAGAAAAAGTATGTAACGATTGTGGAAATAAAATTAAGGGTTATAGTATAGATGCAGACATTAGAAAGGTAAATAAAACCAAAATGGTAATGCACCTGAATGGGTACATACAAGAAGTAGAAAATAATATGCTACCAGAATCTTTTAGGCTGTCGCATATGTCGTATAATAACGTAAAATTTTTTGATACACCATGGTATGCGTACTTAATTGATGAATTACATAGTGCCCAAGTGATTTTTATTATTGGTTTATCGTTTAGTAGTGATATAGATATACGCAGAGTTGTTTCGGATGAAGAACTTAAGGATAAAATTTTTTTTGTTGAGCGATATGATTTGTCAGATGGTAGCAGAAAATTTTTGGATAAGTATGGGAGAGTTTTATTATGTGGTGTACAAGCATTTCTTGAAGATTTATCTAAAATTGAAATAGATGAAAAAAGGAAAAAAGAAGTATATTACAAAACTTTTAGGAAAGCTAAAAGATATGATAATTCAATAAAACCTGAGGATAGGGATGTGTATGCACTTTTGTTCAATGGTATAGAAAAAGAGGGGATGTATAAAAAAGATGCCAACAGATGTTATGAAGCACTGGTAAATAGAGATAAGGTTATTGATGTAATTCAAGAAATTGTGCAAGGCAAATCAGTTGTTATTCATTCTGACTTAGGTAATGGTAAATCTGTATTTGTAAATCAAATCATTGATTTGTGCCCTGATTTAGAATTCTATTATTTAAAACAAATTAATAATCAGAAAGTATTATCAGAGATTAAGAGTTTTTGTGAGGATGGAAAAGAAAAAGTTTTAATATGTGATCCAGCGAATATATACTTAGATATTTTGAGTAAATTTGCAGATTTTGATTTAAAAAATATAAGGTTTATATTGGTTATGAGATCATCTATGTATGATAATTATTATAATAGTATTTATGATATTATTGATAGAATGAGTAATGTGCAATTTATTAATCCTATAAATTTGGATGAATTAAGCGATAGAGAAATTGAATTGTTAGATAAATTGGTTTTAAAATACGGATTCTATGGTGATTTTGCAGGGGTATCTATGCAGAGAAGAATAGAATATTTAAAAACGAAATGCAATTCAAGGTTTCAAAATATATTGATTTATCTTTTTGAATCTACCCATATTATTGACAGGTTTGTGGAGAATATATTCAATATAAATGGCAATAATGATTTACGTCGAATTTTGATTTTAGCATTTGTGAGTGGAATTTTGGAATTAGGTTTAAATACTAATGATTATAAAATATTATTGGATATTCAAGATGTTGAACGAGTGATAAAAAGAAACAAGAATTGCGGAGAATTAGTAGATGTAGAAAGAGGAAAAATTGTAATAAAATCTTCTATTATTGCAAAAGAACTAATGATGAGAACGGAGGTTTTTACAAAGAACGAAGTGTTTGATGTGCTTATTAGTGCTATGAAAAAGTTGGATAATTTATACCTGGGAAGTAATAAGTATAAAAATGCTATGATAAATTTAGTATCTTGTTCCTATTTATCTTATGTTTTTGGTTATAAAATGGAGTCAAATAAATTTATTGAGTATTATGAAAAGGTGAAAGAATTAAATTTTTGTAAGAACAATTTATTTTTTTGGGAACAATATGCTATTGTCTGCGTGAACTTAAATCAGTTTGATAGAGCAGGGAGATATTTTAAAACAGCTTATTCATTAGCAAAACGGAAAGGGCATCTTTTTTCAGCATATCAAATAGATAATCATTATGCTAGATACTTACTTGCAAATCAATTATATTACAGAAAAAAAGAAGGATCATTGAAAGTTTTTGTAGAAGCGCATAGGTTATTAAATAAGAATAGTGAAATAGATAGAAATAAGAATAATAGGTATTATAAATATAGAGTTGCTAGGGTTTATAAAGATTATTATGATGCCTTTGCTTCTAAATACGAACAGAGTGACAAAGATATATTTTTGAAGCGTTGCCAAGAAATGTATTACAGCTTACTTAGTTATAAAAAAGGATTGGCTAATTATGAAATAAGAAAAGATGTTCGTGAATGTGAAAGGTCTTTGAAATATATTTTAGAAAGTGAAAATATAAATTTTTGATTTTTATTATTAATGTGTTCTAAAAATGTTACATGAAAAATTATTTGATATTGATGGAAAATTTATTTTGTGCTACAGTGTTTTTGGCAACAGAAAATTAGTAAGTCCAAATAAAATGTGTAAATAAAGTAAAATATCGGCAGATTTCAAATAAAACTTAAACAAATTAATTTAAATAAAGGGCTTAGAACCATAAAATTGTATATAATATTACCGAAGTTATACCAATATGATACAATTTTGACAAATATAGGAGAAAAAGGCTCCAATGTGATTAATTAGTCACATTGGTGTCTTTTTTGTGTAACAGTAACAATACCCCCCTGCGAAAGGTTGGAACATCTTTAGATAAAAGTAACTTCTGTGTTAAAATAAATGTAAGTCTGAAAACCATAAATAAAAAAACACAGGAGATCCCAAATATACAATAATAATTTAGTCAATACAAAATGGTAATGCAAGTATCATATAGCTTTTGCACCAAAGTATAGGAGATAGGTAATATACAAGAACATCAGAGCAAATGCAGGGCAGATTTTAGCAATATTACGTAAGAGCAAACAGGATTGAAATAGAAAAATATAATGAATAAAAACTTAATTTGTTTGAAGCAAAAACTTATATTTTATTTTTCATAGACTTTGGTATAATTAATTTAGAAAGAAATTTATGAATAATGAATGGACAAAAGATGATTGAAATATTGTAAATAATAATAATTGTGTCACCATTGGTGACACAATTATTGAGAAAAAGTTTTTGTAAACATTTAATTATTAAGAAAAAAATGTTGCTATATTATATGAAGAGGGGAGAGCGGTATATGGACATAAAACAACTAATCGGCGAAACCACAGATTATGATAAGAAGGTTGCACTTGAGACAAAGAAACCTAAAAGCTGGTGTAAGAGTATCAGTGCATTTGCAAATTGCTATGGTGGTAAGCTGGTATTTGGTGTGGCAAACGATGATGAGTTGGTTGGCCTTTCGGATGCTAAAGGTGATTCAGAGGAAATCAGCGAAATAATAAAAACACACCTGAATCCGATACCAGAGTTTAAACTTTCATTTGAAAAAGATAAAGACAAGACATTTGTTATTGTAGAAGTTATGAAAGGGCAGCAGACACCATACTATTATGAAGGCAACGGACAGCTCATTGCATTTATGCGTATAGGAAATGAAAGTGTTCCAGCAACACCTTCACAGTTAAGAGAGTTGGTACTTCGTGGAAGTGGTGAAAGTTATGATAGCTTGAAGTCAAGATATGATTTTAGCAATATGTCTTTCACAAAATTAAAATCAGTATACAAGCAGAGAACGGGAAATACATTTGAAGATACAGATTATGAATCTTTTGGCTTGATTGATGAGAAAGGAAATCTGACGAATGCAGGAGCACTTTTAGCAGATGAATCTCCGGTTCGTCACTCCAGATTATTTTGTACAAGGTGGAACGGACTTACGAAGGCATCTGGAATCGTAGATGCAATTGATGATAAGGAATATACTGGCAGTCTTGTTACACTATTACAGGCAGGGACAGATTTTGTCAGAAATAATTCCAAGAAAGCATGGCGTAAGGTTGGTGACGGCAGAATTGAAATGCCTGATTATCCGAATCGTGCAGTGCTCGAAGGTGTAGTAAATGCATTGATTCATAGAAATTATATGGAGATAGGTAGTGAAGTCCATATAGATATGTTTGATGACAGAATAGAAATATATTCGCCGGGTGGAATGGTAAGTGGAATATCTTTAGAGGGAAAAGATTTATTGAAAATCCCATCAAAGCGAAGAAATCCGATATTAGCTGATATATTCAGCCGCTTGAAATACATGGAGCGTAGAGGCAGTGGATTTAAGAAAATATTGGCAGACTATGAGAGTCAGGTTGAATTTGATGAGACCAAGATGCCAGTTTTTGAGGCAGATAACGATGATTTCACGTTGACTTTGTTCAATCTAAACTATGGGCATGATTATGTGATGAATGTTAATGATACTAGAAATGGCACTCAAGGTGGCACTAAAGGTGGCACCCAAGATGGCACTCAAGACAAATTGCAGAAACAAATATTTGACATGATAGAAGAAAATCCTCAAATCTCCACATCAGAAATTGCAACAAAGTTAGGTGTTGGTGTAAGGACTGTGAAAAGAAGGATTAAGCAAATGACGAATATTGTATATGTCGGAAGTGGGTATAGTGGTCACTGGGAGATTAAAGGATAGTAAAATTATACATTATCTGACGAACTATATCAAAAAATTCTTAATTAACCTCAAATTTAACCCCAAATTTTCGACATATTATAAGTGTAATAATAAATGGGGATAGCAAAAAGCCAATATGTCTTTCTGCTTTTTCGACGGCGGGTATAGTATACTGGGTTTAACAAATCGAATTTGGAGTTTTGACGTATGACAGACAAGGAAAAACAAAGAAGTAACTCGAAACTGAAATTAACTCTAAATTAGTTGCTTTTTATTGCACACTGCAGGGATTTTAAAACTAATAAAATAAGAAAAAATGCTGAGAACCCCTTATAAAATGGGAAACTCAGCATTTTTTTGCCTATAAAAAAGTATAGAAAAATCTATAAAGAACTTAGTATAAGTAAAAAACATTTCAATATGCTATAGTGGATATTAGCGTTTTGCTGTTGGAAAATTATAATGGCAGGCAAAGGAAAACATTGAGAGGAACAGAAAGAAAATGATGAAAAAACAGGATGACATCGTAAAAAATGTGAATAAGTGTACAATAGGAAGAATAATGGTTTTACTATTGGCAGTTATGTGTATTCAGGCATTTTTTACTATAAACACAAAGGCTGCGGATGTAAACAATATTGGAAATCCGGAGTACAAAGTAAAAAAGAATCTGGAACAGACGGATGCCTTTGTATATGCTTACAACGCAAAGGATTATGGTGCTGATGCCAATGGAAATCAGGATAATACAGAAATCTTTCAGAAACTTTTAAATAAAACTTATGAGCTGGGAGGAGGAATCGTATATGTTCCTTCAGGAAGATATAAGGTTACAGGAACTCTAAAAATTCCGAAAGGTGTAACTTTGCGAGGTGATTGGAAAAAGCCGGAGGAAGGAAAGCAGGTGACTACAGGAACGATTCTGTTAGCTTACACCGGAAGAGGGGGAGATGAATATAGCAAACCATTTATAGAAATGGAACTGGAAACGGGATGTATGGACCTTACAGTTTGGTATCCGGAGCAGAATGGAAACAATATTAGCAAATATTCACCTACAATCAGATTGGGAGTTGATCAATATACAGGATCATATTTTGGAAATGAGTACACTAATGTAAAAAATGTTACTTTATTAAATTCATATATTGGAATTTTATTCCATTATAAAAACGGAGGGGCTTCACCTGTAATTAGCGGTGTTTACGGAACTCCACTTTATAAAGGCATTGATATGGACAGGCTTGTGGACGTTGGGCGAATTGAGAACGTAAATTTTTCACCAAATTACTGGGCAGGCTCAGGAATGGCAAATGCCCCTCAAAAGGGAAGTTCATTTGAAAAATATATTTACGATAACGCCACGGGAATTTTAATGAAGAGAAATGACTGGTCATACACATGTTATGTAAACATAAACGGTTATAATGTTGGATATAAATCAGCTCAAAGCATTGAAGAAAGCAAGTTGGCGCCTAATGGTAATCATTATAAATTCAATATTAAAAACTGCAAAAATGGAATTGTTTTTGATACAACTAATTACGTTGGAATTCTATTTAACGACATTAATTTATATAATTGCGAAAACGGAATTGTATTAAAGGAAAATACGGGGGATGTTGTACAGTTTTCAAAAACAAAAATTGCATCAACCAAGTATGCTGTCTATGCGGACAAAACATCAACAACAAAAATTTTAATGTATAACAATACAATTAATCATGGATTGGTGAATATTGACGGTGGAACATTTGTTAGTGTAGGTTCAGAATTTAACAACAAGGCGCCACAAATAGCAATTGGAGGCTTAGGCAGAATCAGCCTTAGCGGAAATCAGTTTAAGAATTCAATGCAGGTTATTAATAATTCTATTTACAAATCAGATTTTGCTAATGCAAATGTGGAATTTACGCCGGTGCCTGAATTCCCGGACAACAAGGCAAAATTCCAGAGCCACATGCCTTCGAATTTAACATTATATGATGTGACAAAAGCACCTTATTATGCACAAAAAAGCAAAAACCATGGTGGCGGAAATGATTGTACGGAGGCCATCCAGAGGGCATTAAATGATGCATCATCAAACGGAGGAGGAATTGTATTTTTGCCATCCGGTCACTACAGAATGAATGGAACAATTGTGGTTCCTTCTAATGTAGAGTTGAGAGGGGCTACTGATTTAAGTACTGTACCTCATGGATCAGGAGCAATATTAGAATCCTATGCCAACAAAGGAAATAAAAACGGAACACCATTTATTAAAATATCTGCTAATAGTGGAGTCCGTGGCGTAATTGTAAATTATCTGGAACAGATATATTCATTAACAAATGGTGAATATCATCCGATAGATTATCCATATACAATGCAGGGATTAGGATAAAATGTTTATGTTATTAATGTAGGAATCAGAGCGGCAACAGGTGGACTTGACTTGTCAACCTACAGATGCGACAACCATTATGTAGACTTCCTTGCAGGACATGTGGGAAAAGAATGTGTAAAGGTAGGGGCTAACTGTAGAAACGGAATCATTAATAATTTAATGTTTAACACAATTGTTTATGGTTGTGGAACAGAGTCAAAATTTGGTGGATTCCCAAATTCTTCAAGCGGAGATAATGGACCTGTTTACACACAGCAGTTAAGAGATTTAGAATTTTTGATTTTGGGAGACTGTGAAAACGAAACCTTATACAACTGTTTCCCATATGGTGCCTATATTGGAACAAAAATTGTCAGTCAGGGAAACGGCGGACCGCAGAATTTAATGAGCCTTGGACTGGGAATTGACGGCTCAAGAAAGTCAATTTATTTTGGAAGCGGTCTCACCGGAAAAATGGATTTTATAAACAATCAGATTGTTTCACTAAATAATGATCAGCCGATTACAAGATACATTGAAGCTGAAGCAAATTCAAAATTCAATGTGAATATGTACAATACAGACCTTTGGGGATATCCGGAAAAAGCCGTATTAATGGGAGCAAACTGCGGAAATCTTAATATTTATAATGGAAATTTTCAGATGAGAGGCTACAACGGATGCCTGACTGCTGATAATGGAAGTAATATCAAAGTGGTTTCCTCAAATTTTAATTCTCATAGCAGTAGATTTTCAACAGGGTCTAATAATATGTCTTTTATTGGAACAATTGCAGATTACACAAATGAGGAGAAAAATTCTTTTAAACAATGTGTGGGATGCTTTTCAAGTGCCATGGAAATTGATGGTGGAAGCCAGGCTGCCGGTAGTATAAACAGAAGCAATTGGATGGCAACGGCAAGCGTACATAATGAAAATGCAGCATTATCTTTGGACGGAAATCTGGATACTCAGTGGACAACGCAGGGACAGCAGGTACCGGGACAATGGTATCAGGTTGATATGAAAAATAATCAGGATTTTGATCTGATTGTAACTAATTTAGGAAAAACAGGAGATGTACCAAGAGCATATAAAGTTAAAGTATCGAATGACGGCACTAATTGGAGAGACGTGGCATCAGGAGAAAATAACAATATTTATTATGTAGGAAATCAGAATGCAAGATATGTAAGAATTGAGCAGACAGGCAATGAGACACATTGGTGGGCTATATATGAATTCTACGTATTAAAGAGTAAGTCATATGATGTGGGAGAAGGGGAAAATGTAGAGCCTGAAACTCCGGAACCAACAACACCTGCGCCAACGACGAAAGTACCGGAAACAACGACACCTGTGCCAACAACTAAAATGCCTGAAACAACAACGCCGCTTCCAACGACAAAAGTGCCTGAAACCACAACGCCAGTGCCGACAACAAAAGTGCCTGAAACAACCACAAAGAAATCGGACGCGACAACGTCAATGCCAACAACGAAGGCGCCGGAACCAACAACACTGGCACCAACGACGAAAACACCAGAGACAGCAACGCCAGTGCTGACGACTGAGGAATCGGAAACAACAATACCAGCTCAAACAACCAAAGAAGCAGAAACATCACCTGATGTTTCAACAACGGTGGCACCTGAAACTCAAAAGTCAACTATTGGCAGAGTAAAATTTAAAAAGTGCAAAAAAGTGAGAAAAAAATTACTTAAGTTAACGTGGAAGAAGATTTCATATGCCAAAAAGTATCAGATAAAAGTTTCAACCAGCAAAAAGTTTAAAAAGAAAAAAAACAAGACATATTTTACTAAAAAGAAATCTTTTATCTTGAAGCGACTTGTCAGAAACAAAAAGTATTTCATTAAAGTCAGAGCAGTCAATAAAGAAATGACTGGTGCGTGGTCAAAGGTATTGGTTAAGAAAATGAAATAATTTTAGGTGGTGCAAATGTCAATTTATGTCGATGAAAAAAAGGTGTTTTTATGATACAATGAACTAAGAGAAAATTATAAGGAGGGCATCGGTTATGGTAATAATGTTATCATATCTTATTGCAGTTATTATTACGGTTGTACTTGCTATAGTACTTTATCCTATTTCTGCAATATTCTATGTTGTTGGAAATATTGGGTATGTATTGGGAAAACTGGCTGACTTTATTTTTTCCCGAACCAATTCAGCCATCAGAAAACTTTGGGCTGATATTAAGAACACTAAAATTGTTAGGGATGGTGGCGAAACTAATACAGAAACAGCAGTGGAATATGAAAACAATAATTATGTTGAAAATGAAGTTAAATCATAATAATATGCTGAGTAGAGTAATATGATATTTAATTGTGTTAAAATATTTGGAATTCACCAAAAGGAAGTCGGATTAATCTGACTTCCTTTTGGTATATTAGGAGAACGTTATTCTATAATAGTTGCCTCAAAGTAGATTTACTCTTTCAAAAAGACCTAATGTATTTCATATCTAATATAAAATCTTAAAGTAGTTAAAATTAATAAACGCATATATAAGGATGTAAATAAAATCAGAACATGGCGAAATATATAACTCGACTTCTAGTTGAATAATATCAACATTTATTTTATTGAAAAGAGACAATCTGTTAGTTAAAATTAAACTAGCGGAGGTAATTAAATGGAAAATACAAATATTGTTGTAGCTACAAATATACAAAAGTATCGTAAAAAATGTGGTTTGACGCAGAAAGAGTTGGCAAAAAAGTTGGGAGTATCTTTTCAAGCTGTTTCAAAATGGGAGAATGCAAAATCTTTACCGGATATTTTGTTTTTGCCCGGTATGGCAGATGTGTTTAATTGTAATATTGATGATATTTTTTCCCGTCAGGTTAATAAAGATAAATACTGTGCTGAACTTCCATGGGAAGATGATGAAATTGTTCGTGGCGTGGTTTATAAAGGAAGAAAAATGCTTCAGAAAACGGATGATATAGTTGATAAATTTACATTTGAAATAATCGGAGATGCTGAAAGTGTTCAAAGTGAGTGTAATATAGAAGTTAAAGGCGTTGTTTCAGGAGGATGTAATGCAAATGGAGAAGTGAACATCGAAGGGCATTTAAGTGGAGGATGCAACTCCAATGGTAATGTTACGGTTGGTGGACGTTTTTCAGGAGGATGCAATTGTATGAAGGATATTGTTTGCAAAGGGGATTTTTCGGGGGATGTAAATTGTACAGGAACAATTAAAGTGAAGGGAAACATAGATGCAGATAAAATCGAAGGCAACGTTGTCTGTAACTCAATAAAATGTGATAAAGTTGAGGGAAATGTCGTTTGTAACTCAATAAAATGCGATAAGGTTAAAGATAATGTAACAATTAGAAAAAAAGATTAAGATAAAAATGAAGCATATTGTAGAAAGGTTAAATTTTGAAAATATTGTATACGGGGTTTAAAGGAAAACACAATACATCATTCAAATTGGTTAGTACATTTGAGGGAGAAAAAGTATTTCTTACAAACTCATTTAATGGACTAAAAACAGATATAGATAATATTAATGAAAAATTTGATTGGGTTTATATGTTTGGTTTAGACAAAAACTTAAAAGAATCTGTAAGAATTGAAAAATGTGCAGAGAAAGAGAGAAGACGTATTTACACAACGCTGGATTTAGAAAGTATTTGCAAGGAATTATCATCAGAAAATGTAAATTACTTTGTCTCAGATGAACCAACACATTATTTATGTAATGAGGCATATTATTATATGTTGGAAAAAATGAGTGGAAAGGCTGTATTTATACATATTCCGTCCCTAAAAAATATGACAGAGGAATTAATGAAAAAACTTTCAAAATCCCTTGACCTTACCCCAAGGTCATAGTGTATAGTTTACCTATAATCAGCAAAAAAGAAAGATGCTGACGAAAGGAACTGACAAAATGAAAATCAAAGAGGTTAGTCATAAATACGAAAAATATTCTGATTTAGATAGCCGATATAAGAGAAAAATTTCGGGGATGATGGAAAATTAATTACATATTTATTAAGGCAAATAAACATAAAATATAAGAATTTGTTTATACTAAACATTGAATTATCTCCTAAAATGCGATATATTTTAGGAGATAAAAGTTTTTTTAGGAGATAAAATGAGAAAATTTGATTATATAGCCTTAAAAGAAAAAAAATGGGACAGCGAAATTATTGGTCTACTCTCCCAAATACATGAGCATAAGGGAAGGCAGGATGTTTTTATAAAACAGAAACCTGAACAATTAGAGAAGCTGGTAGATGTTGCAAAACGCCAGAGTACTGAGGCTTCAAATGCAATTGAGGGAATAAGAACTACAAGTTCAAGATTGAAGCAATTATGCGAAGAAAAAACAACTCCTAAAAATAGGGCAGAAGAAGAGATACTTGGGTACAGAGAGGTGCTTAATACTATTCATGAGAGTTATGAATTTATACCATTAAGAAGCAATTATATATTGCAGTTACATCGGGATTTATACAGATACACTGAAAAGAATATAGGTGGTAAGTATAAAATATCGCAAAATGTAATTGCTGCCAGAGATGAAAATGGAAAAGAGTATGTTCTGTTTACGCCTTTGGCACCATATGAGACACCAAAAGCCATAGACGAAATATGTGAAAATTACAATATAATGATTGAAAATGATGAAATAGATGCATTGCTATTGATACCCATTTTTATTCACGACTTTTTATGCATTCACCCTTTTAGTGATGGTAATGGCAGAATGAGCCGTTTACTTACGGCATTGTTACTATATAAAAGTGGTTATGTTATAGGTAAATATATTTCTATTGAAAGCAAAATTGCAAAAAATAAGGATTTGTATTATCAGGCATTGGAAGAATGTCAGGAAGGCTGGCATGAAAATAAAGAGGATGTCACTCCGTTTATAAAATATATGTTGAGAATAATATTAGCTGCATATAGGGATTTTGAAGAACGGGTGGAAATTATAGGAGAGAAACTACCGGCAAAAGAAATTGTAAGACGGGCAGTTTACAGCAAAATCGGAAAAATCTACAAGAATGATATTGTAGAGTTATGTCCGCAAATCGGTGTAAAATCTGTTGAAGTTGCAATACGGCAATTGACGGAAGAGGGAATGTTGATTAAGTATGGCTCAGGAAGAGCAACCTATTATATAAGAGGTGATGCTAAATAAAATGGGCGACATACTGTAAATACCAACATAAAATAGGAGGGATTGTTATGAACAAAAAAATGCAAAGTATAGAATTGCCTATTCCACAAATAAGAAGAAGATAAAAAAAATTAAAAAACGGAAAAGTAAAAAAGATAAAAGGTGTAAAGTACAAAAAGAGCAGTAGTTCCAATTATACTTTGAAAAATTTGTCTGCAACAAAAATATATTACATAAGTGTATGTGCCACCAAAAAAGTAAAAAAGAAAAATATTTATGGCAAATGGAGTAATGTAATTGCCATAAAAGCCAATGGAAATGCTAAAGCAGTAAGTCCTAAAACAACACCAAAGAAAATAAAAGTTTATGCAGAAAACAATAAAATATATGCTATGGATTCCTGGGCAGAAAAATATATATCAATTCCAAAATCCATGCCTGTAAAAACAAAGATTGTTGTAGAGGGAGCCAAAAAGGTATCATTTGTTACTGAAACAGAGGATATTTTAAAGGTATCCTCTAAAGGCGTTGTAGAACCTAAAGTAACAAAATATTATTGGTCTGGAAATGTGGGAACAACTGTATACAATCCTAATGCTGATAGGGTAACAACCCAATTTGAGTACGGAAAAGAAAAAGTCAATGTTTATGCCGACGGTAAGAAGTACCAGGTGCAGATAGAATTGTCCAGCTATACAGAATATTATAGTGATAAGGTAATGGATGAATATATAAAAGAAAAGGTTAACACGCAGACAAGTGATTACGACAAATTAGTAGCCATCTGCAAATTTCCTACCCAATATGATTATTTACCGTATGCAAGCAGTGCTTCGGCAATGATAATTATGAAAGGCGGTGACTGCTGGGCAAGTACCGACGCAATCATAGCTTTGTGTAATAAGGTTGGAATAAAGGCACATTCAAGAAATGCAAATAGGGACGCAGGAGCCGGTTCAGGACACATGAATGCCGTAGCCAAAATCGGAAACAGTTATTATATCTGTGAGGCAGGATATGACGAAAAAGCACCTAGAGATTACAATATTGCAAAATATGACGAGCCTTATATTTTTTCAACATGGAACGGAGAGGCCACGGTCTACGATTATCTGGAGGATGAAGCGGAAAGTGCCGTTGTACCGGACACATATAAAGGTGTTAAAGTTACCAAAATCGGGGAAATGGTTTTTGCAGGACATGATGAATTAAAGAGCATTGATTTGCCTGAAACTCTGACAACTATTGGGGATTCCGCTTTTTACAGATGCGATAATCTTGCCAATATAAATATTCCAAAAAGTGTAAATTCCATTAGTCCTTATGCATTTGTTTGCGTAGATAAATTGGAAAATGTTAAATTTGATGCAGATAACGAAACATATTCTTTTGAAAATGGAGTAGTATACGACAAATATAAGACAAAGGTCATAACTTCAATGGTTACAAATGGAAATGTTGTATTACCGGATACTGTAAATACAATAGGCGAATATGCCTTCTATACAAACGAGTCCATTAAGAAGATAACAATTCCTGATTCAGTTAAATCAATAGAAGAAGGTGCTTTTGGTTATTGTGAAAATTTGGAGAATGTAGAGGGCTGTGATGGCATTGAAAACATAAGCTCATATGCATTTAGTGATTGCTACAAATTAAGTTCAATTACATTGCAGGGAAGTGCAGTAGTTGAAGATAAGGCATTTCAGTATTCACCAACTAAAATTTATAGAAAATAGGAAATTAATGAATACATAATAAAAAGGAGCGGAGAATATATGGGATTTTTTGTGGTTTTATTAGCCTTGATATTTACATTGTTGGGCGGACTGATGCTATTGGCTTTTATAGGTATGCTTGGAGGCGCAATTATTTTCTTTCTGGCATCTATAATAGCGTTGATTGTTCTATCAAAAAAGGGAATATTTAAAAAATACATTGCTTCAGAAATACCATGGCAACACTATACGGCATATATTGGAAGAATAGTTTTGATAGTGATAGCCGTGCTGTCGGCAATTACATTTATTGCAGAAATATGTGTTGGAAAGATTATAGGAATTATTTAGAAAGTGAAGGGAACCAACAGAACTAATGGAATTAAGAGTGTTACGTTATTTTCTCACCGTAGCTAAGGAGCAGAGCTTCACTAAAGCTGCAGAACAATTGCATATAACCCAGCCTACGCTTTCAAGGCAGCTGGCAGCGCTGGAGGAGGAGTTGGGCACTACCCTTTTTAACAGAGGTAGTCATAGTGTTACCCTGACGGATCAGGGACTTTTACTTAAAAGAAGAGCCTTGGAAATTATAGATTTAGAAGACAAAATTGTTGAAGAATTTACAGAGGATGAAGGCGTAATCGAGGGAGTAATAACCATAGGATGTGGAGAATTTGCAGCAGTTGAAACTCTGGCTCATATAATCAAACGATATAAGGCAAAGTATCCAATGGTTCAGATTGCGATACATACAGGAACTGCTGACACGATTATGGAAATGATGAATAAAGGTCTGGTGGACATAGGATTGTTTCTGGAGCCTGTTAGCACGGAGGGACTTGATTACATCAGAATACGTGAAAGCGACCAGTGGGTTGTCGGCATGAAGCCTGATGATGCTCTGGTGGAAAAAGAATATATTACAAAAGAAGATTTATTAACGCTTCCATTGATTTTGCCTGAGCGGTTAGGCATTCAAAGTGAGCTTGCCAATTGGTTTGGAAAAGATTTTGAAAAATTAAACATAGCATTTACAAGTAATCTTGGAACTAATGCAGGAGTTATGGCAATTGAGGGGCTTGGGTATCCCGTTTCAATAAGCGGGGCAGCAAAGTACTGGCGTAATGATTTAATTATTCAGAAAAAACTGTATCCGGAAATTAAATCAAGTACGGTAATTGCATGGAGAAGACATATTCCATATTCTAAAGCCATTAATTTATTTATAGAAGAAATCAATGCCTTTGAGGCATAGAAAACAATGTGATATAAGTATTAGTCATAATCAAATAAAGAATTTATAATGAATGTGTAAGGCATAGATAAGTATGTCTTGCACATTTATGCTATAAGCCGAATGCTATTTTATATTAAGAAAAGAATCGGCAGGTATAGAATAACCGAAAAATTTAGGAGGCGGTATTTATGGAAAAGATATTAGTAGCATATTTTAGTGCAAGTGGAACAACAAAAAAGACAGCAGAAATGGTAGCTGAAGCAGCAGGAGCAGATTTATATGAAATCACACCTAAAGTTGCTTATACTAAGGCAGATCTTGACTGGATGGATAAAAAATCAAGAAGCAGTGTGGAAATGAGCGATAAGAAAATGAGACCTGAAATTGAAGATAAAGATGCAAAAATTGAGGACTATGATGAAATTATTTTAGGTTTCCCAATTTGGTGGTATGTTGCACCAACTATTGTTAATACATTTTTAGAGAAATTTGATTTCTCAGGTAAAAAAATTGTGTTATTTGCAACATCAGGTGGAAGTGGATTTGGGAAGACTGTAAAAGAATTACAGCCATCAGCACCGGATGCAGAATTTGTTGAGGGAAAGGTTTTAAATAACGCAGGCAAACAGGAAATTGAAAAGTTTGTGGAATCATTATAGAAAATTAGATTTATAAAAACAGTAAAATAATTTGTAGGAGGATTATTACAATGGCAAAAATTGTACAGACAGCAGGAAGAAATGCTTTAGGAGAGTTTGCTCCGGAGTTTGCACATTTTAACGATGACGTCCTTTTTGGAGAAAACTGGAACAATCAGGACATAGATGTTAAGACAAGAAGTATCATTACAGTAGTTGCCCTTATATCACAGGGAATTACAGATTCTTCTCTGAAATTTCATTTGCAGAATGCAAAGGACCATGGAGTAACCCAGAAGGAAATAGCAGCGATTATTACTCACGTTGCATTTTATGCGGGCTGGCCAAATGGTTGGGCAGTGTTCAATCTGGCAAAAGAAGTATGGGGAGTAAATGAAGGTGATTTACCTTACGAAGACGAGGCAATGAGAGCTCATGCAAAAGAAATGGTATTTCCAATTGGACAGCTAAATGACGGATTTGCACAGTACTTTATCGGAAAAAGTTACCTTGCGCCTGTGTCAACAGATCAGGTTGGAATTTTCAATGTAACATTTGAACCGGGATGCAGAAACAACTGGCACATTCATCATGCTAAAAATGGTGGCGGACAGATTCTTGTATGTGTTGCCGGCCGTGGTTATTATCAGGAAGAAGGCAAGGAAGCAATAGAAATGAAACCGGGGGATTGCATCAATATACCGGCTGAAGTGAAACATTGGCATGGAGCAGCACCTGACAGCTGGTTTAGTCATCTTGCAGTTGAAGTTCCGGGAGATGAAACTTCAACTGAATGGTGCGAGGCTGTAACAGATGAAAAATATGGAAAGTTAAAATAAAATAATATGTGAAATTAAATAGAAATGAGAGCCGGAAATTATGTTGCACAGTTGTTAGAATGTAATCAAACATTTGTGCTAGACACATAAGCTTACTCTCATTTTTATTTATGTTTTAAACAGAATGGAACCCTTTGCCTAAAATTTCGCTCGTGTTGGATATGAGAAGAAATGCTCCGGGTGCATTTTCTTTTATGAAACTTCTTAATTTAATAGCCTGACCGGGACTTAAAACTGTTAAAATAATAAATTTATTATTTCCCGTAAAGGCACCTTTGGCTTCAACAATTGTTGCATCGCGAATTAATTCCTTTTCTATAAAAAGACATATTGGTTTAGGGTCGGAACAGACAATATGAAAGTATTTTGAACGATTTAAACTTTCAATAAAATTGTCTATAAGAGCGGAACGTAAAATCAATCCCAACAATGAATACAGACCGGTTTTAACATCAAAAATGAGAAATCCGGACAAAGTAAAAATAATATCTGAAATCATGAGACCTTTGCCAATGTCTACGCTTGTATATTTTTTTAGAATCATGGCAATAACGTCGGTACCACCACTGGATGCACCAATATTAAATAAAATAGCAGAGCCTAAAGCAGGTAGCAAAATTGCAAAAACTAATTCTAGTAGAGGCTCATTGGTAAGCGGATGGCTCATAGGATAAATTCTTTCCAAAACTGATAAGGCAACTGACAGAAGAATTGTACTGTATGCAGTTTTGGCCGCAAAACTCTTACCTAAAATAATCCATCCTATAATAAGAAGTAGAATATTGGCAATAAAAGAAAAGTCACTGGCGGAAATAGGGATAAATTTTGCGACTAAGACCGCCATACCTGTAATGCCACCAAAAGTAAAATTGTTGGCAAACTTAAAAAAGTATATGCCTATGGCCATAATTAATGTGCTTACCGTAAGTAGAAAAAAATTCTTTAAATTTGATTTCATAATTCATTCCTTGTATGTATATTATCATCTTAAGAAAATTTTATCGTTAGAAATGCAGAAAGTCAATAAATAACATATCGCCAAAAAGTTGATATATATAGCAAAAAATATTATAATAATTAGATAAAAACGTTACATATTTTAAGAGGGTGTATAAATGAAACAATTATTAATGGGGAACGAAGCTATAGCCTTAGGAGCTATAAGAGCAGGAGTAAATTTAGTTTGCGGATATCCGGGAACACCTTCCACGGAAGTTCTGGAAACAGCAGCAAAGAAAAACGACGGCTCATATTATGTTGAATGGTCTGTTAACGAAAAAGCAGCCCTTGAAGTTGCAGCGGGCGCTTCATACGCAGGTGCAAGAACGCTGGTTACAATGAAGCAGGTAGGATTAAATGTAGCATCCGATCCGATTATGAGTCTGTCTTATGTTGGACTTAAAGGCGGAATGGTTGTATTAGTTGCAGATGATCCAGGCCCAATATCTTCACAGACCGAACAGGATACAAGGGAGTTTGGAATTTTTTCAAAGATACCTGTATTTGATCCATCGACTCCTGAAGAAGCATATTTGATGATGGCAGATGCATTTGAAATGTCTGAAAAATATAACACACCGGTTATTTTCAGGCCGACTACAAGAGTATGTCATGGATGTGCAGATATTGAAATTCTGGAAAATATAAAAAGAGAGGCGCCGGAAGGCTTTATAAAGGATACACAGAAGTGGGTTATATTCCCAAGAACTTCTTATCTCAACCACATCAGAATTGAAGAAAGAAATGCAAAGCTTACAAATATACTTTCAGGAAATAGCGATGATGAATTAGATTTATCTAAATGGAATAAAGTACATTTGTGCGAAGGCAGCAGAAAAGCTATTGTTGCAGGTGGCGTTTCAAGAAAATACGTTCAGGAGTATCTGGACTACAATAAGGCAGGATTTCTGGAAGTTGGAATTTCATATCCATTTCCTGAAGAACTGGCTGCAAAATTTTTAGAGAATAAAGACGAGGTTCTTGTAATTGAAGAACTAAGTCCATTTATAGAAAGAGAACTTACATATGTATGTGGAAAATACAATATCAAGTGTAAGGTTTTAGGAAAACTTACCGGCCATGTACAGTGCGCAGGTGAGAATATTGCAAAGTCAGTAAGAGAACAGCTTACAAAATTTGGTGTTGCAAAAGAAATTAACGAAGGAAATCTTAAGGAAATTGGCGAAAAACCGGAATTACCTGTAAGACCACCGGTACTTTGTGCAGGATGTCCTCATAGAGCTTCATTTTATGCCGTAAAGCAGGCAATGAAAGGTAAAGAGGCTGTATTTTGTGGAGATATAGGTTGTTATACTCTTGGAAATGCAAAACCGCTTGATATGACAGATACATGTCTTTGCATGGGAGCTGATGTGACAATTGCTCAGGGACTACACAGAGTTGAGCCTGACAAGGTGCATTTCTCATTTATTGGGGACTCTACATTTTTTGCTTCAGGAATTACCGGAGTTGTAAATGCAGTATACAATGAAACAGACATAGTGCTTATTGTTCTTGATAATTCAACAACAGCCATGACAGGCCATCAGCCCCATCCGGGAACCGGGATAACAATGATGGATATGGTTAAGAAAAAAGACTCAAATCCACAGGGAGAAATTACCCATAAGATTTCCATTGAAGCCGTATTAAAGGCTGTAGGTGTCGTAAGGGTCGAAACAGTAAATCCTTTTGAATTGGATAATGCGGTAGAGGCAGTTAAAAGAGCAGCAGCAATGAAGGGCGTTAAGGCAATTATTTTTAAGAGCCCATGCATTGCCGTTGATAAGCCGAAGAAGTCTTACACTATAAATGAAAAATGCATTAAGTGTAAGAAATGCATAAATGAAATAGGTTGTCCGGCAATTACAAATATAGACGGAAAAATTGAAATTGACACATCTTTGTGTTTTGGATGTGGATTATGCAGTCATATTTGTCCTGTTGGAGCTATTGAACAGTAAAACTTACAATAAATAATTAGTTTAATTATGATAATGTGCATGAAAGGTTTGGTATAAAAATGAATTGTTTACTTTGTGGAGTAGGCGGTCAGGGTACGGTGCTGGCTTCAAAGCTACTTGCCCAGGCAGCTATTGATAAAGGTTTAAGTGCAAAAACTGCAGAGACAATAGGAATGGCACAGCGTGGAGGAAGCGTTGTGAGCCATGTAAGAATTGGAAATGATATAAAAGCCCCAATGATTCCGGAAGGGGAAGCCGATATAATAATCGGATTCGAGCCGGGAGAGGTTGTTAGAAATTTAAATTATTTAAAGGAAGGCGGCACCGTTGTAGTTAACACAAAACCGGTAATGCCAACAACTGCAAGTCTGGGCCTTCATTATGACGGTAAGGAAATGATAGATTATTTACAGAAGCAAAATATTAATCTTATTACTGTGGATGGTGAAAAGATTTGTGAGGAACTGGGAAGCCCTAAGGCATTAAATGTTGTACTTCTTGGTGCAGCATCAGGCAGTGATGTATTGGGAATAACGAAGGAAGAATTAAAGAAAGCAATAGAAACAAAACTTAATCCAAAGTTTTTGGAAATTAATGTTAAGGCACTTATGGCTACGGATTAAGGTATAAATAAGATAAAAAAATTGAAATGAGTTATAAAAAGGAGAAAAATTATGAAGATGAAAGAAGAACAATTTGAACTGATTAAAGCGCAGCTTAAAAGACTTACAAGTCAGGACTGCTTTTATCAGAAAAAATTGGAAGGAATTAATGTAGATGATATTAAATCTCAGGAAGATTTTGAAAAAATTCCATTTACATGGAAAGGAGATTTAAGAGAAGCTTATCCGCTGGGACTTCGTGCAGTTCCGGAAGAAGAAATTGTAAGAATTCATTCATCTTCAGGTACAACAGGTATTCCTGTAATTATTCCATACACAAAGAAGGATGTTGATGATTGGGCTTTGATGTTCTCACGTTGCTATGAAATGGCAGGAGTAACTAAAAAGGACAGAATACACATTACACCGGGTTATGGCCTATGGACAGCCGGCATTGGGTTTCAGAACGGTGCTGAAAAACTTGGAGCCATGACAATTCCTATGGGCCCGGGAAATACTGACAAGCAGTTGCGAATGATGGTTGATATGGAATCTACAGTATTATGTGCAACATCATCATATGCATTATTACTTGCAGAAGAGATTGCAAAAAGAGGAATAGGCGACAAGGTTAAACTGAAAAAAGGAATAATAGGTTCTGAACGCTGGGGCGAAAAAATGAGAAAGAGAATCGCAAAGGAACTTGGTGTTGAACTTTATGATATTTACGGACTTACAGAAGTATATGGTCCGGGAATCGCAATAAGTTGTGATTATGAATGTGGAATGCATTACTGGGATGATTACGTATACATAGAAATCGTTGATCCTAAGACCGGCAAAAATCTTCCTGACGGAGAAATCGGTGAAATTGTAATTACTACACTTCACAAGGAAGGCGCACCTCTTATCAGATATCGTACACATGACCTTTCAAGAATTATTCCGGGAGAATGTCCTTGTGGTTCAAAATACCCAAGAATCGATGTTATCTTAGGAAGAACCGACGATATGGTTAAAGTTAAAGGTGTTAATATTTTCCCATCCCAGATTGAAGAAATGTTAAAAGATATCAAGGGTGCTTCAAGCGAATATCAGGTTATGATAGATCACTTAAATGGAAAGGACATCCTTACATTGTTCGTTGAAATCAAGGATGATGCAAACCCTTACGAAATGGAACATGAAATAGGAACAGCTTTCAAAAACAAAATTGGAATTGCTGCAAATATTAAGCCTGTTTCAATTGGGGATTTGCCAAGAAGTGAGAAGAAGTCAACGAGAATTTATGATAATAGATATTAGAAGTAAAATCTAATTTTACAAACAAAAGGAGAATAACTATGGCAGTTTTTGATTTTAATAGTACATCGGATGACAACAAAAAAGGTGTATGTACATACACAACATTTCGTTCTAATAACAGTGTTGCATCAGCTGATGCACCTATAATGTATTTGGACAATAAAAACCGTCAGTGGAAGCATCATTCAAGTGGTGTTTTTACAAATCCTATCAAAAGGACTTCTTTTGAATTTAATGAAGAAGATGGAACTGTAAGTGCTGATATTTTAAAAATAGATTCAAGGTTTGTAAGCCTTCTTAAATGGCTTGGTGAAAATCATATTAATGTAAGATTATCAGGTGAAAATCAGGAAGATGGATATGCAGTATATAAGATTCGTGAGACAGCCTTTGGGGGCGGTACAAAACTTTCAGCCGAAGACGGATTTCTTCAGTTTATGATTGAAAGACTGTTAGCAAGTAATCCACCTGCAGAGGAAGTTATTGATGAAGATGAGGAAGAGGAAGGCGATAGCATGAAACTTACAAGTCTTCAGAGCATTACTGATTTTATGAACTGTGCCGGAAGAACTTTACCTGATAATATACGTCTTTGGGCACGCCGAAATCTGGCAGTTGCCCGTTCCAGTGAAGTATCTCAGGAAGAGAGACATCATGCCCAGAGAGCACTTTCCATAATGATGAACATTCAGTGGAAAAATAATTATTTTGAAGCAATTGATCCTGATGAAGCAAGAAGGATTTTGGATGAAGAACTTTATGGTATGGAAAAAGTAAAGCAAAGAATTATTGAGACAATTATTCAGATTAACCGTACCCATACACTTCCTGCATATGGTCTTTTATTGGTAGGACCTGCAGGAACGGGAAAATCACAGATTGCCTATGCAGTTGCCCGTATTTTAAAATTGCCATGGACAACTTTGGATATGAGTTCTATCAATGATCCTGAGCAGCTAACAGGAAGTTCACGTATATATACAAATGCAAAACCGGGTATCATTATGGATGCTTTTTCGGTGGCTGGTGAGTCAAACCTTGTATTTATTATTAATGAATTAGACAAGGCTACATCAGGAAACGGAAAGGGAAATCCGGCAGATGTCTTACTGACACTTCTTGATAATCTTGGATTTACAGATAACTATATGGAATGTATGATTCCGACAGTTGGCGTATATCCAATTGCTACTGCTAATGACAAATCACAGATTAGTGCACCACTTATGTCAAGATTTGCAGTAATTGAATTACCTGATTACACAACAGAAGAAAAGAAAATTATTTTCAGTAAATTTGCTTTGCCAAAGACTTTGAAGAGAATTGGTTTAAAAGAGAATGAGTGTATTATGACTTCTGAAGCAATTGATGCAGTAGTTGACATTTACAAGAACACAAGTGGTATTAGAGATTTAGAGCAGGCGGCAGAACACATTACGGCAAATGCCCTCTATCAGATAGAAGTAAATAATGTTAAATCAGTTACTTTTGATGCTAAGATGGTTAGAGAACTTTTATTGTAATTAAAAAGTACAGAGTTTATACCTAAAATATAGAAAAACTTAAATGGAGGTAGGGTAAATGCCAAACTATAATGATTTATCTGAAGAATTACAGAAAAGAATAATTGCGGACCGGGAAGCCCATTGGGTAAATCCCTATGCATTTCGCAATGAGGATGTGCTTCGTAGAAATATGAACAGGGATAAGAACAAGCTTTTGCGTCCGTCTTTTGTTCGTGACTGTGAAAAAATTATGCATTTACCTATGTATAATCGATATGCAGACAAAACTCAGGTATTTTCTTTATATAAAAATGACGATATTTCAAGACGTTCTAGTCATGTGCAATTGGTATCTAGAATTGCGAGAAATATTGGGGGTCTGCTCGGGTTAAATACAGATTTAATTGAGGCGATTTCCCTAGGTCATGATATTGGACATACTCCATTTGGACATGCCGGCGAGCGAAAGTTAAATGAATTATACAATGAGAGCACGGGACGTTTTTTCAATCACAATGTACATAGTGTAAGGGTTTTAGATAAAATTTTTCCATTAAATCTCAGCATGCAGACACTTGATGGCATTGTGTGCCACAATGGGGAAATGGAATTGGAAAAATACATGCCCCATCCATATGCTGATTTTGAAACTTTTGATAAAAAAGTTGAAGAATGTTATGTAAATGCAGAAGCCAACAAAAAACTTGTACCGGCAACATTGGAGGCCTGCGTAATGCGCATTTCAGACATTATCGCATACTTAGGAAAGGACCGTCAGGATGCACAGAAATTAGGTTTATTTGACAGTGAGCCTGAGTATTTTGGTGGAAAAATCGGTAGCACTAACGCAGAAATAATCAACAATATGATTGTAAATATTGTTGAAAACAGCTACGGCAAGAATTACCTGAAAATGGATGAAGAATTTTTCCAAGCGTTTTCCAAGGGAAAAAGCGAAAACTACGAAATGATTTATGGAAATAAGAAAGTACAAAGGGTATATGATGAAGAAATTAATCCAATGATGGAAGAAATTTATTGGAGATTATTAGAAGATGCTAAAGCACATAACAAAAATTCTATTATTTACAAGCATCATATATCCTATGTAAATAAACTGGCAGGCTATTATTCCGGGAATGATTATGAGAATAATACTCCGGAGGACATTGTAATAGATTTCATTGCCAGCATGACGGACGATTATTTTGTGGATTTGTATAAATACCTGTTTCCAAAAGGAAAGCATAAGGTTGAATATATTGGATATTTTGATGAATAGAGAAAGAGATAATTTTATTATACGTATTGTGTGTGATTTGTAATCCCACATATTTCTAATAGGCAAGTAAGCGAATTACAATATAAATTCACTTACTTGCTTTTTTTTACATAATTTAAATTTACAATTACAATAAAATAAATCTTTCCCTAAAAAGGGGAGATATTGTATAATTGTTTTTATGATAATAAGGAAGGAAATTATTTTAATGGAAAAAAAGAGGGATGGTTTTAAAAGCAGGACAGGGTTTGTAATTGCCTGTATTGGCTCGGCAGTAGGAATGGGAAACATATGGAGATTCCCGTATATGGTTTCAGATTGGGAAGGTATGACCTTTCTGATTCCATATGTTTTGTTTGTAATTCTTATTGGAGCTTCAGGAGTAATTGAGGAGATGGCACTTGGACGTGCCGCAAAAGGCGGACCTATTATTGCATTTGGAAAATGTACGGAAGTAAGAACGGGTAATAAAAAAATAGGTGAGGGCATAGGGCTAATTCCTGTTGTAGGCTCACTGGCATTGGCAATTGGTTATACCGTTGTAGTAGGATGGATTTTTAAATACACATTTCTTGCATTATCAGGTCAGCTTGCAGGTATGGGAAAAGATATGAGTGACATAGGTGGGATGTTCGCGGACACAGCCACAAAATTTGGAAATAATCTGTGGCTTATTATTGCAGTAATTGTTACAGTAGTAATTATGGCATTTGGTATTGCAAGTGGTATTGAGCGTGCCAACAAAATTATGATGCCGTTACTTTTTGTTCTGTTTCTTGGTCTTGGAATTTATATTTTTACACTTCCGGGAGCAACAAACGGATATAAGTACATATTTACAATTAACCCTAAGGGATTGTTAAACCCACGTTTATGGATTTATGCATTTGGTCAGGCATTTTTCTCATTATCCATAGCAGGAAACGGAACGGTTATTTACGGTTCTTATTTGAGCAAATCAGAAAATGTGGTGACTTCAGCCAGAAATGTAGCAATATTTGATACTTTGGCAGCATTACTTGCAGCTTTTGTAATTATTCCGGGAATGGCAGTTGGAGGAGCAGAACTTTCTTCAGGTGGTCCGGGACTTATGTTTATATATATCGTAAATGTATTTAATGGAATGCCGGGAGGAAAAATTGTTGGTATTATATTCTACATCTGCGTGCTTTTCGCAGGCATGAGCTCATTGGTAAACTTGTACGAGGCTCCAGTAGCAACATTGCAGGAGAAGCTTGGGCTTAAAAGACCTATGGCTGTTGGGTGCATAGGATTAATAGGCTGTATTGTAGCTCTCGTTATCCAGGGAATTGTTTCCGGCTGGATGGATGCAGTATCAATTTATATTTGTCCATTGGGAGCAATGCTGGCAGCAATTATGTTTTTCTGGGTTGCAGGAAAGGACTTTGCCATTAGCGCAGTAAATGAAGGAAAAAATAAACCGATAGGCAGATGGTTTATACCCCTTGGAAGATATGTTCTGGTTCCATTGGCATTTATAGCCCTTGTGGCAGGAGCCATACTTGGTGGAATCGGATGATAAAATAATAAAACCTGCATTTGGTATTATGTCAAGTGCAGGGTCAGTTTACCGACGAACCGTTTTCTACTATACTCAAGTCAGAAGTTGAACGAGTTAAATCGAGTGTTGAATGGAGGACGGAGTATATGCGTTTAAGTGAATGGATTGAAGACGAAATAGAAATGGGAATAGAAGAAGGACGACAAGATATTAGCAGATAAATAACAAGGGTATTGCCAAACAGAAAGAAAAAAATTATAATTTCTTGTGGAAAAAGTTTAAACCATATTACAGTTTGCAGTATGGGATTATATGAGATTTAAGTAAAGATATTTAAGAAGGAGACTGAAATGAAGACAAGAATAGGTATTTTAGGTTATGGAAACCTTGGAAAAGGTGTTGAATGCGCTGTAAAAGAAGCAGCAGACATGGAGTTAGTAGCGGTATTTACAAGAAGAAATCCAAAAGATGTGACAATTCTCACAGAAAACGTTCCGGTATGTAATGTTGATGAAGCAGCAGACTGGAAAGACAAGATAGATGTTATGATTTTATGTGGTGGTAGTGCTACAGATCTTCCTGTACAGACTCCACAGTTTGCTTCAATGTTTAACGTAATAGATAGTTTTGATACTCACGCAAGAATTCCTGAACATTTTGCAGCAGTAGACAAGGCTGCTAAAGAAGCAGGAAAGGTTGCAATTATTTCAGTAGGTTGGGATCCGGGAATGTTCTCCCTTAACAGAGTATATGCAAATGCAATTTTGCCAGATGGAAAAGATTACACTTTTTGGGGAAAGGGCGTAAGTCAGGGACATTCAGATGCAATCCGTAGAATTAAAGGTGTAAAGAATGCAAAGCAGTATACGATTCCTGTTGAAAGCGCTTTAGAGAGAGTAAGATCTGGGGAAAATCCTGAACTTACGACAAGAGAAAAACATGAGAGAGAATGTTTTGTTGTATTAGAAGAAGGAGCTGATGCTGTAGCAGTAGAAAAAGAAATTAAAGAAATGCCAAACTATTTTGCAGATTATAATACAACAGTTCATTTTATTAGTGAAGAAGAATTAGAAAAGAACCACAGTGGAATGGCTCATGGTGGATTTGTAATCCGTTCAGGAAAAACAGGAATGAATAAAGAACATAATCATATTATCGAATATAGTCTTAAGTTGGATTCAAATCCTGAATTCACAACAAGTGTATTAATTGCATATGCAAGAGCGGCGAAACGTTTATATGATGAAGGCCAGAAGGGGTGTAAGACAGTGCTGGATATTGCACCGGCATATTTAAGTGAAATGAGTGACGAAGACCTTAGAGCACATTTATTATAATATATGTAAATATAAAGACCTTTATAATATTACGTTTTTATGTTAAAATCGCAATATACTTTATTGGCACGATTTTAACATAAAGGGGACAGTTATATGAACGTAGAAGAGAGTTATTAGAGAAGTCAGATTTTTCTAATGACTCTTTTTGTTTTCATCGTTCAATTATAGAAAGCGAGGTAGAAGTTGAAAAGAATATTCAAAACAATTGTAAGTGTGATATTATCAGTGATACTGATAGGAACGTCTATGCCTACAATGGCAGCAAAAAAAGTAAATAATCAGAAAAATGATGAGAAGGTAACACTAATTGTCAGATTAAAGGATGATGCAGTATTGGAGAAGGACGATATTGCCAATGGGGGAAAAGAATATCTTAGAACAAAAAAAGGATTAAAGGAATCCAGAAAGATATTGAGAACCCAAAGCAGTGTTCAAAGTACCATTAAGAATGATATTAATGAATATATAAAATTAAAATATTCGTATACTGCAGTAATTAACGGATTTGCAATTGAAGCAAAGAAGTCGGATATAGAAAAGATTAAAAGGCTTCCAAGTGTTAAGTCTGTTTCAGTTGCAAAAAAATTAAAACTATATTCAGAAAACAGGGGTAGTGCATCCAATGAAATGTCAATATCTGATGATTGTTGTAATATGCTTGGAATTGATACTTTAAAGAAGGAAGGATACTTAGGACAGGGAATGACAGTGGCGGTTATTGACAACGAACTGGATGTTGAGCATGGAAATTTTTCGGGTCAGCCGGAAAATCCAAAGTATTCAAAAAATGATGTTAAAAATATGGTAAACAATATGGGATTAAATGCTTCATCAACAGTAAACAGTGTTTATCATTCTTCAAAAATTCCTTTTGCCTATGATTATTCAACAAAAACAGGCAATACAAATAATGATGAAGAGTGTCATGGTACACATGTCAGTGGGATTGTTGTAGGAAGTGGAACAACGCCGGATGGAAAAAAGACCATAGGTGTGGCTCCTCAGGCACAATTGTTTTTCTTTGGAATATCGGATATGTCAAATGCAGCAGCCATAGCAGCAATGGATGATATTGCAAAAATGGGAATTGATGTAGTGAACTGTAGCTGGGGAATGGATTACGCTGCTCTCGAAAATGATTTAGAAGAAGCGATAGAAAATCTTACGGATGCAGGTACATATGTATCGTTTGCAGCAGGAAATACTGCCAGAGGAATTGCAGGAAATACTCCTGAAGTGGAAATGATTGATTATTCAACATCGGGTAGTCCGGCTAATAGTGGTAGAGTAAGTGCTGTGGCATCTGCTGATAATATTACATATTGGAATGGTGGCAAGGAAAATTATTCTGATGGAAAGACAGTCAGCGATTTTTCATCTTATGCTGCAGGTGATGACCTGAGTTTAAAACCTGACATAACGGCAACAGGAGGGGGAGTTTATTCTTCAGTATCAAATGGCAAGTATGCAGTATATAGTGGAACTTCCATGGCATCCCCACATGTGGCAGGTGCAGTATTACTGTTGTCACAATATTTAGGAGATAAATTCGGAAAAGATGCAATACAAAAAAATCAAATTATGGAAAGTCTATTAATGAGTAGTGCAGAAATTCTTTATAGAAATAAGACAGATAAAATACCATATGCTGCACGATTACAGGGAGCAGGACTTTTGAATTTAAAAGCTGCAACAGAATTATCAAGTTATTTCACGGGTGATAATGGAAAGTCAAAATTAAGCCTTGGAGATGGAATTTCTGAAAAATTTACATTGAAATTCAAAATCAATAATATTACAGACCATGATGTAACTTATCAAAGTACTAATTTGAATATAGTTACGGACGGTTATGATGAAGATGAGAACACCGGAAAAGTATATGTGGCAGATGAGGTGCCACTGGAAATAAAAGATAGCACACTTCCAAAGACCATTACTGTTAAGGCAGGAGAGAGTAAAGAAGTTTCAGTTGATGTTTCGTTAGACAAAACATGGCTGGAGAAAAACAGTGAAGTGTTCATCAATGGATTTTATATTGATGGATTTATTGAGTTGACGAATGCAAATGATTCATCATCAGATATAAGTATGCCATTTATGGGATTTTACGGAGATTGGGAGTCGGAACCGATTTTTGATTCAACGTATTATAGTGGAGAGCCAAAATTGCCGGAAACATTTCTTGGAAGTTTTTATGACCAATGTACAGGAGATTACAATGAAGAGGGAATCTTTGTGGACAATTGTCAGAAATTGGGAGTAAATTATTATACTGAAGATGACACATATGATAAAGAAGAATATGTTGCTATTTCTCCTAATGGTGATGATATGCAGGATAACCTGTGTATAAATATTACACCGATTCGTAATTGTAAAGATGTGGTATATACTATTAAAAATGAAAAAGGGGAAGTTGTAGAGCCTGATGCGGATTATTTTGAAAAATATGAAGAAGAGGTTGAAAGCAATGCAATTTTAAGCAAATTCACCGCTGGCTGCATGGATTTATATAATGACTATTTTACTAATTGTCCGGATGGAAAGTATTATGCAGAGATAAGCGCTAAATTAGATTATTTTGGTGCGAAAAAGACTCAGACTATAGTAATGCCATTTATTATAGACAAAAGTGCACCAAGAGTGTCAGGTTTAAAATACAGCACAAGTGCAGGAAAAGATTACCTTGAAATGACATTGGAAGATGACAATAACTTAATGGGATTTAATGTTTATGAAAATGATGATACAGATTATAGTAATATTAGTGAACCGCTGGAAGGTTTAAGTAAAAAGAATATTAAAGTGGATGTGTCAGGAATGAAGCGTAACCGTTTAGAAGTTTTAGTTATGGATTATGCAGGAAATAAAACAGTAATTAAAGTAGAAAAAGAAATGAACCGTCCAACCAATAAGCCCACTACAGGGACCACAATGGAGATTCCAACACCAACTAAAGGTACGCCGGAAATAAAAACCACCGTGGCAAATGATGTACAGGCAAAGGCGACAGCATTAGGAAAGACAAAAATAACAACTATAAAAAGTAAGAAAAAGTCTTTACTTATAAAATGGAAAAAAATATCAGGTGAAATTTCCGGCTATGAAATACAGTATTCTACAAGCAAAAAATTTGCAAAAAAAAATACTAAAAAAATTACTATAAGAAGTCCTAAAAAAAATTCAAAAGCAATTAAAAATCTTAAAAGTAAAAAGAAATATTACGTGAGAATACGTACATACAGAAAAGCAGCAGGAAAAATGCTTTATTCTAAATGGTCAAATAAAGTATCTAAAAAAACTAAATAATATTTAAATTATTAAAAAGTGCTATTACATCAGTGTGAAAAATAATAATGATGTGACAGCACTTTTGCATTTGTACAAATATAAAAATGATACCTTACTAAAAAATGACACCCTTAATATGAAAAAATATAGTGGTAAAATGATATCGGTTTGTAAAAAGGTTGAAAGGAGAAAGATAATTATGAACTTTAGCAAATTAACTAAAAAGATTTTAGCCTATGTTTGTGTTGCTGCGATGGTTTTCGCAAGTTTTACAGAATATCAGGCTAACGTTAAAGCTGCTATTCCTGAAGGAATGACAGAAATTGACAACACAAAGGATGCTTATAAACCTGACGGAACTGAATGGCAGTTCTATTTTGGAGGAGCAAGTGGAACCGCTGGTACAGGTGCATTTAAGGGTGGAACATCATTAACAGATCCGCTTGATTTATATGTTGAAAAGACATCAGGAAATGATTGGGGAATTCAGGTTATCTCACCTGAAATAACAGGTCTTACAGCAGGAACTAAATATCAGTATACAATGAAGTTTACAGCCAGCAAGGAAGGCACTTTATATTCAAAGGAAAACATTTCTAATTCAGATAAATTAGATCATGCTTTCAAAGCCGGCGAAAACACAATAAAAGGAACATTCACAGCTGGTGGTACCACAGCAGTTGTATTATTGGATATGAAGGGTGTTGAATCTGATACATTGTTTAATATTACAGAAGTATCAGTAACAGATAATTTTGTAGAAGAAGCAACAACACCACAGACAGTTGACAAAGATGGCTACTATTTAACTAAGAAGGGTGGCTGGACAACAACATTACCATGGCAGTTCTATACAGCCAATGGTAATACAAAGTATAAAGGAACTGCTGAAGGCAACACAGTAACTGCAGACTTTAATTTTATTGCAGCAGGTGGTGGGGATTGGCAGACACAGGCAAAAATTCCCGGTGAAAGCAAATTAATCGGACCTTTAGAAGCAGGTCCTGAAGGAACAGCTTATAAAGTTAAAGTTGAATATACAGCATCAAAAGAATTTTCAGCAAACCTTCAGTTAGCTGGTGCTGACAATAAAGTTACTTTTGAAGAAGGAACACATAGTCTTACTGTTGATTATTTATCAAAGGTTGACTATCCAACAATCTTTATGAATTTAGGAAGCGTTCCGGAAAATACAATATTGAAATTTACATTAACATTTGAAAAAGTTGCTGTAGAAGAAACAACAACACCAAGTGTAGAAGAACCAACAACACCAGGTGTAGAAGAACCAACAACACCAAGTGTAGAAGAATCAACAACACCAAGTGTAGAAGAATCAACAACACCAAGTGTAGAAGAATCAACAACACCAAGTGTAGAAGAAACAACAACACCAAAGGCAGAAGTGCCAACAACTACTGCAAAGAACAATGTAACTACAGTACCGACAACTACTGTAGGAAATCAGGCAAAAGCAACAGTTAAGGTGCCTGGTCAGGTTAAACTTGCTAAAAAAATTACAAAGAAAAACGCTGCAAAGAAGATTAAAATTACATTTAAGAAGGTAGCAGACTCAAAGGGATATGAGGTAAGAATTTCTACAAGTAAGAAATTTAAAAAAATAATTGTAAAGAAAACATATAATAAAGTTAAATTTACAATTAAGAATAAGAAGCTTGCTAAGAAGAAAAAACTTTATGTTCAGGTTAGAGCATATGCACTTGATGGAAAAACAAGGGTATATGGTAAATGGTCAAAGGCAGTAAAAGTTAGAGTTAAATAAATTTTAATATATTAAAGAGGCATCTCCCGATAGATATTTATATATTATTTGGGAGATGTCTTTTTTTACATAATTTTTAACAAAATTGAATGGTAAAACCCATAAAAGTGTGGTACTCTTTGAAGTGAATAAAGGCATAAGAAAGGAGCTGATATTATGGGATTTTTAGCAGGAAAGACCGCTATCATAACAGGTGGAGGAAGAGCCGTTTTAAGTGATGGAAGTTGTGGCTCAATTGGATACGGAATAGCTACAGCATATGCGAAAGAAGGAGTTAATCTGGTTTTGACAGGTCGTAATGTTAAGAAACTGACGGATGCAAAGGAAGAATTAGAAAGTAAGTATGGAATTAAAGTACTTCCTATACAGGCGGATGTAAATTCCAAAGCAGATAATGAAAAGGTAGTTGCAAATGTTGTAAAACAGACAATAGATGAATTCGGGCGCATAGATGTACTGATAAACAATGCTCAGGCATCAGCTTCAGGAGTAACCATTGCCGAGCATACAACAGAACAGTTTGACCTTGCTATGTATTCAGGATTATATGCGGCATTCTACTATATGAAAGAATGCTACCCATATCTGAAAGAAACAAAGGGAAGCGTTATCAATTTCGCTTCAGGTGCAGGTCTGTTTGGTAACTTTGGTCAGTGTGCTTATGCAGCAGCAAAAGAGGGCATAAGAGGATTATCAAGGGTTGCAGCTACTGAATGGGCTGCAGATGGTATAAATGTAAATGTAGTATGTCCACTGGCATGGACGGCTCAATTAGAGAACTTTGAAAAAGCATATCCGGACACATTCAAGGCAAATGTAAAAATGCCACCAATGGGACACTTTGGAGATGTAGAAAAAGAAATTGGACGTCCGTGTGTACAACTGGCATCCCCTGATTTTAAATATATGAGTGGTGAAACAATCACCCTTGAAGGTGCAATGGGACAAAGACCATAAATAAAAATTTTGGATATAAAAAAGCAGATAATATTGTTTTAAAAATATGTTGTATTTCTACCTTTGCTGCGCCGCCTATGAGCCATCGCCTACGCAAACTTGCTGCTTTGCAGCTTCGAACAGTGCTTTGGCAATGGTCACTATGCTCGCAAAGCTAACGAAATACTGCCAATCATTTTTATAAACAATATTATCTGCTTTTTTATATTCAAAATTTTTATTTAAGTCCTTTGTCCAGCGTCTTCATGTCGATTATGACAGCTACGTCGGGATCCAAAAACTGGTCTGAATTGCTAGTGTAAATACTGCGGTTAACGGCCTCAAAAGTAAGATTTTTATCGTTAGAAAGAACTGTGTACTGGCTGTCGCAGGCAGCGTTTGGACTTCTTCCAGTAAGTATAAGTTTGTATTTATAGGTTTTGTTATTATGGGTCAGTCTGTCAAAACAATTACAAAGGTAGCAATAATACCGATAAGTATATTTCGCTTATTTATCTTTCTGTTTTTTTTCAAAAAATCAATATCAGCAGATTCATCTTCAGGAAAAATTTCCGGTTCCCTCATCCTGATTAAGACCTCGCTGCATTGTGAACAGCTATGAATGTGGTCTTCTATGGCACCGTTAGTAACATCGCTTGTCAGGTCATCTATGTACAACGGAAGTAAATCTTTAACAACTTCACAGGATAAATCATTTTTCATTGTCAGAAAACTCCTTTCTATAGGTTAATGTAAATAAAGTTCATTTCGTTACAAAAAAACAAAATAAAAATTAATACAAGTAAGTATACCATACAATTATAAAATTCAGATGCATCCTTGTATTGAGCACGGAAAAGGGATATGATAACATTCAGACAAATATAAACGAGGTAACGGAATTGGAAAAATATTTGGATAATATTAATAGTTTGATAGAGAATGATGAGGCGTTGATACCTGAATTATACGATTATTTTGGGAAAAAGGTTATATTTATGGCACAGTCAGTTCCGTGGCTGGAAATAGAGTTGGCACTGGATGAGATACTTCAAAAAAATGATTTTGGGAGGCAGTATTTGAATGATAAAGAGCAGAATTTACTACCTATCGCAAAGTCCATGCTGTTTTTGCCGGATTATTTTCAGAATATGGTGATGCCCGGGGAAGAAGAGGAAGAGGTTCTTAACTACATAGAAAAAAATGGAACAGAGAAACTGTTAAATCTGGCACAGGAATATTTCCAGTCTATGGGAATAAGTGAACAAGGTAATACGCCTGTTAATGAAACAGACAGATATGAATTGGTTGAAATGTTTGCTGAGGAACTTAATAAAAGAGAATCAAAAGGAATTTATAAGGCACTATATAATGATTTAAAGGATGCATCTTCCCAATATCCTTCAAAAAATGTTGGTGAAGAATATAAGAAGGACATAAAGTATATTGAAAATTATTTTAATGAGAATGGATATGAAGGACAATATCCTGAATTTAAAAAGACAGAAAAGAAAAAAACATTAATAATCAGATGCTTTGAAAGTTATGGTGAAGCAGATGAATATGTAACAAAAGTTAACAGGCAGTTTTTGATTGTTAAAATGTCTGAAAAAGAATATAAAAGGGAAGACATTAAAGATTTATTTGATTTGTATTGCAGGAAGTCCATAAAAAAATTAGTGGAAGTGGATTCTTATAATGTAGAAACAATTTGCACGAATGTTCTTAAAATTTCTTCAGGAAAGAGGCTTGGGAAGAGCGGGAAGAAGCGCGTTAGAATCTCAAAAGATGAAAAATTATCAGCTATTCTTATTAAGGCGTACTTTATGGTGGCAGGTGTGTGCGGAAGTCTGTTTACACTTTTTGCTCTTTTAGTAATGCTGGTAATGGAACTAATCGTTTCAATAACACAGAATAAATCCTTTGAATGGTCAGTTAGTGGAGCACAGATTGGAAATCTCTTTTTAGGTTTTGGTTTTGGAACTGCAACAATTTTGACAACAATCATTATTATATTTATTTTAATAGGCAAAATATTTAAAAAGAAAAGATAAACATATAAAGAAACAGATTTTATAATTTGTTTCTTTTTTTGTTGACTTTGTAATTTTATAGGTGTAATATAGTTAACACTATTAATAGTTAACGATATTAATAATTAATAGTGTTAGTAAATATTAGAATATAAAATATGAATTGTACATATGTTAAGGAGAGATACTATGGATTATGAAGAGAAAGCAAGGGAATTAATGGATTTTCACATGAAGACTAAAGAATCGGAAATGAGTAACAGACTTCATAAGATGGCTCATGGAGAGGCTATAATGCTGGAATGTATTGCTCATTGTGAAAATGGAATTATGCCTAACGAAATAGCAAGAGATGCAGGGGTAAGCGCAGCCAGAGTTGCGGCTTTTTTAAAGGCAGTTGAAAAAAAAGGCTATATTGAAAGAAAGAATTATGAGGGCGACAGAAGAAAAATTAATATAGTTTTAACTGACATTGGATGGAATAAAGTAAATGAAAAGCGGCAGGAAATGTTAAAGAGGACAGCATGGTATTTAGAACAATTAGGAGAAAAGGATACTGAAGAACTCCTTAGACTTCTAAAGAAAAGCAGGGAAATAATGGAAAAAGAACGTGAAAAGAAAGGAAAACAATAATGAAACATATTTTTGGAAACCTCAAAAAATATTGGTATTTTGTAGTGTTAATTGTTGTATTACTTGTAGTGCAGGCATATTGTGACTTGTCTTTGCCGGATTATACATCGAATATAATAGACGTAGGGATTGTTAACGGTGGAGTGAATCATGAAGTTCCGGAATATATTACCGGTGAAAGCTATAATAAAATAAAAATGTTTATGAACGAAGAAGAACTTTCAAAATGGCAGGATGCTTATGAAAATATTGAAAGTGATAACACTTATAGGTTAAAGAACACAGATAATAAAAGTTGGGAAAAACTCGATAACGAATTTGGAAATGTTGTTGCAGTTTATTATATGATGTCTTCTCAGAAGAATTCTCAGTTTAAAAATATGGATACTTCCAATGTGAAGAACAAGACACCTGAAGAGAAAAAAGCAATGGCTGATAAGCTTACTGAATTTGGAGTAGATCCAACAAGTGACACTCTGATGTATGATCTCAGAAAAGTTTTTGAAAAGAAATTATCAGGTCTTGGTGATTCCACCATAAGTTCATATGCTAAAAGCTTTGCAAAGAAAGAATATAAAGCCTGTGGCATGGATGTGGATAAGTAGATCGGAAGAGCGTCGTG